>Ga0181612_161817_pt1 | contig 11052 bp, 5 predicted proteins | sample HoacroProtozoa21_FD_119630 | JGI IMG/M metagenome (GOLD analysis project Ga0181612, IMG submission 119630) | Hoatzin crop microbial communities from Cojedes, Venezuel. Combined Assembly of Gp0051906, Gp0051904, Gp0051908 | reverse complement strand
TGCTGTCACCTGTTGAATACTAGTCCCTTGTCTTTACAGATAATGTGTTTTTATTTAAATTCAGATTAAAATTAGCAGAGTAGCATGAGGGTGAATCTTAAGCTCAGTTTCTGATTTTTTTTTAATCAGAAAAATAAGCTGCATTAATATTTGAACTTACACATGCAGCAAGGTATAATCCTGTTAACTGGCTCTATTTAGTGTTACATAAAGATGTCTTAGTCTTTTGCTGGTCTTTGCTTTCTGTATTGCTGACCCTGCTTGAAAGAGTAAAAGCTAAGCAGTGCTTCATCACTGATGTGCCAGTGAAACGAGTTCTCAGTACATTGAGCTTTATACTATAAATAGAAACAGGTAATGCTAAGGTTTATTTATGGTTTCTTGGACATATCCTTAATGGGCTTAAGTAATAGAACTTGAAAAAAAAGTTAATATAGTTCGTAGTTACGGCAGCAGCATCAGATTGCTTTTTTCAGTTACTCTGGTGTCATTCTGTAAATGACCTCTCATGTGCAATACATGAAAGTTAAGAGAATTGTTGGATCCAGCGTGTTTGGCTTTGTAAGTTAGCATTACCAGACATTCAGTTGGTGTGTTTTGACTTAAGTGGCATGTGTCCTGACTTACAGTGCTGTTTTCCTAAAAGCATCTTTTTCTGCATCATGCAAGTGAATTTCCTTGTAGCCATACTGAATAATGTGTGCTACTTTTTGCCTTGTACTTCTATGTCACTAAAAAACAGCCTTACTGTTCCCTACTAGATCTTTACACATAGACTGTGAATGTTTGGGGATTTGGAAGTTGTTGAATTAGTCCTTTTTAACTAGTTCTAGTATAAATGTCTGGGACAGCAGAAACTGCTTTTCTTTAAACCTCTTGTTTCACTTTACATTTTACTTCATAATTACTGAGCTATTCTGTGGTTAATAGTCTGAGTTCAATAGGCTTTGTTTCTATTGTTCTTTGTTTCCCCCACCAAGAAAGTCATGCACATCACATAGATAATTGTTTTATAAGGTTAACTACTCCAGGTTTTCAGAGTATTGCAAGATTTCATATGTATATTTCAACAGTAATTAATGCTGGAAGTTTGTTCTTTGCCTATGTGTTATACTTAAGGCAGTGGAATAGTGATACAGAGCAATGAAGGAAATGTTATATTTTTTTAACTTTGAGAATGAAATTTTATTTTAGACTTATTAACCTTGTCTGTACTAGTAAATGGGCCTGAACTGTTGACAGCAAGACTTGCTAGAAAAGAACGTACTATATCTAGATGATTGAACTCCTTTATTGTCAAGAACTGCACAGCTACATCTAGCTGCTTTGGGGAATGATGCTTTGACTATGTTAACCACCAGACTTCTCCTGATATTTGTTTGGTGTTAGCTTGCTAAATAGCAGTCTGGCAGGTCACCCTTAGACACAGATGATCAAGCACCAGTGCCCAGGAGCACTTTCAGGACACATTTAGTACACTAAATAGATGTAGCTTTTAAAGATGCAGAAAAGAAGCTTCCCTCTAATATACTTAATGGAAGTATATGTAAATGCATCATTACAATGTAAAGCATAGGTTTTGAGTTTAAATTTATTACATATTTAAATATTTTGATTACTCCAGACTTGACCTAGTGATGGTGTTTAAAGTGATGCCTGGGCTTCTCTACGTAGGACAAAGTATTAGGAATGTATTCTGTACTGGAGAAATATTTTTTCATATGGTAGAAGGGAATTAGTAAAACTATGGACTTAATGATGAGCAGTTTGTAATCCAAGTCCCTAAAAAAAAAAATTAAAATGATAATTTTGGTTTTATGTAAATACTTTTGTACAGTGATTTGTACATTACAGTTAATTGAAAGCATAGAAGAGCTAATTTTGGATAAGCTGTGAGCATGGTGGAGTTTCTTGATGTGAATATATGAATGTTTTACTTTGACTCATCTACTTTTTTCTACTTGCAGACACAGTTTTCATTAAAGAGCAAGGGATTGGAGTGGACAAGTTGAGGTCTTTCCCTAGCAATCTAAGTGTCCTGAAGCTTGTGTCTGGGGAAATCGTTATTACTAGTATTTCAGAGAATAGAGTTTCACTTTGCTGCAAATAAAATACCAAGTTATGGCTGACTAGTCCTAAAATGAGTTGTACTTGTCATATATATATAGACATTATAATTACCACTGGTTTTTTCAGTGGTAAAATGAGTAGCAACCACGTAAACACTTATTAAGTATCTACTTTGAGAAAATCTTAAGCCATTCTTCTTTTTTCAGTCATAAAACTAAAAAGTCAGAACAGTAATTTTCATGGGTTCCCTTTCATTGCCCAAAGGGAAAGTACTGTGCAGTTAAGGCAGAGTTTTAACAATTGATTGTTTTATGTCTTTTAGTGGTCTTGAGATTATACAAAAAAATGTGAGGGGTCTCACTGATGGCTATGTACGTGTTGATAATCACACACATGATTAGTTAATTCAGTGTGTGACTTGTCTTACTGCAGAAATACTGAGTGAACTGACATATGATCACTGTTTTTCCCCAATAGTGTGCTGGAGAGGAGAATTGGGTGGACAGTCGGACTATTTATGTCGGGCATCGTGAACCACCTCCAGGCACTGAAGCATACATTCCACAGAGATTTCCAGATAACCGAATAGTCTCATCAAAGGTAGTAGTGTTTTCTTTCATTTACATAAATCAGCCTAAGGTATTCTTTGTGTGTTCATTTATTTCCTTCAAGATTTTTCCCATGCTTCCTGTATATTTTTCCTTTATGATGACCAGCAAAGGTGTAATGAAGATATCTGAAGTTTCTACCACAAGAAATAACTGCCAAATTGTCTGTAACATGAACAGGAATAGAATGACTAATCCATTGTTTACTGTAGTACATGGTAAAGTCTTAGAGTGATACTGTGGTTTTGCACAAAGGAGTAAGAAAGCAATTTTCATTTGAGGCAACCCTGGAGTAAAGAAAATCTTCCCAAGGAAAGATCATATCCTTTGTAATCTAAAGCTGTAGCTTAACGTACTAGAAATAGTGTGATCAATATAAGTGCTCAACAGATGAAGCTACCTCCACAATAACAATGCCATTCCCTTCAAAAGCTCATATTGGCAAAACCCCATAGAAATAATATTCTTTGTTATACACTTACAAGTGAATTATTCTTAAACTCTTAGTATAGTGATACATCTGTGCCCTTTAGAAACCTTCCAGTTATTCCTCAGTTTAACTAGTAAACCCTTCTGTAAGCTTCAGCAGCTTTCTGTGAGCAGTTGAGTTGCTGATACTCTCCACCTGTTTAGACTGGCTGGCTTGCTTTAGCCAAAGGTTTGTACTGCAATGGCATGGAAAACTGAACATTTGCAGCTTATTGTTTGGCTAATGCCCCAAGAACTTCAGGTTTTTAATGTGCTTAGATTTTAATCTTCATGAGCACACACCCTCAACTTATTATGAAATAATGAATTCAGAAGAATAGCTTCTTTATCAGGACAATTCTTTTTGAACAGTGGCTCAGATCCACAGACTCATTTTAAGAACCTTAGTGGCATTGTGATCTCAAGGAGCTGAATACTTACCTTTGTGGATCTGAACGCTTGCCAGCCATTAATATAATAGCAAAGCTGTAATAAAACCCACATTTTTTTTCAAACTGTGTCTCATTTGTTATGTCAAATTTTGAATTTTACTGTCTTCCTTTCCTCCTATTTTTACTGTCTTCTTTCTGTACTTCATTCAAAGGCGGTATAATAACAAACAGCGTAGTATCTAGGCATCCTTAGGTAAAATGTTCGAAAGGTAACACAGTAAATAATCTAGATGGAATACCGTCAAACTAGTACAGTGGGAAATCCTGTGCTCTACACATTAATTTGTATTGCTTCTTGGATTATTGAAGAGTAAATACATTTTATGCAAATGTTTGTACTCGTGTGACACTGTTCTTATTTTTTCATGTTGTACATCTCATCTGGGACACAAGTAAATAAGGCCATTGAAGTTAACTGCGGATACTTTTTTAAATAAAAACATCCTGCTCAACTCTGCAAGATGTTTGACATATTTTTGTGATGGTGAAATTAGTGGAAGTTTTAAGTTGCTGTGCTTTGCAGAGTGAGATTTTTAAGTATAACTTAAACCTGGATTGAGCTAAGGAGCCCTGCTAGCAATTCGTAAATATGTATGACTTCAACTAGTTCAGGAAAGAGACTTCACTAGGTTTTTATCTGGATATAAAGCATGTTCAGTTAAATGTTTTAAATGGTGAACTCTTTAGTTGTGAACCACATCTGTAAGTAGTTTTCCATTAACCGAAGACTATTAGTGGATATTCTTGTGTACAATACTTCTCAAATTTTCTGTGTATTGATTAAACTTCTCTCAAAAAATAAAAGGTCATCTAATGTAGTGGTATTTCAGGAGGGAGCGGAGTTCACATAAATGCTTTATAACATTGAACAGTTCCTTAGACTGCTGAAAGCTCAGTTTTAATGACAGTTGTCTTTATATGAGAACTCTCCATGCTGTCTTGCCTGTACTGTCTCTTTCAAGTGAACTCTACTATTCACATGCTCCATCCCAAACAGCCTGGGTAAAGCACCATTGTGACTTGACTTGCTTTCATTCTGGTCTGTAAGCTAGCTAGCTCTTAACCTTTCAACGTGTCCTTGTCACTGGCTCCCTTATGAACACTCTGGAGGGGCACCTACTGCAGTTTAGGAACCACAGACGTAAGCTCCTGAAAAATGATCAAATGTACAAAATTAAGATGGGAAATCCATAACTGTTAGTGTAAAATAGATAACATGCATGCAAGCACACTGTGTGATGTCACCTCAACTGTGAAGGATATTTCCTTTTGTCTTTCATCAGTAAGACAGCCAGTAACTTTCAGCTATGCTTTTATAGGTCTTCAGTGCTTATACGAGAAAGTATGTGATTGCCCTTCAAGGATGAGGGACTCTGAAGTTCCAAGTCCAGATTTTACCAATTTAAGACCAACTCAATTTCTAAGAAAGGTAGTTTAAAACCATGGGAGAACCTCATCAGTTAACCTATCTGTATGCTGTTGTACTAACAAATATCCTGTCATAAAGCCCTGAATAAGATGGCAGCTTGAAATAACCAGGGAAGTCTTAAGGTTCATATTATTTCCTTCCAAAGGTAAACTTTACTGTGCATTACCAGAGGTTTCCTGGTGTCAGCAAGATAATTTTATTCCAGTACAGAGGGATATTTCTTGTATATTGTGGTGTCACTGTGGAATGTGATTAATGCTTTGTCTGCTTAATGAAAAATGGTATCTAGACAGACCTTGACCAGACAAAAATGCTCTTTTGATTTGATGTGTTAATTCAATTATGATTTTGACAATGCCTTACAAAAAGTGTGTGTTGAAATAATAAAATACAAAAATTTATGTCTTTTGGATTGTACATGCAGTTTGCTATGTTCTAGAGGTAGTGACCTTTGTGAGGTGGATCCTTATGCTGATCTAACTTTTAGCTACTTCAGCTGCCATGGGTGTTAGCCTTTCAAGTAGCTGTTGTGTGCCCTTCATTGAATTTTTCATAAGACAGTGATGCAGCATGGCAAAATATCAACTGGTAGAAAGTCTTAGCACTTCAAATGAGAAGCAAAAAGTAATTGAATTGGCGGGGAGTTCGCTTTTTTCTTTAAAAATTATTCACATTTTGCAATTATTTACTGATTAGTAGAACTGCTATGTCAAAAGGAAAGTAAGTTAAATTACGCAGCAGTAGCAGTTAGCAGAACTTGCTGAGAAACAACTTTTCCTTCTGAAATAGGATAACAAAAGGGTTTTATTTTTTGAGACAGGTAAATTACAAAATTTCTTAATGTGAAACTTCCTTAAGGTCCAAGCTTCATGGTTTTGTGCTGGGTGTATCCCAGTCAGTATGCTAAACAGTATCTATATGTGCTTTGCAGTATGTGCATGTGCCTGGCCAGCTAAGAATTGTCAAGGGTCCATCTAGCGCAATATGTTGTCACCAGAAGTAGATGCTTAGGGAAGAATGCAAGAACAAGTAAGCATAGAGTGATACTTCCCCCAAATACTCTCTTAATATTTGCTGCTCTGTGACTTAGACATTTGTGATCCAAAAGTGGTGATTTTGTATTCAGTAATTGCTTAATAGATTTCTCCTCTGTGAATGTCTTCAGTACTTTTTGAGACCATGTAAATTTTCAGAATACATAGTTAAGGCACAGTTAAACTGTAGAAACATTTGCCAAAAGAAACTATGAACCTTTGTTTCGAAACTCCTACTTAATAATTTCAGTTCATGTTCCAAATCCTTGAATCTGAGAACAACCATTATCCCCTGTCCGTCTTGATTCTGTTAGTGATCTTCCGCCATATTTCTTTCCAGGCTGAGTAACCTTAGTCTGTTCAGTAATTGCTTGTGTGGAAGCTAGTCCATACCTTTGCCACGATTTGATCTGTACCTTTTCCCAAGCCAGCTGTAGAGTTCTGAAGATGCAGAAATGCACAGAGCATTCAATGTGTAGGCAAACTATAGATTTGTGCAGTGGCACAGAGATATTTTTAGCTTTTTATTCGTTTGTTAATAATTTCTAACATTCAAATTCCTTTTCCTGGCGCTGATCTGATACCTTTATAGATCTGCTATGCTTCAAGGATCTGATTCATTTGTAGACAAAAGTAGGTACTTGCATCTCCTGTTCTAGCTGAATCAGTGAACTGAAGACTGATTGGATGTGTACATTTGTCTCTTGAACAGAGGGGAAGGTCATATAGAAAACAAATCTTTTGAGGCAACAATATGGAGTTCTGTAAGAACATGTTTAATTACTTCTGCTTACTGCTTTTGGCATACAACCTAAAGAATGGACCACCAGGAAAAAAAAATAAATTCAGAGATGCCAAGATAGGAATAGCCTTTTGAATTAGAGATCAGAGACTTCCTGATGTGTCAGACAGCCAACAAACTTAGAAACCCCGGGTACATGCTGCAAGAGTACTGATTACTTTTTCTATACCACCCATAGAGAAAGCTGGGTTAGAGAAACTTAAAAATCTTTTACTCTTCTGTTCACTCAGTGGGTAATCAATACGTAGTGTTTTGCCTTGATGATCCTGTCTTGCTGCAAACTTTTAGTGTCATAGTTTCACAAGGAGAAATTTTTACAGCTACAAAAGATACTTGTGCCTGGGTCACTAATATAACTGGAAGCAGTGGGGCCTAAGTTCCCTGAAGATGATATGGAAGAGTAGCAGGATGGGACTCTTAAGTGAAATGCAAGACTGAATCTACAGCGGATGCAGAACTGTTACTTCAAGAATTTGCACTAAAGCGAAGAGCTTTCATTCAAATAAATTTGATATGAAAGTATGAAATGTTGACTTGTATTGTTGCTTTATGCCTTTGCTTCCTATTAAAGAAGCAATAAGGTGAACTTGGATGAGGAAACATTACTACTATTAACTCCTGCTTTGAAATGCTATACAGCTATATTCGTGGACCAGAAGGGTTCCCAGTTCTGTTTTACAGATAATACTATCTGCTGTTGTCTGCATGGTTCCTTGGGACTTCTCATCAAACACTGATCCAAACATTGATTTGTATGACAGTAGCTGGAAATAATAATGCTGCATGTTAAGAATCCTATAAATTGGAAGGGAAGCCTTAGCTGACTTTGGTGCTAATCTGATTAATTGTGAGTCATCTCAATTGCGTGACTAATAGTTAAGTAGTTCTGGCCTGTTTCAGTTGAAATGTTCCTTTCTTCCAGCGAAAATTCATGCGCTTGTGCTATACGTCTTTCCTGTAGCACTTGCTTAATGTCATTATAAAAACATAAAGACTGGGAGGGATCTGATTTCGTATTTTGTTGCCACATTTAGAAGAAATTTTGATACTGAAGCTTCAGGAAATAATAAAATGCCTCCACCAAGATGAGCCACTTGAAAGCCAGAGGAGACCGAGGCTGTTCCACAGCTCTCCAAGGTGATGCTTCATAACTGGAAGGATTTGTCTGGCCCCTGTAGGGCCATGACGTAGCAGTTTCAAGATGAGGAGTTCAAACACAGCCCTAAGCAATGACATTAGAAAGTCAAAAAAGCATCCAAAGCGCACAGTGGGAACCAGCATGGTCATGTGTTTGTGAAGCTGATAAATATTTGTGTAGCATGCCACATGGAAGCAGAGAGGGTGGGTAGACACAAATGCATAGGGGACAGGAAATGTTGTGTGCCTTGTGCTGTAACATGGAGCTCCAAGCTTGTGCCCAAGTAATCCACTGGCTCCCAGCCATACTGCCTGAAGCAGAAGGTCAGATCCTATGCTGCAAGTGTTAAACAAGTTTGTCCAGCCATGCCAAAGGGGCAGGAGCTATTAGTACTGAAGAGTAAAGGCGCTTGATCGGCAGTCAGTCTCAAATGCTTCTGAATCGGTTGGACTCTGTTGCCAGCTCAGGGATAGCAATACTTGTGAGCATGCAGTTCTTCCAGGCATGATAATACAATTTCATTTTGTGGACAACTGCCAGCGCCTAGAGAGAGCAAGGAAGAGCTGTTAGCTTGTGAAGATCCTTCTCAGGGTGGGATTTCCAGGACAAAGGCTCTCTGCAACCTCCTGTGTGTTCCCAGGAGAAGCCATCTACCCTTCCTCTGGCTCAGCCTGGGATTATTAGTGATCTCTTATTCTACACTAGTAATCCCGGGCTAACAGAGCCTTAAAGTTAATTTTTTCATATATGTACGGAGTCTGCATGCAGCGAGAGAGAAGTTGAAGAAAGGAAGGAAAGCAAGCAGGTCCAAACCCAAGACCAGGGAGGACAAGTATAATTCCCCTCACTTCCCATATGAGAAAGTGAAGCTTGCTCACTCTTGCACACATTCTTATACACTTTATTCCGTTTTCCTAATGTTCTCTGTGACTTCTGTCTTTAGTCAGTCATCCTTGCTGGAAGTTTGTTTTTTTTAAATTCTAATTAGGTAATTTAGATGCTGGGGGATGTCTTTGTCAGAGGAGATCCTGAAGATGCAGTCCCTATTTGATAAGATCAAGAGTAGTTGAAGGACTACTAAAGATAGGCTTGCTTCTTCGTAATAGTTGTTGGTAAAATAGAATTTTTATCTTTAAGGATCCCTCTGACACAATATGTATGCTTGTTCGTTCAAATGTGTGGACACCATTTGAACTAATTTCCCCAAATCAGTTTCATTTTTGCACTCTGAGTGTATGTGTGGCTTAGCCACATGCAAAAGCCCTACATGTAACAGAGCTTAGTGATCACTGTGATGTGAGCCACCCTACATGATGCTGTGTGGAGAAACAGGGGTCTCTCCCTCAACAGAGTGATAAACACTGTGCAGGTGGCATGCATGTTAATGCTTTCATTAAAATATAGTTGATTAGGTGTTTCTACATTCATTCCAAATTGCCCTAAACATTGTGAAGTGCTTTTCAAAATTTGATGCATATTACTATTCCAATTTTATTGAGTCATGTAAGCACAGAAGTCTGAAGTTTTTTGCTTGAAGTTGAAGAGCTGAGACTGATTTAATACGTCAAAGAACATAGATCGGTTCTGCTACAAACTTCCTATGTGGTTATAAGCAGGGTCATTTGAGATAGACAAGTCCTACTCTTGACTCAGTTATTAGGATTTCAGCTAATTGATTTCCTTTTTACATGCACTTTGCTATAGTTTTCTCTGCCAGTTCTCTAATAGTTAGACAAGTTGCATTTCAAAGAAAGTAACCTTTTTATAAATAAAACTGATTTTAAAGAAATTGTCAAAATTTTGATCAAACCTTTACCAGCTGTTCTGTTGAAGGGGATAACTATGTGTGTGTAATATATGTAATACTTAAGTTGTTTTAATAGCATAATATAGAAGGTATTATATGTAAAATGTTACGTGCATATATACATACACATACAGTCCAGTTCTTAAGCTGGCAGCTTTAAGAATGTATTGTCTTTGCTAATGGATAGGTACTATATAAATCTGTATATTAAAAATACTGAATTCAATATGGTCATGTTCAAGTTTTGTGTATGCATCTTGATGTGTTGAAAGACAAACTTTGAAAAACTACATGAAGTGACTGCAAGATTATTGTTCAGCTTTTAGCAGTTCTTCCTTGAATTTATTATCTTCAGGATGGATTCTGTTTTGCAGAAGGAATGAAAATCAGCATAGCAAGATGTCTACAAACCAAGATTGAAACAACATAGTAGATGTTTTTGATGGAATGGTTTTAAGCATTTACAAGAAATAGGGAAAGGTTGAGGGAAAGGAGTGAAATCAGAGCAGGTTAGCAGAGAAATGTTGACTATTTAAAACAAATAAGCTGTGAGAAACTGAGGTGTTGACAGAACTCAACACAATTATAGAGTGCTTTTTTCTTACAGCTCCAGCTTCTGATGTCAAGTGATTACTTAAACTCTCATTTTACCTAAGAAAATATCCACTTCTTAGGACAGGAAGTGAAACTTGAAATGTGAGCCAGAATTCTGGCATACAGATATCAAATGAAAAGGTCAAAATACAGTCTTTAAAGAAACTAAACCATTGTTAAGAACACCTTAAAGCCATTGTACAGCACGACGGCTACGACTTGGTCACCATCACAGAAACGTGGTGGGACAACTCACATGACTGGCATGCTGTCATGGATGACTGCACGCTCTTTAGGAAAGACAGGCCAACAAGGAGAGGTGGTGGAGTTGCTCTGTATCTGAAGGAGCAACTGGAATGCATTGAGCTCTGCGTGGGGGAAGATGGAGTTGAGAGGTTATGGGTTAGAATTAAGGGACAACCTATATGGGTGATGTTATCGTGGGTGTGTACTACAGGCCACCTGACCAGGAGGAGGACGTTGATGAGGCCTTCCACAAGCAGCTGCAAGTTGCCTCACAGTCATAGGCCCTGGTTCTCATGGGGGACTTCGACCACCCTGACATCAGCTGGGAAGACCACAGAGCTGGCAGGCGCAATCCAGGACGTTCCTGCAGAGCATAGATGATAACTTTCTGATGCAAGTGGTGG
>Ga0181612_161757_pt1 | contig 11052 bp, 9 predicted proteins | sample HoacroProtozoa21_FD_119630 | JGI IMG/M metagenome (GOLD analysis project Ga0181612, IMG submission 119630) | Hoatzin crop microbial communities from Cojedes, Venezuel. Combined Assembly of Gp0051906, Gp0051904, Gp0051908 | reverse complement strand
CCAACCCAAACCATTCTATGACATAATGAAAATTAAAAATATATATATACAACACCAAAACAACCTACCAACAGAAGAAAATGGAAAATTTTTGAAGAATAAGTGAAGAAAACCCACTTGTAATTTTTGGTTTATATTCAACCCTTTTTCTGCTAAAAAATTAAATGGCATTTGAAAATAAACACATTTTAATACCATACATTTTTTTGTTACTATTTGTACAAATGAAGAATGGATCAAATTCCAGAAGGCTGTCTTTTCTAACATGCCAAATAAATGTATTGCTGTTTGAAGTTCCTTACTATTAGCATCATTATCCTTCTTATTCCTCTTTCTTATGATTCAGTTGATGCTATTTCTGAGTACACTATTTGGGACACAGTTCCACAGACCACAGCATATAAGTGAGCTGTCCCATTGATTTCAGCGTAGTACAGAGTTCATATACTTAGCCCTGAATTGTTAAGCTTAGAAACATACAGTGATAAGGTAAAAAATACATAGATATAGCTGTTTGAAGTAAGTAACAAATTCATTGTGTGCCTGGAAATACACTTCATGCATCCTGGCTGATATTACTTATAAAATGTATTCAACAATATGGAGAACTTGATTTATGTGAAAGGTTGATTACAATGTAATTTATAGTTGTGGAGTTTTAAGAACTAGAAATGGTAGTAGTCAACAATTTTTAACATTTGAAGCAGCCATGATCGTCATAGGTGCCACTGAAATATGACCCTCTGACCAAAAGACCAGAGCAACAAAAATGTTTACTACTTTTTTTTTTTTGTGCTAAGAACAGCTTCAATCCTACCAAGACTTACATGTATGTAATTTAAATAATAGCACTATGTACAGTGAGCAATCCATTCATTTCCACAGAGCTACCCTCTGTCTCTACAGTTCAGGGTATGTCTATTTAAATCCAGACCTGGAAAAAAGTATTTCATACCAAAAAAAGTCAGGATGACATAAGACTATACAATTTAATTTAGTTCACTCTACTGATTAGTCTAATTATATCGGTATCTTAATCATAACAAATAGATACAATAAGGCATGGTAAGTTTAGCCAAAATATTTTTAATTTGGAAACCATTACCTTCTTCAAGCAAATCAGACTAAAGGGTATGCTAACATTAACTGTTGAAAGTGCTTATGAAATCTTCAGTCATTCAAATATCAAGGTACCACTTAATTTAGAAGATCAGCTTAGACCTGGAAATGTAGATTTGTAGCACATTACACAAAATGCCAATGACTTGAGAAATGGCAAAAAAAACATCTCTCTGATTTGGAGAGCTACAACGTGAAGCTAAACATATCACTTCACTGGATCATGGTAATAATACATTATGAGCAACCTTTATAGCCTGTGGTATATTTCTAATCAGGACCAATTTCTTAAGGATTTGGGTGTAGGTGTTCTGGGTCGCATTGTTTCGTTATGTTTTGTTGGATGCTTTCATTGGTTTCACTAATTGGAACCAGTTGATCCTTTTTCCTGCTTATTGATTTTTTAAATCCTAGTAGTTAACAATGATTCTAATGTATCATAACACTTTAGACCTTAATCATATAGTGGGGGTTTTGCTTGTAGCTTTTGTTTGAGTTTTAATTAAGAAGACCTTGTGTCTCAAAGCCTAAGCTAGGTTTTTAATTGCTAGTATGTATATCACACAGACTTCAAAAGAAATAAAATATGTTTATAACAGAGAGCACAAAGGAGAGCTTTGAAATGTCTATAGCCATACAAAGTGACATAATTAAAAACCTCTGAGTGTTTCCGTGATATAAGACTTACACATATATTTATTTATACATATTTATAAGGCAGACCGTAATATACTCTTAGAATTCATGAGAAAGAAATTTCAGCAATTATACTGAGAAATAATTACTGCAATTCCAGACTACAGTATTGGTCAGGGCTACAGGAAAACGTCAGATTTGTTTTCCTGAAAATGGTCTTCACATTTGATATAGTGCGTCAAGAAACACCCGAAAGCTTATCTGCGAAGACAAACTTTATAAAATGGAAGCAAAAATAGCATTTTCAAATGTTTTGTAAATCATGCATATTTTAAGAAAAAAATTTAATTCACTGTAAAAACACAGACACCATAACTTTCTCAAGGATTCATTCATGCAGAACTCTCTCCAAGACTATTCCAGAAATGGATAGTGTTAAATTACTAGATTCAAACAGTTGTGCCTCACTGTTCTCTGCCAGTCATTAATGCACACACAAAAAAATGCTCCTAGAAAACACCTCTTTCCATCTCTCCTGTGTTCTGATACCAGGGACAAATACTATTTTGTATATACAAATATACCATTCTGTTTATAGTATCTTACAAGGAAACTCTCAAGTGGGTAAGTTGCTTTTTTTTAACTAAATTCAACATTTTCTCGGAAACAGGAACACTTCCTCCCACCTATACAAATATTTTGAGGACCTTAAATGTGTACAGTTTCATGCTCTTTTTAACAAAGTAGCAAATATAAAAGGGGAAGGAATAAGCACTGGAAACACAACGCAAATAGCCTTCTGTATTGGATAAAGCCATGGACATCAATCACTATCCTTCCCAAAATAGAGTATACTGTACAAAGACGGCATGTGACATTCAAGTCACAATGCCTATAAATATAGATAGTTCCAGTTGTAAACACCACCAATGGAAGCCAGATAACTAACCTGCAGCACAGTAGCCGGTGACCCACGAGTCGCTCTTCTGTAAGACTGCTAGACCAATTCTGCCCCTTTCACGATAACATCATTGCTTAAGTTACTTAAAGACTGACCTTTCTTATTTGATCTTCAAAGAACCTGCGCACTGAGAAAGACCATTGCGGGCTATTTCAGTAGGACAACTGCCTGATGCATGCAAGACTACGCTATTCCAAAGATTTATATTTGGAACAGAAACAGAAAACTTAAAACAGACTCTGTATAGTGATAAATGATGCTACTCTGCCTAGCTGTGGCTGCTGAAGAAAAACTAGATAACTAAGCAACAGCAGTACTGCAGCGAGGGAGGGTGAGGACAGAACTCTGTGCACGCAAATATTTGGAAATTTAGAAAAGAGTCCTGCACCACTTTGCTTATTCAAATACACAATAACAAAAAATTCGAATGAAAAGTATTTCCTGATCCGGATTTTTATACAAAAAAAACCCCAAAAACTGCAAAAGCTGGACATCAGCCTGACAAACTGCCTGTATACCTTAAATAAATGTATTTCCATGCACACACTGGCAAATAGCATGCAATCAAATGATTTGCATGGGCAGCTGTGGGTTTTTTCCAGGTGAGCAGGTCATTTAATTCAGCTCAACTGCTTCACAGACCTTTGAAAATTTGACCTATGTGTTTCATTTATAAACATATCAAATGAACAAGCAGACTTATTTAACCACTGGAATTTGGCTACAAAGCATTCTGCCAAATGCTCCTCTGAGTTTCATGCAACCTCCCTGAAGTCAATGGCTTGTTTGGCTGGAATTCAAGGAAGAATCTGGACCATTATCAATAACTGAAATCCTAATAAAGAAACTCAGAAAAAGCAGTTTTACAAATGAAGCACACTATGCAACAGTAATTGTGAACAGGAACAATCCCACTTAGAGAAAAAATAAATTATTCACTGTTTGTTACTTTTGCATTGGCTTCTATTGTTTGAATTAATAGATACAGTTTATAATTATATCTTGATTAACACTATTGTGTTCTAAATATAGAAGGTAAAGCAAGAAAATACCATTTTTATTTGTTTCTCTCAGCCAATTATCTTTTCTTCTCATCTATGTGCTTCCCAAACATGAATAGAAACAGTTTGTGTCAGCGGTACAATTTTTTTCTGCTTTCAGCCTTTTTTCTGGCACTGATTCTTAGTGAACTGCCTTCCCACAACCAAGATGCTAGTCTTTCACTGAAAGGGGGAGGGTTGGAGCCGTGCAGACACAGAGGAAGAGTATGTGCTCAGGTTATCCTTAGAAAGAACAACGCCTTCTCTCTAAAATAAACAACTCCCAGTAACAGTCAGTGCAAAGAGCAGTCCCTCACAGGACCACACCTCACTTTCTTATAATCAAGATTTTTTTCCCTAATGACCTCATTTATTTATTTTTACTGCATTGCTTCATGTCTTCAAGTTAGGCTCTCAGTAATACGAGCAGAAAGTCTGCACGAAAGCCAAAAATATCAGCCAGTTAAATAACTTGATTTAGAATCTAATGGAAATTAAGGAAACAGGTATTTGACCTCCCAAAGATGACACATTTTCAAAAGCAGTTTTTTCAGACCTCAGCATGCCCTGCCAGTTACCTAACTGGAAATTCATTTGGCACTATGAAAATTAACTTCATGATTTGGAAATCTACCACCTTGAACACTGAAAAGATTTTTTTTTCTTTTTAAAGTATACTTCTTTAGCAATTAGAAATTCTTTGGTTCCCCTACTTTGCTTTATATTTCCTTCTTGCAATCTGGTTTTCATGCTGCCATGTGCTAGATTGTTGGGTTGTTGGGTTTTTTTATCTTTCTGAGATGATTCAAGGCACACAAATGCTAATATGAGTTAACATGAGGCTATATTAGCTATATATGGTGATTTAATCAGCTAGAACGTACCCTGCCTGGAGACTGGCTAGGCCACTGGCTTGGGAGCCCAACGGAAGAGAGTCCTACTTCAGCCCTGCCACTACTCCTGCGATGTAACTCTGCACATTGGTTTCTTCTTCTATAAAATGACACTGTCTTTGTCAAGAGGTTTGAGTACTGTAAGTGTTAAGCACGACAAAACAGCAACTATCATTTATCTTCCATGTTACGTATGCTTTATTGTATTTTTGCCTGTTCATGACAAATGCTAAATTCAGTAGTAAAGACTGAGTATTGTGTCTTGCTGGAAGTCAACTTGCTGTGGAGAGGCATGCTGCAGACATTAAGACCACTTAAGGACAGGTTTCTAGGGATGAGATACAGGAAGTAAGTTGTGGAAACTAACTGAATGACTGTTAACAAATACATCTGCTGAGCCTCATCAGGTCATCTTTTTTACACAGCCAATAGGCTATATCTCCAGAAAAGGTAGTTGAATGAGTTGATAATTCTTCCAAATCTGAGTTAGAATGCTTTGTACGTAGATGAGAAATGGGTTAGGAGCAAGAACTCTACCCATTCACTCTGCAGTGAATATAAATACTAAGAAAATAGAAGGAACAACATAAATCCAGTAAACCAAACGTTTTTGAATAAATGAAAGCTCATGAGAAAGCTTTTTGTGCCATATAAAAGAATAACGAACATTATTCTGCATTGCTAGACATCCCACCTCTTTTAATTTTGAATCACTAATAGCATTCAAGTAGTTTCTATTTAAAGACTAAGTAGCTATATTGTGTGATTAATGGACAAACTAGCATTCAATGTTTTCCACACTATTAAGAGACAATATGGCTTTAAATAGAATGTGATTTCACAACATAATTTTGTTGGATTTTATTACAGTCAATTTTAACGTGTTCCTGTAAAACTGCATACTATATTTCTGCCACTGACATTACTACAGGATTTCTTACCTGCCTAATACATACGCATTCTCATAATTCTACCCAAAAAATCCAACAGGAGAATCCAGCATATTTTGGTCCTGAATCAGCTGAAGGAATCAATTACAACTTACTTACTAAAAAAGACCAACCTTTCACCTATTTATGTAATAAAAAAATTGATCTATCTTAAGTTTCACTGTTGGAAATGCACACCCTAAGCATCAATTTTCATCAAATAGGTTGTGGGGCTTTTTTCACACCAGTAAAGATTTATTAATATGATGCATATGATTCTTTGTTTCCTCATATTTGTAGTTGTTATTTAATAAATTATATAACTGAAGAGAAATAAATCACAGGTATCTTGTGCACTCCTCAAACATGCCTTATGACCCCTTCTCGCAGCACAAAAATACACCTTTTGAATTTGTTGCTTAATCAATAACACTGAATTTCTTCTCACTCAGGAAATCCAGGGAAGAATTGATGGTTGGGGAAAAACACTTCAATTTTTCTACGTAGTACTTAACTGTCAAGAGAATTCCAATTCTAGGTTGCTGGTTCAACAAATCTTGGAAATACTGGAAAGTACTGTCCATATATGCAATAAAACTTGCACTGATTTCAGTAGGTCCTGAATTTCATCCAGAGCTGCTCTTTCTCCGTAGGAAGAGCACAATTATGAAAAAAGTGGGTTTTTCCAATTTTTTATCAAAGAATTAGAACAGTAATCACACAATTACCCGCTTTTATAATCTGAAAGCCGTTTCTACATATGCTTCATGCAACTGGGAAGAAACAGTACCAAGTACTAGTAACTCCATGTTTTCAAGATGCTTCTTCCTCTGGTTACAGAGATATGTAACTAATGTCAATGAACTAATGTAACTAACCTGGTGTTTGTGATAAGATCCTTGATACCGCCTGTAACTGATTGTGACTTATTCTAATTTATTTAGTAGACGTGTTCTTCACCGCAAAGATACACATTAAAAAACAGGGTCAGTTGATTCTAAAGAGGAAAGCACCCTTTAGTTACAACTATTATTTCTATTAATTTTTTCTGAACTTTAAAAAAATCCTTAATACCCTTTTAAAAATATATGCAAATATCTAAATTTGATCTAGTAATATACCTTTAATTTCTCCAAGGAGATCACTTGTGTTTAATTTTTCCATCTTCTCCTTCCAGTCTTTAGAAAGTAGCTTTTCCATGCAGGATGAATCTATTTAAAAAAAAAAAAAAAAAAAGAAAGAAAAAGGAAAAAAAAAGAGGAAGTATTAAATATATTCTCGTACATTAGGAAAACGAGTGCCACCTTCATTTTAAAACTGTTCTCTCTGTTCTAGCTGGACCATAGTTTCAAAGCGAAATGAACTTGTAGGCAAACAGAGTTCTCGTTTAACTGCATTTTAAATCCAAAGTAATTCCACCGAGGTTAATGGAGTTACTATGGATGTAACTAGGGTCTAATTGAAAGAAAAACTTCGTTCAGGATTTATGCATGCTAACTGCCAATTTACATGCATAGATTGCCAATGTATATACAAATACTGTCTTTTTCATTTCAGAATGATTGTACACTCGAAATTATACATAAGATTTAGAAGCTTTTTTTGGAAATTTGGCACACTGACATCTGAAACCCATTTTTATACCCATGTCAATGCAAAAGTTATTCATATAATGTCTCCATGGAATTCATAAAAGCACTCTACATATTGGATGTTCACAGTATCAGAAATTTTCTCAGTACACTATAAACAACATGCAATGATTAGAAGATACACTTTCATAATCTGAAGTTCAGAATACATTTCAGATCTTTGCCCGAATCTGGAAGGACTTCTATGGGCAAAACTGTCACTGAAGTCATTACACTTAGGAGAAAGTAGAAAATTTGCCTTAGTAAGTTTCATATAATTAGTCCCCAATTTGACTGGAAAAAATGATGTTGAGCATAACAGATTTCAATAAAAAGGTTTTTTCAGTCCCTAAATTAAACTAATTGGCTCCGAAGTGTAAGTTATACAAAACATTTCAGACAACTTACAAAAGGTTGTTTTTAAGATGAGAATTCTTATTGTTGATGTTGTAACCCAGAGCTTTATGGCGTTAAGAACCACAATTCAGAATTACAAACAATCATCAAGAAAACTTAACACACAATTGAACACTTATTTTCCCTTCCCAGTTAGTAATAACAGACTCTCCATTAAACATTGTGCATTTACTTTCATTGGTAGACAGACTCATCAACAATGTCTACGCTAAACTCCTTGGAAACCTTAGGCCCAGTTTAGCAAAATATCAAAAACATTATTCAAAAGCAACTCTATTCCTAAAACGAATCTTTTCAACAAGCCTTCATTAGAAGACCACATATCAGTCTGGTTGGTGCTGAGCACAGTTTTTCTTATTGCATACACTGGGAATAGCCATACAACTAAGCCTGTTAGCAACTCTCATAGCAAGCTGCCATTTGCATTAAAAGGAGATCAGTTTACACAATGCTCTCTAAATAACTCATAGTGTTCCAAATTTTGACAACATTTACACCGATACCACTGCAGTCACTTGAGAACTAACACTGGGGTGTACGAAAAGGCAGAATTCAGCCCAGCACATCTTCTGCTAAATTACTGGCAGATTGAGGCCAAATCATGGCTCAAATTCTCATGTCAGCAGTCCCAGAGTGAGAAGCACTCACGCAAGTGAAAACAAAAGCAAAAAGCCCAGATTAAGAATGGCAACACAGATCGCATCAATGCAATGGGTAACAGTTTGTTCCACCTCAGAGGATTCTAAAAATACTCAGAGGGAGAAGAAGCATTCAAAGTGGTCACAAAAGGAGGAGTTAAAGATTTAGGGAGAAGTTTAAGAAAGAAAAAGGTCATAAAAGCACTCACATTTTAGGGTGCAAGTAGCTTCAGCCTAAAAATTCACATTAGCATCACTCATTTGAAACAAACAAACAAACAAACCCCCAAAACCAGTTGAAAGCAAACCAAACTGTAACTACCAGAAGATCAAAGATCAGGTTTTAATTGCAACACATTTTCACTGTGCAAGCCTCCATGGAAAGACAACACAGCTCGTAAATGTTTTTGAAGTAATATTTCAGTAGAAAAGCTAATTTATTTACTAATTATATCTTTCTCTGAAAGAGACAAAATTAAGGATTTGTAAGTTGCAATAGGCAGTGTTAAAATACTTGTTATATAATAACAATTTACTTTTAACAATAGCAGGCACTTATTACTTTTATGAGTTCTGGCCTGATAATAGAAGAATCAAGAAATAACCATCAATTATCAATAGAACATTATAATTTGTCCTTTTTTGTGATATCATCATCAGTTTAAAAAGATGTTTCTGTATTTCTCCCCTGCCAAAATTTCAGACCCCTCATCCCTGAAAAAAAAAGAGCTTTAGAGTTTTATTTTGAGGTTTGCTATAGGTTGTGTATACTACTGCTTCTTAACTACAATATTTTCCTCAACTAATACAAAGATGGAAAAACACCTAAATTTTATAAAAAGAAACAATTATAATATCACAAGAGTTGATAAAATACTTTCCTCAAAAGCACTTGCTTCATTTCCTCTCTTACTGTTCTTAAGCACACCCATATTTATCTCTAGTGTTTTTATACTACATAAGGGCAAAAAATAAATTTCTAAAGACAGACTGAGAAAGAACTGGAATGGAAAAGAGGTCTATCGAGGTGCCTTCTTTTTGATATAATCACATTGTTAGTTACAATTTCTATCTTTATAAATGTCTGAAAAATTCCTTAAGAAAGATGTCTTTCAACACCCTATCTCATTCTAACTCTGTGTTACAGATCTGACCACACAATTTATAGCTACTGTATTTTGTTATTGAGAAGATTACAAAAACACACAATGAGCCCTTTAATAAACTTTTTATAATATTGTAGAAATAGCTCTTCTGAAATTCCTGTAAATTTTCAATTAGCAGGCTTAATCCACACATTTTTTAGAATTTAAAATAATGGTATATATTAAAGCTCTCTGGAGGTCTTCCACATTCGACAAGAAACTAAACATAAAGGCTTATACTTGAAAGGCATATCTTCCTTCGAGTTCTGTACTCTGTGTTCACAAACACACATTTTAAAAAGGTTTGTGAATCACAAAAGGGATTTTTTCTTCTTTCTGTACTGAAAATTAATTTTTACATAAATATAAAACCTACAAAGATATCTTCTGACATCAGTATGTCTTCATCCATATTGACTCATTTTCTGATTTGATTCATTACAGAAACAAAACATTGACTTGGAATCCAGCACTGAACATTGCAGAAGCCTGAATTCACATCTGCACTGCATCACTCTCCCTGCACCAAGGCTCTGCTTCAGCACCATTCCAAAACCTTGTGGATCCCGACATTTTCAAAATTCAGGGTTATTCTTGTTGAAGACAATTATAAAAGAAGCAAAGAAAGAAATTAGCATTTATACATTTTTAGCTCTTCTCACTGATTTTATAAACCACAGTTGGGCTTATGCCACAAAGTAGCATATTTTATACTGACACGTGTAAGATCAAACTCGTGAAGTTGCACTGGAGCAATTTATTATATTAACAACACACAGATTCTCATAATTTATATTCTTCTCTTGTGAACTAGGAAAAATTTTCTTTCAAGGACAGCAAACAGGTTAAGTATAATTAGACTGAGATGACTAAATGAAATCATTGAGTATTATTTAATATCACGGTTTATTACATACTTTGTTAGCAATTTTAATTGTAGACTAAAGGAGTTTAAAGCACTGTGAGAATCTTGTTATACATGACAGTTTTGCAAAGGCGAATGAGAAGAGGATGTTAAAAGATAAATAAGCAGGGGAAAAAAAAAGGCGGAGGAAAAAAAGCCTAGGTGTTAGGTGAAAAGGATCTTTCCACAATGACAAAGCATCGATGAAAAGAATTAACATTTGTCCACTGGGTAATCAATCAGTCATGGAATGGATGGAATCCAGCTCTTTGTTGCACGATCGGTGATGAAGAACGAGTGTGTTAGCTATCACAGCCAAGCTCTCAAGCTCTTCTGACTGAATGAAAGTCATCTTGTTCCTATCAAGAATAGCTTTTACCTCGTCTCCCTTATTCTTCCCTTTTTTTTTCTTTTTTTTCAATTTCACTTTTACAGTCTTCAACAAGTTACCAACCCCAGCTATAGTTTACATGAATACCGCATGACCTTACAGTGGCCTGCACCTATCCTCATTGATTTGGGGGGGGTTGTTCCTTTTTTTTTTTCCTTTTAATTCACTGAAGTGGCCCTCCTATTACTTTCTTTGAAATACAGACATGAAAAAAAAAAGCATTCATGCCATGTATGTGTTTTTGTTTTTACGGTAAAGTCATACATAAAAGAAAGCCTAAATGTGAGAGTGCAGCAGCAAAACTTCAAAGCACTGACTGTCAGACATTATTATTTCAAATCAGCTTTG
>Ga0181612_149190_pt1 | contig 11052 bp, 13 predicted proteins | sample HoacroProtozoa21_FD_119630 | JGI IMG/M metagenome (GOLD analysis project Ga0181612, IMG submission 119630) | Hoatzin crop microbial communities from Cojedes, Venezuel. Combined Assembly of Gp0051906, Gp0051904, Gp0051908 | reverse complement strand
GAAACACGGGTGCCCAATATCTTCTGTTGCTTTGGGACACATGGATGGGGGAGTCTGGGGGAGGAGGTAAGGCATGGCCATCCTCACCGGCAGCAGCTCCGCAGGGAAAGGCTCTTGGCTCTCCTAGGGCAGAGTGCTTGTCTGTGGTAGTGCTTGGGGCTGCAGGGATGGAACCTTTCCAAATAGTACCCTTCTTTTGTGATTGTTGTTCCTCCATGTGTCAGGATACAGACAAAGCTGTCGTTTAGTCTCTCTCACATGCATGGGTCTAGTCCCAGTGCTGATACCATGTCTCTCCTACCTCCAGCCCTCTGCCTTTGGGTTCATGGTGCCTAAAGTGTTTATTATGGAATAGTCTCTAGGTGGTTGCAACCCCCTGGCACGCGTGGCTGTGCTCTCCATGGCACACCATGCTGCACCCCCTTCCTGCGTGGTCAGAGGCTGAAGCATTAATTCCAGACTGAGCTCTGCTTCTCCGACTCCTGTGAGCTGCCGTGAGCCTGGGGGGACGCAACAGGCCTTTTTGGTCTCCATCTCCCCCCTGCCTTCCCTGCTGGGCCGAGGAGGGGGAAGCCCCAGCCCTGATAGTGCTCTCAAGCGACCGTTGTTGCTCAGTGATGCCTGAAGACAGGACGTGTCCGTTTGTCATTTCCAGCTGTTTATGGATTAACCCCTGCATATCTGGAGGGAATTCCCACCGGCTTCCAGCCCAGCAGCAGCAAGGGTGAGTGGGGAGAGCCAGGCCTCGGGCTCCTTTCTTGACGCTGTTCCTTGCGGCAGGCTGCGGCACAGCTGAGCAGGGCACAGCCACACACAGCTCCGTGTGCATGCTCCTCCCTGAGCCCCTTTGCACGTTGCTGGTGCTTGCAGGGTCAGCCAGGGTTTGGCTGGGGTCTGCTTCACCCTGCTGCCATCCTCCAAGCATCTTGGGGTTGCCCTCCCACCCTGTAAAAGCATGGGGGGCTGAGAACACCCTGGGAGGGAATGGTGACAGCGTCTGGAGTGTTGTAGTCTAAACTTCTGCCTCCAACAGCAGCACAGTCCTGGGGTGCGTGCGTGCATGGAGGAGGCAGCAGGCCGGTGCTCTGGAGGAGACGTGGTCTTGGCTCAGCCCAGCTTTGCTGGTGGCCTTGGGCAGCTGCTTGGCTTGTGTTCTGGAGAGCCCTGTCTCCGTGCTCAGATGCCAAGCTCATGCGAACTGCCTGGCTTTCCTCATGTATGCATCCAGCTCTAGAGCTGCTCTGCGCTTTGCTTGGGTGGAGCAGTGCTGGAGCATGAATAATAATCCAAACCAAACTAGAGCTTGGCTCTTCTGCCTGCAGCCAGTCTTTGACCTGATCTTGCTTTGCCCTGTGCAAAGTCTCTTTTCCACCAGGACACCCACCAGAAGAGAACACAGGAGCAGTTCTCACCGTTTTTAAGCCCAGTATGGTGTTAGAACTGGGATTAGATATTGCAAAACTCTTGAGGATGCTTTCCCCTCCCCACAGTGCCTTGAACTACCCCGGCAGCCCTGCTGCTTTTGTACCACGTGAGGATGCAGTGGTGATAAGAGCTGCCAAAGCTGCAGATCTTTTGAGTCAGAGTTGTTGTCCTGCTGCATTGCTTCTTTGTGGTGGGGGTTGTCACCTGCCGTTGTTGGCCCCAATGGGACCTCGTTTTAAAATCTCCTGGGGGTCCATCACAACAGAGAATGGGGATGGAGAGGGCAGGATGCGCCTGGGGCAGCGGGAGGGTGGTGGCTTGCTTGTGGGCAGCTGCCACGAGGCAGCCTGAGTGCTGCCTGGACGTCAGACCTCCCTGGGCGAGCATCCTTGTGCTGAGTGACCAGCACAAGGAGGAGAACAAATGTACGCAAAGGAGGATTTGCCTGTGGGAGCATCTTGCTCTGAGGTCAGGGCAGAGGTTGCTGCAGGAGCTCAGTGGCAGAGGAAGTGGCTGTGGCCTCCAGAGCACTCGAGAGCCATGTGTGGGGTTGCTTTTGAAAGCGGCTGACTCTTGTTTCCATTGGGTGCTGGCTGGGACACCCCCAGACGTTGTCTGGAGCTAGGCGGCATGTCTGGTCCTGCAGGATTCACCCAGAAGTAAGACTACATATGTGATGGGTTTTTCAGGTATCTCCCCTTCTAGACAGCTCAGTCTGGAAGCATGCTGAGGGCTGGCCTTGCCCTGCTAGTTGTAGGGATCATCCGTCTTTGCTTCAAGGCCTTGACAAGGTGGGCAGAGGTTTTTCACAGTAGCCCATGAAAGCCAATGTCAAGGTTTCTTTTGGCATCAGTGGATTTCAGATAAGAACTGTAATTGCTGCTCAGCGCTGTAAACCTTTGTAATCTCTTTGCTCCTGAGCCTGAACTTGGCTGTCTTGGACTATAAATGATGCACAGCAGTAAAGCACATGCGCGTCGTGTTTGCTTCAGGGCTGTTCCTGGGCATTTGCAATCAAATATCATTAATTCAGCACAGTTCATCGCCTGCCATCAGTGAAGCTGGTCAGGTTTGGAAGTAGACTGTGCTGTGGGATCCGGCTGTGCAACTTCTTATATTCAGTAAATGCTGCACTGAGCGAGTCTTTTCACCTCAGCATCCCTAGCTGGATAGAGCTGATGCCTAGCAGCAGGAGTCTGGGTTGCACACGTGGCCTCAGCCACATAGGAGCGTTGTGCTGGAGAAGTGTTGGCCATGCAGGAATGGCAGCACTCAGCAGAAGACCTGTGGTCTCTGCATCTGGCAGGAAAAGTAGCCCCTGCCATGGTGTAGAGTTATCCTGAGATGTCCACTGGTCTCAGAGATGTCCGTGGAGGCAACCCATGCTGCTGCCTTGTTGGCTGGGGGCATGGATGATGCTGCATGGATCTGTGTGGCACCACTGTAGGAGAGCTGGTCTCTGCCCTGCCCAGCCATGGAGCCTCTGTCTCCATCTCCAGATCATGGGCTGATTCCCAGAGTGCCCCTAGCCTCATCTCTGTGGACCTGCCCAGTGAGCACCGGGCCTGATCCTGACCCTGATTGTGGATTGACATCCCAGTGCGACCTCAGACCTGCCTCATCATGACCAGCTTTCTGGTGATCTGGACTCTTGGTTCAACTTGGCCGTGTTCTCCAGGTCTGCCTTGCTCCTCTCTGGGTACCGTGGAATGGTTCTGCCCTGCTGGCCATGGGGTCCGTCCAGCTTCTGGCCCTCACCGCACCCCAGCAGTTCCCACCGAGACTTGGGAGCAAGTTGCAAATGTTGCTTGGGGCTGGCAGCAGCCTCCCCAGCATCTGCTACGACAGGAAAGCTGTGTAATCACAGGGCTTTGCAGAGATCACCTTCAAAACACTTCCAGATGCCTCCAGTGTCATGAGAGAGGAGATTCTCATGCTGGGTCATGGCAAAGTCTTCCCATCCAGAGGATGATGTTGCAGGTTTGCTGCAGTTCTTTTCACCCCGCATGGAGCTGTGCTGGTCCCAGAGCCGGGTCCTGCTGTGATGGAGCTTGGTCACAGCTGCCCAGAGGGCAGCGCGGAGAAGCAGCTGGAGCAGGGTGTTCTCCACGCCAGCAGCAGTCCCACCACCTCGAGGTGCAAGAAGGTGCCAGGCTACCTGCGGAAATGCGTGAGGACCTAAAGGCCGCGTGGAGCAGGCTGGCCCCCGGGTACCTGCTGCCTGCTGGATCCTGCTGGTCTCCTCGGAGAAGAGCTACCCTTGAAAGAGGTGCCCATGCTGGAGCAGGACTGCTACTGGAGAGGCAGGGGCTTGTGCTGCTGGATACAGACCTTGAGTCTTCTGGCTGCTCAAGGTTTTGCAGCTGACAGAGCATCCCGTCCGAGCGCAGCCAAGCTATCGGCAGGAGTTGCCATCTGCAGACCCAAGCTGAGCTCTCACAGCTGCTCGCCTTTGGCCGAGAGCTTGGGAGCAAGAAGCGAAGAGCTGGGGGTCCAAAGAGAAGCAAACGCTACTGAACAGGCAGTGCTGTGGTGGCTTTATGGAAAGGAGTGTGCCCTTGGCGGGGGGCACAGGGGCAGGCAGGGTGCTACGCTGCCCAGTGCCCAGGGCATGGCAGCCCCATAGCCAGGTAGTTGCCCTTGGGAAGGAGCCAGCACTGGTGCTGCAGTACAGAGGTCTCTCTTTGGGTGTTTGGGGCACGTGGAGAGGAAGAGTTTGTTCCCCACTGTGACGAAGGACCACACCTTCCAGCTCCCTTCCCACCTGCCAAGCCCAGGGCAGAGGGAGCTGGTCAATCCTCCATGGCCAGCACCTCTTGTAAGAGCCAACACTGAGTGTGCAAACCCAGGGCAGCCTGGTGTCTGGTCTGTTTTATAAATAACCCTTGTTGAGCTCTGTTCCCATATGCTTTCTGGGAGAAGAGTTTATTACTGATGTGCCTGTAAAATTAGTTGAGCGCTTTTTCTTCCCCGCCTTATTAGTATGCATGTGGCAATGACAAGCGGGAAGGTTTGCCTCCCTTGGGAGGAGAGATCTCACAGGCATCCTCAGCGAGTCTTTCAGATGGTATGAGTGCTGATCAAGGAGCAGGGGAGAAATAAATTGCTGTAATTCTGCCGCTGTAGGAGGAACTAAATGAATTTCTGCTTCTGACATGACAACGTAAACCTCAAACCTCCAGAGACACCCTTGTGCTGCTGCCCCTCCACATGCACCGCAGCAGAGGGCTGCGTTTTAGTAGAAGTAGATCATGAAGCTGGGTGCAGAGGGTGGCAGTACATGTGTGTTGGTGCATGTATATGTGCATGCACTCACTTTTTACCTTAGAAGCATGAATTTTTGTCTTTTCTAGCAGGATTCTCCTCAATGACTGAGAAAGAGCCAGAGGATTCTTTTATTTTTTCAATTCTACGTTTAAAGAATGTAAATTCTTAATTTTTGAAAGTCTCTTTCTTCCTAAGACTGCCTTCTTTGAGCCTTTAAGCAAAGTAAAACCAAAGGATCAGGCTTTCCCTCCTGTTCAGCAGTTCATTCCTTTTGGGATATCACATCTGTTGGTTCTTAGGAATCTTTGTGTTTTCTAAAGCATAGATGGTGCTTGAATTTCTGCTGTAGGAGGACAAGCAAGTGGAAGATGAAGAGTTTGGAAGTGAAAAAACCCCTCATGTGTGTTATGCCTTAGAATGTGCTCTATTGCCCTAGATTAAGCCAAGAGATAAGGTAGTGGTCAAGAGAAACAGCTCGTCTGTGGGGAGTTTCCACGGGTGGGTTGTCTTTCAGCCAGGCAGTGACTGTCACATTCACCTGTATTTCCTGCTCCCGGGCTTTCACCGGAGACCTGGAAAGCTGTGGGGTTTGGTTGCCAAAGCCACAGAAGACAGGCTTCCCCCTCGAGCCGCCTCCGTTGGGGCAGGACGCAGCAAGCCCGTGGTCGGCAGTGCACGCCAGTGCTCCCGCGTTCCTGGAGCATACGGGCACAGCCTGGGGCTGACCCCAGCGCGTTTACCTTTGCTGTCATTCTGCTTTCCACGGCCTGCTTAGCAAGATGTGCACCGGGTTTGGGTTTGTGGGGTATTTTGAGGCCCGGAGGCTGTTACCTGAGGAGAGGTGGCCTTTCAAGCCTTCTTTGCTCGTTCAAAGATTGCTAGGGGCAGCAGGCAGAGGTATCCTCCCTTGGACGGAGGAGAAGTGTCTTGCCTGACTGTTGTATTGACCAACCCAAAGATGGGCTGATCTGTTCATCCCAGGGACGCGCAGCCCGGGTCTCTCTGGTACAGGTTTTCTGTGGCTGTTCTCGGGCACTGCAGCCCTTCTGCAGAGTGCCGGTGTGCTGCTGGCTGGGACGGACCGTTGCTCCCGTCTGCCTGTGCTGCCTGGTCTGTGCGCAAGTCCTGTCTGCTGGGTTCATGTCTGTATTTATGTCTTTGGCAGCTGCTCAGCCCTGTAGTTATTCTGGCATTTTCATGCTGGGCTTTGTGGCCTTTAGCTGCTCTGTTGGAGGAAGCTCCTATTATCTTTTCTCAGCACAGCACAGATGCTTGCTGCCTCCTCCCTTCCAGCTAAGAGGCATCACCAGACGGCTTTTGCCAGGAAAAGATGCCTCTCTCTCAACCCTGGTGGACTTTCATACCCTTATTTCATTCTCAGGTGCGTGTCGCTGCAAACAGGGTCTGTTTTGCCCAGCTGGCTCCATGCCTGACAAGCATGGGGCGGTTACTCCTGTGCCCTCCTGCCCCGCATGCTCGCAGGTCAGTAGCTGCCTGTGTGGGCTGGGCTGTGGCTCCTTGTGCCTGCTGGTTGCATGCTGGAGCTGCAAACCTAAAGGATCTTTCTGCTTTCGTACCCTTTTGAACCTCGAATTTGAGTCTGCATTGTATGACGTATGTCGTATACCTAGAACTCGAAATTGGAAGCTATTCCTCTGTATATTTCTAGCAGAAGGAAGAGGGCTACTTTAAAGGAAAAGCATGACAGAAAATAAGGTGGTTCTTCCCTGCATTTCTGCCCTGGAAGAGCTCTGTATCATCAACATGCTGATGTAGAGCTGAGAGGGGAGAGAGCTTAGAGATGTTTTTTTCGTTTACTGTTTTAAATTTCAAGTCGAAAAAAGTGTTTAGAAGGCATTTTCCTATGTAACGCTTGCATTTTGGAACTGCATTTTGGGAATGAAACCGTGTGCTGCAGGCTCTGTGCTTGAGACGGCTCTTTCCTGGTGGGCCATGAGGTCTGCTCAGGGTGCGGCTGCTCCGTAGCATCCTTTCTGCATCCTGGGGGTTTTTTGCGTTGGTTTTGGAGTTGTCAAGGCGCATGGGGCATTCTGGCTGTTAACCAGAGTTAACTGTGTTGGGCAGGAGCGGTGTGTTGGCAGGAGTGGGTGGCCAACCTGAAGATGCCTTGAGAAAGGAAGTGTAGTCCTATGGCTGAGATAAGGTAGCTCAGGCAAGCTGGGACTGACACTTCTGTATGTCTCTTTAGCATTCAGCCTAGTGAGACCCAGATTTAAATTTAGAGCATTTCACCTGGACATCCTCACTGTGTTGAGCCCTGCAGAAAAGGAGGGCAGTCAATTCACCCCTCTCTACTCAGGGGTAACAACTCTTGGTGCGTTGTGTCCTTGTTAGTCATGCAGAAGATTTGTACTGCAATTTTTTTATGTTGCAGTAGCTCTTGTTCTTAATTACAGGGGAAACTTGTAATCAAAGCAGAAAGTGTCATAAGCTTTGTAGTTGCTGTTCTTGTCTACAAAGAGCAGCAATGACAGCAAGTCAGCTTCTGTTTCCACTTTCCTTTGCTGGTCAATGAAAAGTGCAGGGAAGTCCCTTGTCCTCTAGGCTGGCTTGGATCTGGGTCATTGGGACCAGCTGGTAACCAGCCACACACGCTTCCTGGAGTGCTCCTACCTACTGCATTGGCAGGAGCCTACACATCACCGAGGTGAGAAGAAACCAGCATTGCATTGTTAAAAGGAGCTGCAGGACATGCAGCTGACTGGAGATGATACACATCCTGCTGGCACATCCTGCAGCACTTGAAGATTTTGGGTTAGAGTGATTGATGAATTTAATTCAGTCTGGTGTTCCTATCCGGATCTCAGCTGCTGGATTGCTCCATGCTAACCACGATGAGAACTGGTACCCAAAAATGTCTTGCTGTGAAGACGGAGAACCAAATTTCTCCAGACAAAGTCATGCCTGTGAAAGCAATGTGTGCTTTGCTGTGCTCTTCTTGCTGACCGTGGGCAAGCAACCTGCTTTTCCTTTTCCTATGCCTCTGATACGATGGGCGAATGAGAATGAAAATAATTGTTTAGTTATTATTTTTGCACAAACAAAACTTGACTACTGGGTAGCTGCAAGATAATTAGCAAAATTTGGTGGTGGTAGAATGTGCAAACACCTTGCTCTCCTAGATAATGATCCAGAGAGCACCTCCCTGCCTTAGACACTGTTATCTATTCAGGTCAGCTTACGAGGTACAAGACTTATGTTACTTTTCAAACTGATAAGGATGAGTTTCTTAAATCCCTCTGACTTCAAATACATTCATAGTTTGTAGCACTGTAATGCCTTTCATCTGAGGAGCTCCAAGCAGTCAGCAAGAAATGAGGCAGCTGGACTCCCTGCCCTCGCTGGGACAGGAGGCACCTCAGCAGCAGGGCTGGGAGCAGAGGCAGGAGCATGTCTGAAGGGGTTCAGCGGATACAGACAGGGCAGGGGCAGGATGTCTCTCCTCTTTTCCAGTGTATGGTTTAACTATTCAACAGCTCTAACAGGAGGGAGGTGGAGTCAGCAAATAGAGCAGATAATTCCAGATTTGAGTAGAAAGTACGAATGCTGTGCTCTGGGTGTAGGCTTATCCTTGCTGCCCAGAGGTGAAGATGATTGGAAAAAGGCTCTTGAAGATGCTCTGCTTTCTCCCCAGGTGGATTGAGGCTTGGTGGCTGTCACTGGCTGTGGGAAGGCTTGAAGGCAGTCGTTTGTACCTGCTTAAGCTGGCTGCCTCCCTGCTGGGGATGCTGCCTTTGGGTAATTGCATGGAGGTGGATCAGAGGCAGCCCAGCATGGTCTCCCTGCTGCAGTCAATGGATGTTTGGCTCGGAGCAGTTAGTGGTGACTGTTGGGAGACACCCTCATGCTTTCTGCTGCTCTGTGGGTGCCAGCAGAGGCTTCCTCTGCAAAACATCTTCCCATCAGAAACTCGCCCATAGGTTTTTAGAATGACCTCATGCACTAGTCAGAAGTAGGGTTGAGTTTTACATTTGTTTTTCATCTTCACTGAGCGTCTGCTCGGATTCTTCTCCAGGGTTATCAGACTATAACAGCTACATTCTGCAAAACAGGACCACATCCCTGTCTCGAATGCTGCAGAAAGACTGGTGGTTCCAGCCTGTTCCATCTCAGGCAGCAGCTGCTGGGAGCCCTAAAGTGAAGGAGGACAGGATGACAGAGGACTGGTAATAGAGATGGAGCTCTCCTCCCGTAAATAAGTGCCTTGAAACCTGTTCTGGGTGACCAGGAAATTAGTGATTTCTATTCATTAGCAGTGGTCTTTACAAAAGCAGGTGACGGTTTTGCTCGCTCTGCATGGGATGCCCTTGGCTCTCCCAGCAGCAGCCGTGACAACTAGGTGGCTGGGATGTCCCCACAGCACTGAGATTGGAGCTGTGCAGTGTCTTGCCCCTGCCGTGTCACAGCCTGCCATGGCTATCGCTGTGTGAAGGGTGTTCGCTGGCCGGTGCCCCGTGCTGTGCTGCAAGGGTCTGGCCGGAGTGCAGGGCTCAGGGCTGGGTGGCCGGGCAGCTGCCACCACAGAGGTGCTGTTGGATGTCCGGGGGTGATGGGGCAGGGCAGCCGGCTGCTTCAGCAGTAAAGGCAGGGAAATGAACTGCTCCCCACCAGGCACCCGCCCCTCCTGCCCCAAATACTCCCTGCCCAACTGCGCTGCAAGCTCAGAGCCGTCTGAAAGTGAGCTGGTCCTCAGGGATCAGGGCTGGGATGGAGCAATGCTGCAGGATCCAGACAGGAGCCTGGAGAATTTCAGGCTTATTTTGCATTTCCCAGATACTTTTCAGCCGAGGTTCCCAAAGCATGTTTCAAATAATAGGCAATTTGTCCTTTTACTGCCACTTTCAGGCTTGAAAATGCTGTTTTCGTTTTCCACAGAAGCAAGCCCGTGTGCAGAGAAACTGCTTGGCCTCTGTGGACACGCATCGTGCAGCCAAGGCTGGGAGAGGATTTAAGAGTCGCGGTCCCGAGTTCTCCTTCCTATGCTGTATCTGCTGTGTTAGAGTGTGTGGCTCTCCATGAACAATAGTAAAGGCAAAATAACTGTGGAAATAAATGCTACATGGAAGCACACTGGGTGATGAGTCCCAGCCAAGCTTCAGATCTGCTCCTCCTGGTGTCAGGGTTTATGAATTGCTGTTATTTTGAGAGGTTGCTTTGTACACTTAATAGGTGTGTGATTGATCCTAGTGCCCAGGAGATCGGCTGTTTTCATCAGGTCATTTTTTATTTATAACCTAAAGCAGCTGGAAGTTTCCTTCTGGAGGGAATGGAGGTCCCTGGAGTCGTGCTGGGCCGATGGCAGGGACGGGTCCTTCTGCTGTCTCCAGCCGGCTGCAAGTCAGCATTGGGGTGAGTCCCAAGAGCCGTGGCAGCTTGAGCGGAGGGCTCCCTCATCCCAGCATGGGGACGAAGTGGAGGACAGCCCGGTGCCAGGACCTCTCAGCCTTGTTTGGTTTCTGCAGGAGCAGCTCTGGAGCAGGACCTCCAGCTCCTCCCAGCCCTTGGCTCCTCTTGCAAGGAGGAGAGAGCCAGCACTTGGGATGGAGCCTGCTGTCCCAAAGGGACTCCCCTCCCTCACTCGTCCAGCGCCTTCCCCACCCATCCATCGGTTTAAAAATAGCTCATGGGGGTCTTTTTTTATCTGGAAAGCCTCAGGCTAATGGTAAGGCTTGCTGGGAGAGGGAGGGAGCGGTGTGCCTGAGTGTGCATGCAATTCAATTAACCAGCACAGTGCAAAACACCACCAGGCTCCCTGTCCCCCTCGCCCAGACTCAATCAGCTATCCCTTTAATGAGAGCCTGCCTCGTGCCTCGGTCAGCTAATTAAAGAGACCATGCCAGTAAGCCGTGGCACCAGGTTGACGGTGGGGAGCTTTTCTGAGCAGGATGTGAAGGGAAGAGGGATCACGCTGGCAGCAGCTGCTTGGCTGGGGGCCCTGTGAGATCAGCTCACCCCCGCCGAGCTACTGGAAATGGAATATCAGGTTTTAAAAGCCGGTTATAAATAAGAGCACAGGAGCTGATGCAACGCCGGCAGACGAAAGCGAGGTGTTTAGAAATGGGAAACTGCTGGCGGGGAAGACAGAGCTGCCCCGCTCCCCCAGCCCCGAAACCTGAGGCAGGGGGGCTCCCTGCCACCTTCCTGCACTGAGAAGGGACAGCTCTGGGCTTCAATGAGTTAATTAGCCCGTGTAATTAGCAGGCTAGATTCACTCTTCGTTATCCCTTCCTCTAATAAGCGTGGGACTTTCCCGTGTCAGCATTATATTTATATATATGTACACTAATGTGTCTGTGAGCCGTTGTCTAAGCAGCTGGGTGCCTGCTCAGCATGGGTGAT
>Ga0181612_141553_pt1 | contig 11052 bp, 5 predicted proteins | sample HoacroProtozoa21_FD_119630 | JGI IMG/M metagenome (GOLD analysis project Ga0181612, IMG submission 119630) | Hoatzin crop microbial communities from Cojedes, Venezuel. Combined Assembly of Gp0051906, Gp0051904, Gp0051908 | reverse complement strand
GCCCCCCCATTCCTGATACAAGCCCGGATGCCATTGGCCTTCTTGGCCCCCTGGGCACCCTGCTGGCCCATGTTCAGCCGGCTGTTGACCAGCCCCCCCAGGTCCTTTTCCGCCAGGCAGCTCTCCAGCCACTCCTCCCCAAGCCTGTAGCGTTGCGTCGGGTTGTTGTGACCCAAGTGCAGGACCCGGCACTTGGCCTTGTTGAACCTCATACAGTTGGCCTCGGCCCATCGATCCAGTCTGTCCACATCCCTCTGCAGAGCCTTCCTACCCTCAAGCAGAGGGGTCTGGACAGCCTTCCTGGACCTCTTTGCCCTTCAGGACTGTGTCCCAAGGGACTCTCTCAACCAGTGTCCTGAACAGGGCAAAGTCTGCCCTCCAGAAGTGCATGGTAGTGGCTTAGCTGACCCCCATCCTTCCTTCACCAAGAGTCAAGATGGTTGCTAAGCCCAAGGTGGCCTCCAACCACCACATCTCTCTTCAGTCCTTCTCTTTGCAAACAGCAGGTCCAGCGAGGCACCTCCCCTGGTAGGCTCACTTGCCAGCTGTGTTGCGAAGTTAGCTTCCACACACTCCTTCTAGAGTGTTTCCTCTCTGTTGTGTTGTATTTCTAGCAGACGTCCGTGAAGGCGAAACAGCTAGTTTTTAAATGACTAAAATTAGATACAATTCATTTGTATTAGACTAAGAGCCAAGTTATAGGTGTTTTGTACAAGTGGATGGAAGAACAATTCTTTTTTCTTCTGTAAATTCAGTCAGTAGTAGAATAAAGTATAGAACCTACATGTTAAAGGGTTGCTTTATGTGTAGACTATTTTAGCTTTTTCAGTGAAGCATTATACTGCTAAAAAAATGTAAACAATTAGCCCTGATATGTATAGTTACTACGTAGCTAGATGACCTTTCTCTAAACCTGTTATTCCATACATCTGCTGAAGCATAAAAATTAGTTATTTTGTCTCAACATTCTTCCACTTCCAATCAGCTTTAAGGTTATTCCTTGAGAATAAGATAGACTTTCAAAGTTATTCCCGGCGAGGACTTCTCAGGATTTTTATTTCTTTTCTATCCTGTAATGTCAGTAAAATTGTTCCTGAATAGATACCATTTTATGAACAGTAGATAACCTTTTATGACCACACCTATGGTAGAGAAGATACATTATATGCTTTAATAATTTCTCATTTTATTTTCATGAAAGTGGCTGCTTTCCAGATTAGCTTGTTTAAACGTGGAATATTGCAGTGTACTTTCTGTATGGTGGAGGACTGATAAAGAGCATGACCTGAAATTCTTGGAAATCTCTAAAATACTTCGATGCGCTGTGGGCTGGACGTTGAAGACAAAGTGCTGATTAATGCACTCAGTGGATATGAATGTCTCATAACACACTTTTTCACTGCCCCGCGTGCGATATGGTACAGTACTTTCTCTGAGGTAGGTGTAGGCGTATGTATTTTACCAAGAATTCTGTTTTTGTAGTACTGCTGCAGTCTGCAGAGCAGGTGTTGCTTTATTCAGGGACATGCAGAAGGAACATTCTTGCATATGATACAGTTTAAGGAAGTGTAGCTATATAGCTGTGAATTTCTCTTCTGTCACTCAGCTCACCACATCCATTTATTTTTTGTAGTTTTAGGGAGAACATTCAAAAGCTGCTGATCAGAGTAACAAATCAAAGGATCAGTAGTAAATTGTGTAGAAAAAAGGGAACTGAAAGCAGATGAGGTCAGTATTCTAAAAAACCCAACTTCATAAATAGTGAAAATTACACAAATGTGAAGTATAATATGTGGATATATCCATGCATAGGAAAAAGTGTTCAGCAAAAAGGGGAAAAATTTGAAAACAAGAAACCAAGCAAACAAAAGAGCTTTGTGTATACTAAACGTCGTGCGCTGGTTATCTAGTGATGCATTATATAGTATTTCTGAAGTTGTTACTGTACATGCAAAGAAAAATTGAGACCTGTAAGCTTTGCACTGTAAGTGTTTGTTTTTTGAGCCTGAAGTAAAAAAAGAGAATTGTGCAATGTACTAAATTACCTGTGCAGAGATAAAAGCTTGGGACTTCGCCCCAAAATGCTGAAAACCTTGACAAAATGTATGTGATTACTATTTTCAGCAGGCTTTCTGTAATGAAACATTTTTCACTATAAACATTTTTTTTCTTGTACTATATACCCTTAGCCTGAGAGTCAACGAGAGTTCAAAGTAAAAATATTCTGACTATAGGATCTTACCTAATGGACTCTGTTTTAGAAGGGGGGTTGGGGGCATCAAGCTAAGAAAGGATTTTGGTGGTTCATTGACACCTGAAACATCCTGACTAAAGGCATTCTTGCTCCTTCAGCCTAAAGAGAAGGGGCTGCTCTCTGTCAGTAGGTGTTTGCAAGTTGTTCTTTTAAAAACATTCACTGATTGAATTTGTTTTTCTAGCTAGTAAAAAAATATTCAGCTTATAATATTAAAGTGATTTTGGGCCACAGGATATACTCAGGAAAACATTCTGGAAAGAGGAATCAGAAGCAGACTGTTTTATATGAATGGGCTATGTAATGCACTCAAATGACTTTTAGAGTATTTTAAAAGGAAGCATTATTTAATGGAGTAAAGCGAGCAAAGAAATTTTGAGCAGCTGGGAATAAGTGCTAGTTTTGAATAGAGTAAAGCTTTTAAAAATTCTTGAGAATTAAAAATGCTGGTCTGTTGCGCAGAGGAATTAAGATAATGATGACATGATCATCATTATGCACGCACATCATTTGCATTTGAAAGCAAAGGATAACTTGTACGCTGGAAGAAAATCTTAGTGTCTTGCTGGTATAGGACATTGATTCCAGATCCTGATCCCTCAGTCTATATGAGGATCAGTTAAAGCTGGTAATCTTTCCAGTTTGTTGTTTGGTGCTCTTGGAACATCACTTGTGAACAAGCATGGAGGAGGATATAAGTAGCATTAGTCCCATCTTCCTATTTTCTCCAGTGAAACTGGAAAAAAATGTGGTATTTGTGTGGGGTATTTCTTTCAGAAATTGTATTTTGTTTAAAACCTCCAGTGCAGTTTCATAGTAGTATTTTAAAATAATTAAAGTTACAGTTGTTCTTATAGAGAATAGTTAATCCACCCTAACAGGAAAACAGTTCTTGTGCGTAAACATTATTCTGATGTGATATGGCAAAGTAGTTTTATTGCAAAGTAATTTTACTCTTAAGTCTGACTCCTGTTTAGTCAAATTGAATGCACCCTCAGGCCTTAGACTTGTGACTTCACCTGTATTGGGGTAGCCGAAAGATGGCTTCTCTAGTTTTTGGCAAGCTCTGTACTGTTTTTGTCACACAGAGGTGTTACCATTCAGTGGTAGATGTTTTATTTCTTCTTCTTGTGAAGAACAAAGGCATTTAAAATCTAGAAACAAGAAACATCTTCAATTTTACCGAGATGAATTAGAAGTCTGATGATTAAGGAGGTAACACACACATTTTCTTATTTATAGTTGCATTTAATTGTACTGAGATTTATGGTATGAAAATAATCCTGATGTACACACAGTGACCTACCATATGAAGTAAGAGCTTGCTGGCATTAGTAGCTTTGTTTGTTGGTGAATTTATTGTATTTATTTTTAGATAATAGAATTAAGAGTGCTCTGACCCTGAGGTTGTAATTTAATTTTATACTGTTTTACAACACTGTGGAGAAATTTTATGGGGAAAAAAGAAACTTCAAAAATTTCCGAACTAAATACATGGCATGCTTATCAGCGTTCTATCTGTTTTTAGTAAATTTATAGGAAATTGCCCTCATCATTAAAGTAAAATCAGTATTGTAAAGATGAACTCCAGTACTACTTTTGTGTCTCATGTCAGTGGCCTGTTTCTTATTCTAGGTTATCGTAGATGAATCTGAATTCTAAACAAAATATTGCTTTTGACTATGTGTTGGGTGTGTTTTTCTTGAAAAGTGTGTATCTGTTCAAGAAGAAAATGTGTTTTGTTTTGTTTTTTTGGAAGAATGTCACAAAGTCCTATAGAAAGGAAGGAAAACAATGCTGAATTTCTCCTGAAGGGAGAGAAATGTATGGAGAATTTCAGAAGGTAGTTTAAAAAAACCCCAAGTTATTCTGATTCCAGAATTAATGTCACTGGTAAAGAAATGTTGAATCAGGACTAGTAAAATGGCTTCTCCACTGATAACCAGTTAGGTCTTTATAGTACAGAACTGAGTGAAGAGAAGCTACGCAGACATTTAGGTGTTTTTTTTCTCCTCTTTTTGGTAGCTTATATTGCTGGCAAGTGTCTGGCTTGCCATCTTGTTTGCTTCTAATAAAGATATGCCTGGAAAAGGAAGGCTTTGTGTAACTTATGTATCCAAAAATCTGTTCTGTGACAAAAGGCTGTCCGTTTACTCCACTATATACTCAAATATCAAAACTACTTAAGACAGAAATGCAAAAGCCACAAAGGCATAATGCTGTCATTTGAAAATGATACAAAGGCACTTCAGAGCAGCAAATAATGTTACAGACTTTATCAGCATCACATCAGTTCTTTCCTCCATAAACTCCTTTACTATACAAATCAAAATAATTGAGTATTTGACAAAAGTGATATAAGGCAAAAGATGCTACTTATCTCCAGTATAGTTAAAATGACTGCAACTAAGGAAGATAATTATTTCATTGTTCCATACACTATTCCCCAATTCATTTATAAAATGTATTCAGAAAGACTTTGTAATTTTGGCACTGTGCTCATTGCAGGCTGTTTTAAACTAAGTAGTTGGCTCAGGTGCAATAATATCTCTTATTATGCATAAGTCACTGGAAATTTGGGGTTTTTTTTCCCCACTTAGTTGCACATAAAAGTCCCCTTCCTTGGCTATATTATCCAGAATACAACAAGCAAATATTTGGAATTGTTGCTTTAGCTGGTGGGCAGTCATTAAAGGGTAACAGACATCATCAGCTTGCTTTTTTGGTCCTTCCAAAAGCTCAGGCAGCTGCCTCTGCATTTATTTAGGGTGTGAGGCAGAATTGGCAGCCTATTGAATGTTTGCAATCAGAATACTTTTGTTGGACATGGTAATAATGGGGCTGCAGGATTGCCTGGAATCTGCATCGGGATAAACTGTTAGTGTCAGTGTCGTTTGCTGAAAATACAGGCTTTATTTGCCAACTCTTGAAGTTTTGAGTCCTTTTTAATTTTCCTGTGCTTGAAACTCTTTGTGCGAAAGCAAGCTCCTTTGAGAATCTACCAAGCAAATTCGTTTCAAAAAAACGGTGGCAGTAGTCCTGGATTTGATAAGAAGTATACAGTTGATGCATAGATTTTTTTTCAGACTGTTGCAATTAGGGGCGAAGAGAATGGAAAGGAATTTTTTTTTTTTTTTTAAACAACTTGGTGTGCTGTTGCATGCTGGCCAACTTGATGTGTTGCTGTTCAGAATCACGGAGAATCGTGTACTCTGAAATAATCTTTGTATCTGATTAAGTATCTATCTAGAACTAAATATTGTGAGATTTTTAGTGTGGTGTTTCTATTCAGCACAGTCAGACCTGGTCCCCTACAGAGATGAAAGGGCTTCTCTTCTCATTCAGCAATTCAGTAGCCACTGTTGATTTCATGTTTGTTCTGCCCTGCTATGAGTTTCTTCATCAAACTCTACCAAGAAACGTTCCCAAATGCTCTTCTGAATCAAATTCTGTATGCTTGGAGGTGTATAGTGACAACAGTCTGCTTTTGAGTAGTAGTTGTCATTTATCTATACAGACCATTTCACAAGTGCTTTTGAGAAAGTCCAGTAATTTTCTCTGGAGTTCTCTGTTTTTATCCTCTGATTTGCTGAAGTCTTGTGGCATAAATCAGCCTGTTATTTCTGTTCTCCAAAACTGTTTTGCCTCCTTCTGCGTCTTTTCCTTTTTTCAGGAGATTCAAGGAGTTACATTCTTTCAGTTTTCAAAATATCTTAAATCTGGCTAAAGTCTAGATCTGTACCAGTGGTTTGGTAGAGACTCAAACATAAGTAGCCAGAAACTGTAGGAGAAATACGAAGTTAAGAGCTATGATTGTGTGCTAAAACATATATGAGGGGTTAGATGAAGAACTGAAAGAGTAATTGTAACATACTTATTGCCTTTTAGTTATACTGATCCCAGTGTGTGTTCTTTTTCTCTCCTCTAAACATAGCCAAGGTTGAAATTGTCCACCAGAGGGCAAACTAAACGTACATGCTCCCCTCTTGTGTATGTTCTTGAAAATCAGCTACAGTTGTTCATGTCAATATAATTTACTTTTTGTCTGCAGTAATTGTAATTTTTTTTTTTAAGAAAATATTCTTTTTTACTGAAGAGGTCGTATTGTCTTGGCTCATTGTGTGGCAACAGTAACTTGAAAGACCAACTCTGAAACAGCAAGTAACTGTTCAGTAGGAATCAGAAAACATGAAAAAGCTAGTTATACATCTTGCTGTTGAGTGGTTTTTACTGGCATCTGTAAGCAGATGATAGTCTGTGAGTCTTTTGGTTCTCCTCACTATCTGAAGGAGCATTAATCAGTATGAGGCTATCAGAGAGACTATTCTGTATACAACAGGAAGTTATTAGCCACGTAAGATTGGAATAAACTATGCTGAAGTCCCTTTCTCTGATACTGCAAACACTGGGATTCAAGGGGGAGTTCCTGTATGTTTGAAACAAGGCGAAATTTTGGTGTTCTGTAAGTCAAAATAGTTCCGGGAGTTTCCTTTTACACATGAGTAGAATTTTTTTGTTTACATTCCCTTTAAATCAAACCAGTTACTAGACAAAATTTTAGGAAAGTTTTGGCTGACTGTTGTGGTTTAACTCAGCAGCTGTCAACTAAGCACTGACAGCCACTTGCTCACCCCTCCCCTTCGCTGCCAGCAGAATAGGGAGGAGAAATGGACGAAAGGGGAGGCGAATGGGTTGAGATAATGACAGTTTAATAAGACAACAAAGGAAATACTACTAATAATAATGATAGTAACAATGATAATAATGAATATGCAAAACAAACTAAATACAATACGATTTTTCTCACCACCCGTCAGTTCCCGAATAGGAATCATAGAACCTGGAAATCACGAATTTCACTAAATTCCTGAAAAAGTTTGAACTCCCAGACAAGAGGGGATTTGGACTCCCGGAGACAGCTTCCTACCCCCCAGCCAACCCCGATTCATAAACTGAGCATGACATTTAGGCTATGGAGCATTTCCACTGGCCAGCTTAGGCTATCTGCCTGGCTGTGCTTCCTCTCAGCTCCTGCACACCTGCTTGTTAGTTGAACGTGGGAGACTGGAGAAAGTCCTTGATTTCATAGCAACAACTGAAAACATCAGCATTATCAACATTTTTCACATACTACATCCAAAACACAGCAGCTGCTGGGAGGAAAATTAACTCTGTCCCAGCCAAAACCAGGACACTGAGGCATATACTGAATTGGTTCTCAATTTACTTGTGAAGGATGACACAGCTCAATGTTTATATATTTTTGGGTCAGTAGAAATAGAGACAGAATGTATTTCTTTAACAAATTACGTGCGAAATTATAATATATAAAGAATAAATAAAAAATCCACTCTGAACTAACCTTTTAACTGTTTAGCAAGAAGGGAATTGATTATAGTCACTAAATTTAGTAGCTTAAATTATGATTATCTTCTGTCATTGTGTAATGATAGATATATTTTAATTTGGCTTTTCTTTAAAGAATGTCTTTCCTGTTTGACATAGTCTTATGGCTGTCAGATCAAATAATATATGTAATGAAATGCATTTCTTGTTGCAGTAGAAAGTTACAGTGACTTAATGTGGTGCCAGTGTGCACGCTGATTTTACAGTGTGGGTGAATGCACTTTCTGCCCAGTGTTTATCAATACCAAGCTATAATTTGTTATGTTTCTGTTTGAATTTAGGCTTCTTGGCCGTGGTTAAGTTTATTTGATCAAAACTTCAATATGGCCTGAATCAAACCACTGTGAAGGTAGATGAGGTATTGCAGGATAGAAAGAAATGCTTTGACAGGTTCTGTATTGAGTAAATTTGATTAGCAGAAATTTTGGTTTTATTAACCTTCATGTGAATTTTTGCTCTCTTTGCAAGACAGTGCTTTACGTGGCCGGTATGTTTATAATAAAATTTATCTGTCATTCTTTGTTGGCATTTCTAAATATATCTCTTGTATTTGTTCTTTGGGATTCATATATGACCTTGTAGAAATTTTGGATTGGGTTCACTTAGTAGAATTGCTCATTTTGTAATGAGACCGCTTAACAGTTCGAAAATGATCCTGACAGAGTAAACTAAGTATTTGACAGCTTTTAAGTGGATGTGTTTTGTAGACAGTATGTTGTAAAAAAATTATGTTCTGTCTGGTAAAGGGAGACTTTGAACTTCCACATCTGTATACACGTACCTACTGAAATGAATTATAGTAAAGGACCTGTTTCCTTAGTGGTAGTTTGATATATTTCCCACAACATCTTGACCACACCCATTACACTTCACAAAGCTTTTCTTTTGAAAGAGTGAGTAGGCAAGGTGAACATGTCGTTGTGTGGAGGTGTGTCCCCGAGTCATTAAAAAATCCAAGAAAAACAAAAGACTAGAAACTCTCTTAGAAAAATGACAAGCTTCACATTTGTTTCATAAAGAAAAATCATATGTTCTCATACATACAGAATTGATTCTAAGGCTATTTCAGACCCAGTTTGTTTGCATTTCCTTTTTATCCAGTGGCTTCAGAGGTTGGATGCTGTTCTGGAGCAGTACCATTCCATGCTGAAGGAAGGAATAATCTCTCAAAAATCTATAAAAGAGGAGGAAGCCCATGAAGTCAGCAAGCGCAGAAAAAGTGATCATAATGGCAGATTTTTTTTTAGAAATTGCAGTGCAGCTTATAAGGTGGAAATCAAAACATCCGGTGGTGTTATTCAGGATTTAGTTACTCTGTTAAAAATACTGATTATTCACCTACATTTATTCCACTCAACAGCTCTAGAGAAAGTGTGTCTGTGAAACCACATGTAAGTGAGAAAGTGTGACTATGACTGTTCTTAAGGGAAAGAAGAGCCCATGAGCAGAATGACTTCTCTTTTGTTGGTGGCTCCAGTTTTCAGTAGGTGAGGTTGGAAGCTAGAAAGGTGGATGAAGGGAATTTTTTTTCTTGAAAATGTAAGCTTTTCAGAAACAATTTCTACGTAGTGGCACTTCCCTACCTTTTGTTTTCCAGACTTCTGTAACATACTTGTTTGTCTCTCATCTCTATGGTGGATCAAACGGCTTAAAGACTTATCTGATAACATTCAATGGTTTTTTTTTTTGTTTTTCAACAGCAGTTTATCTCAGAACAAAATTTGGTTGGATTTGAAGGAGATTCACCTGAGGATAATCCCGAATTAACTGACTTCTATTTGTAGGTTCTGATCCAGTCTGATGTTAAAAAACAAAACTAACAACAACAAAAACCATAACAAAAGACCCCAAAGTGGAAAAAAAACTAGTAAATGCTCCCAAGTAAGTAGGAAGTGGAAGCAAATCCTTCCAGGTTACTGATGTGCAGTAACCCTCAATGGCTTCTATTTATGACAGTCTGACTTCTCTTTTCCTTTTAAATTAAAACACAGTAAGCATGAGAAGAGTCGAAAACCTGGCTTGTTATTTTGGCAAATTGCTGTAAAGATGAGACATACTGTAATGTACAACAATGTATATTTTGTTCCTTTTCTTTTTTCAAAGCAGATGAGCACATGAAAATACTCTGTGTTCAATATAGGCACTTATTTTTTTAAACTTTGAGCATCTTATTTTAATAGGAATTTTTGTCAGCATTCTTTCAGAATTTCTACTAAATTGCCATGAAATCCCCCAGAGCATGCAGCCTTGCATGATAGAAAAGAATTGATTGACTATGTTACAATTTTAGCAACAGTCTGCATTAATTTTCATAACTTTATTATAGTAGTGTGGGAGATAATTTTATAATGCCTTCAATACAAATTTGGCATTTTTAAGGAAAAAATATTTAGTCCTATTGTATTACTGTTTTTTTAAAATGAAGTGGTGGTTTTGGCATGTACAACTGAAGGAGGCATACCTGTGGTATCACACAGGATTCTTTCCTGACAATATTGAAATATATTTTAGAATTCATTTAGAAATTGTTGTTTTCGTGGCATTACTACCAACTCCTGTCCTGTTTGAGCTCCCATCTGTGTTAGTGATACACACTTCTTTTACCTCTCCCTTCTTTTCCCTCAAACAGACTTGGCCTACCTGTTCACATTGTTCCTGAACAGATGTAGGAATACCTACTCCAAATTACTCCTAGAGAGGAAAGGTATTTTGGAAGGTAATCACAAAGATGGGAACTTCATGTATTTGGTTAGTGAATTACTAGTGTTTCATGAAGAGTATAGTGAACAGCTGTAAGGAAGGTGATTCATAACCTAGCAACTGAATTAGTGAGTTCCCCAAAAATGTTCTGTTCACACATCAACAGAGAAATTTCCCGATGCATCAGAAAAAAGTGATATATATGGCTTTCCTTTTTCTGCCTTTTCTGTTCCACATAGAAGTTCTTGTTGCCTCTGCATAAGTAAGTGACAGCTGAAGGATGGAACATTGGAAAGAAAAAATGGCTTTTCAATAATTGTATTTGTTATGACTAGTTTGTCTTAAGTCAGAACTGCCTCAGATACAGCGTTGACGACTTGAAACGTAGCGTCTCAGAATGCATGTTTTCTCTCTGTGGTAGAGTTCTTATAAAAAACTGGTATTTTCAGATAATCATAACCAACTTACTCTTCTATCATTATGAACAAACATACATTGTATATATAACTATGTGATACAGCATTTTTTGGAAGGTAATTTCGCTTGTTTGTTTAACAAACTGTCTTACTTTCAAGGTTTTTTATTGTTTTGGTAATGTGCAGTTAGTGAATTATAGACTGCACCTTACTTAATGAAGTAATTATTGTCGGAAGAAGAGTTTACATCCACTTCATAATTGTCTTTTGCTGGTT
>Ga0181612_118887_pt1 | contig 11052 bp, 3 predicted proteins | sample HoacroProtozoa21_FD_119630 | JGI IMG/M metagenome (GOLD analysis project Ga0181612, IMG submission 119630) | Hoatzin crop microbial communities from Cojedes, Venezuel. Combined Assembly of Gp0051906, Gp0051904, Gp0051908 | reverse complement strand
TTTTTAAAAACAAAAAATTTGTGTCAAAAACTAGAAAGATAAAGAGGGGGGGGGGGGGAAAATTTGAATTTTTATTATTTTTTTTTTCTTTTTTTTTTTTTTTTTTTTTTTTTTTTTGTTACTTTGGACTAGCTGTAGTTTAGACCCATTAACTGAATGTGCTTTTGCGGTTGGAGTGTATTAGATGTGTCTCTATTGTGTATCTTCCAGTTTAGTTTCACTCAAAAGGAATTCATTTGCACTCCGAGACTCCTCTGGAACCTGATCCAAAGTGCAGTGAGTAGGGACAACTGAGAGATTCACTGCACTCCTTATCTTAACTAAAATGTTACAGGGATAAAAACCCACTTCCTCTTGCCACACATGCTTGCTTGATTTATCAAAGCAGGAGGAACATCCCTTTTTGCTCCAGTAAACACCCTGACAAATAACATGTTGAGATAACACGATTTCCCACTCTTACCCTTTGGGAACACCACATTTACCAAAGCTCAGAGCTCTAAAATATAGGAGATACAGAGTTAAGGTAAAAACAAAAAATAACCAAATTGTTCATTACTGCTGCATTTAGGTATTAGAAATATGTGTTAAAGTCACAAATACGGTATCCTGTTTGCAAAGGCAAAGGGGTTGTAAAATCTTGTCCAGGTAATGCACGTTGTATATGTAGTGTGCATGTAGCACTGCTTCTGGGAGACTAGCTATGTGTTTAGGTGTATCACCTAATAACAAATGAGATGATAGTTTGCCCTAGACTGGTTTAAGTATCCTGCTCTAAGAAGAAAAAGTAGACAGAATGTATCTTATGAACTATCAGAACAAAACTTCAAGAAATAAGAATCAGGACTGAGATATTCAAAACACACGATTAAAAAATGTGAGTTTTGCTGAACTCTGTAATTTGGAGAGGCGCAGGAACCTTCCAGGCAACCTTAATTCTTGTTAAGTTGTTATTTAATTTCCAGTGTTAAAACCAGAAGTGTTCTTGTTGGTATTCAGTTCCACATATTTATTGCCATACAGATGTGCAGCTCATCTCTATAGCAGCTAGGAAGCGGTGGAGGATGCTTTGAATTTCCTGTGTGCTCCTCATCCAAACTGTACATCTGGAGTAGCGGAAAGCGGAATTTAAATAGATTTTTATGTGTTTTGAGGACAGAGTCACTGAACAGGAGAGGAAAGCACAAAAAAGTTGAGACTTGTGAACCAACATTTTTATTCCATGGTATTTACAATAAATGAAATATATGAGATTACTTCAGGTTTTCTCTTTTTTTTCCCCACCTTTATCCTACTCTCTGAGACTCTCTGTCTCTGCAAAAAGGACACTAACCTCTTTATCCTGCACTCTAAAACTACAACCATGCTTTCTAAGCTCACATGATAAGGGCTAGTCTAATCTTTTGTTTTCTAAATACATGGTTAGGCTGCTAATGCACTCAGTGTAACCAGTGTCTTTAAAAAAGATTTGTAGGTGGTCACTGAATGTAAAATGCTGTTATCCTTTAACTGCCTGTGAAACACATACGTCATCAGATACATTTTACAGTTAGGTATATAAATGCCATCTGGTGGAATCCTAATAATTTTTTAAGGTATGTCGAAAGTACGTATTTAAAACTACTTTCACATTTTACTTATAAACATGCATGTGCTTGTTGAATTCAGATTCTCCTTGTTTCCCAATTATATTGTATCCTTAGAAATTCTAACATTAGGGATAAAGTGTTTTTTTAGAATTCATGTGAATGATTTTGGTTTTTTATTTTAGAAGAAATATTTATATTTATACTTTACGAAAAATAGTCAAAAACAATCAATAGGGACTTGAAATTTTTCTTTGGGGGGAATATAATAAGTTCTGATCTCTTTTAGTGTTGCAATGGAAAGGAAACAAATACAAATATCAGAAATGTTCCATCACAAGAAAGCACAGAAAAATACTTTGAATTAATCTAAATATTCCATTTTGATATGACCATCTTCAAATTTTATCCAGTAGGCAAACCAATGCAAGGTGCTTTCAGAATATTCTGTTTTGAAATAGCTGGAATAGAATTCACTTAAATTCTTAAAAGAATTTTCTCTCTAAAGAAACATAAAAGTCTTTGAACATTTTCACAAAGTATCCTACTTTTGATAAATCAGAATTTTCAATTTAATTATTAGCAAAATATTCCAGCTAACTCCAAATGCTAATTATTTAGCAATAATAAGCTTATATTTATACAACCTTCCATCCTGAAGTATTTTATGTTTTCACTTACTGAAGTTGTGCATATTTCCATAATTTAATTGTATCTTTGAGCCTCTGTTGAAGCCTTATTTGCATTTAATATCCCTAAATGTCCATTCTGATTTCAATCTATACTTATGTTCTCTTTGAAGATCAGAGTTCCAAGCAGTATAATTTCCCTTAATATTATCTGGTTCCAATATCTTTCTGAGAGAAGACATGTTTACTGAAATCTTATACCACTTGTCAAACCTGAGCTTTTCTGTGTTGATTATTCTACCAAATACTAATGCTAGTAAGATCAAAGATGCAACCTTTATGTTTGAGAACGGCAAACACAGATCAGAAGGCTTTTCTAAGCATGCAAAGTACATCATTGTTATTTGATGAAGGGTATCCACTTTTGTGTAAAGTTTGAGTGCTGAATTTCATGATAATGTATTGTCTGTGTTTTTTCTGAATAGCTATGTATATAAACTAATAAAAAATAATATTCAGGGTAATATCATTATGACATTTTTTGCTTTTGAATTCCACTGAAGAACTAATGCTAACAGGTTGTCTTCTCAGAAGAAATACAAAGAAATTATGATATATACAGCTTCCATGTTGCAAAGGTTTCATAGATACGAACACTTCATATTTGCAACTCAAAAGTCTGCATCCTTAATATAGTGAAGGCATTCTATTAAAATCATTATATCTATCAGATTCATTCTGAGTTGCATATAATGTTTAAGACTAGAATTTTTATTCTGTTTGAGAAATTCAGGTGCAGTAACAGAGGTGAGCTATGCCAGTTCTGTTCTGCTTACTGATTTTAGTGTTGCTTTGGAAATTCATTCCTCCTATAATCACTTCCATAACTTCTTACCAAAGCCAGAAGACAAATTGCATACCACACTCATTGTCTCTCTTTTTATTTGCCTGTCAGTTTACATCTGCCACACCTCAGTGCTTGTTAATATTAATCAAATACTTATCAGATAGTCAGAACCTCAGAACCTAAAAGAATTCAAGGGCTGAATAAAATGTTGAGATCACCAAAGCTACTGCACTGTACACTACAGTATACTTTGTATACATCAGACTGTTACCAGGTCTCTTTGCTTTCTTTTCTCGGACAAATAACTTCAGACTTTCCTGGTTTTCCTTTTAGGTCATGTTTCTTGGACCTGAGCACCTCATTGTTCTCCTCTAGACGGTGACTTGTCACTGTTTTTCTATGAGTGTCATGTGTACAGCCGGACACATTATTTCAGCTGCGTCTTTTCTGCTAATGGTTTCTGCTTTTAACTTCCCTCAGCTTCTGCTGAGCAGAGCAGAAGAACTACTTCACATCTGGCAGGACAGGAGTCTGCTTTCATATCCCTGCATGATTTCTGCCTTCTTCAAACCTGAATGATGCTGTTGACTAATATTGGTAGTGATCCAAAGTAACTCCTCAGTCCTTTGCTATACAACTGCTACGTAAATACCCCTTTCTCAATCTGTATTTTTGCAGCTGAACAGTCTTTCGCATTACCTTACATTTGTCCCCACTGAATCACATGCAATTTTTTCCAGCACATCTCAAATTCTGTGAAGACCACTTTGCTCTTCAGATGGCTGTAATAAGTACTTGGAACTATGACCTATTTTTCACGTCAGAACCCTACTAACAATATTGAAGAGTAACTTTGAATTTAACAGGTTTTACAGCTACTTTGTGTTGATATCGTACGTAACAAGAAATGTTCTGTTATTGCTGTACAGAGAACTTTTGGGTGTCTACTTACTTTCAGGCATAAGATGTAGAACACTTCACATGGGCTTTTTTTGTCCTGAAATGGAAAATGCTCAGCTGGCAGGTTTGAATTCTGTTCCTGTCCGTAGTGAATTATCATGCTCTTTATTCATTTGCTGTACCTGAATTATTACCGAAACACAGTTGTGCCTTCTCTGTGAGACCAATCCATTAATGTAAAGCAGTTGGGCAGATAATGTTGCAGGAATGGAAAATGCTAAACCTTCTGCTTCAGAAAGGAATTTAAATAATAAACATCTGTAAAAATTCCAATTACTTTTTGGCATATTTTGGAAGAAAGTGTTTCTATTTATTGGTTAGTCCTCTACAGACTCTGCTGCTCACTGCAGTCTCTGTTCCTGTTGCTGAATGCATTCTGTTGGAATGTGACTTTTTTCCTGTTGAGGGCAGGTGCTAATACAAAATGCTATTCAATGAGCTACAGTCACCTGTACTGTCAGTCAAGTAGCAGGTTTGTCTACAGCTAGAGGGTTCCTACTGACACCTCAGAAATCCTAGAGTGAAAATCATCTGTATGCAAGCACCACACAGAACCAAACAAGGCAGAAGTAAGGTTTTGTAAACAGATGGAAAAGGAAAGTTCTGTCTTGGAAATCCCACATTATCTAGATTCATCATTTTCTGTGAATACAAAGTTTCACTTAAAAGTTTTATCTTAATTTGCAAGAGTGTTGCATTGAGAGATAAAATATTTATAAAATCTTCCAGTTCACCTCAAATTTTACTGACCAGTAAGCAGACAAAATTTTATACATCTGTCACAGTCTGGATAGGCTGCCAAAGATGAAGTCATCACATGAGGTAAGAAAAAAAATCCCACAATCCTTCTTGTAGTATGTGGAAACAAAAGGTAGCCAAATACTGGGAAGGTTGATTCTGTGCTGTAATGAGCTTCTTTACAAAACAAAAAAAATAGCCCGAAGTCCAGAGACCCCCCCTTTTCTTGGGTTTCTCTCAGGACCAGTTACATCTCTCAAGTGTTCTCTCAACCTGTTCTTATTCTGTACTAGATTGACCAGCTTCACTTTTCAGCAAGGTGACCAGGTGTGAAAACCTATAATCATCTAGGTGAAAATGGAAAAAATATATGGGCATAAAATTTATAGTGTTCATTCCAGCACCTGGTGGTCTTCTGAAGAGTACATTACTGGAAGCAGATCACAAATGAAATGGTGCAAATTTTACAACTCCAAGACCGTGGTTTGGTCTCATATTAAGCCTGCAAACATTTCTAGCTACTCCACAATGATACCCGATCATCACTGTCCACAAACATCAGCCATGGGAACAGTTTAGAAGACTGCATCATTATAATTTATTTAGATCTTGTAGAAGCACTCGACTTGCCTATAGCTGATCAGTAGAACTACAACCTCCTAACACTGTTAACTGTTTCCCCTTTCCAATTGTTTCACTGGCGAAATGTGTTATCCCAGCTCTCTAACACACAGCTTCCTACTCCTGATAGGAGCAGGGGAATCCCACAGTCCTTGCTAGAAACATTAGCTTCCCTCCTCTCTCACGCTTATACTAACTGAATAGAAACAGGAGACCAAGCCTACAGGCCACAGCTTATGCCTTTCAGCTACAGAACCAAAATTTATAAAATTAAGCACTTTGTACTCCGAAGACAAACTGAAAGGCATCCACAGAATAATATGACCTATATCTTCATACCTGTACCAAACTACTAATCTGCCTCTAGATTATATGCTTAGCTGTCCAAAGTGAAATCCTTGTCTCCTGCAGTGTTTGCAACATGCTTATTTTTTCCCCACCTCGTGTCACAGAAATTAATGGATTTAAAGCCACAGACAGAGGTTACTGGTAAAAATTACTTTCAGTTTTGTCAATACTTAATATTTAAACTTCAAACCCCACCTTGTTGGAGACATTTAAATGTATGTATGTATCAAATCATTGTGTTTCTTAAGATTGTCATGTGTTGTATTACATGCCTAAAATATATCAAAGTTATGTGAGAATACTGTGACCATGTGATATGGCTGTTTCCAATTCTTACCCTGTGGGTTAACAATAAAGGGGATTTTCTCTCTAATTAAAAGCGTTTGAAAAAAAAAAACCCAAATAAATAAATGTTACTTAATTGTAATCTTATCTTTTGTCTTGTTCCTTTGTAACATCCAGATGGGACCAGCCACACAGCAACAAAGCAGTCAAGTCAGGCAGAAAAAAACCGAAAGTCCTCAGAATTCTCCAAAAGCAATTGAGTCTGCAGACTCAGTTACTATGTAAACTCTATGCTTCGTAAGTCATTTAAAGACTTAGTACAAGTGGCTTGCAGTTTAATCTTTTAATTCCATTGCTCCATAAGTTTCCTTGTAGGTTCATTGAGCAAGGAATTCAGACAAAATATTTGGGGCCCTTTTTTCCAAAAGGGGCTGGGTATGGAAAAATGTGCAGTACTGGAGCTCCAGAAAGAGTCTGCGAATTAACCTCCAAATTTATGTGGCATAAAAGTCATTATCTTTCCAGATTCTTGTATTTCAGACACATTTACAACATCAGATGCATGCCATAGGAGACTCTCCCTATCAGCAAACATCTGTGGAATGTAATCAAGCAGTTACAGTTAAACATACAAATTTGTGCCACCGGGTCAAAAAGAAAATATGGCAGGGAGGAAATCACTTTCACATTTTTGAAGATGCTTCATAGATGCTGTGCACAGTTGTAAAAAATCTCAGATCTGTGTGCTGAAAATCTTAAAAATATGCACACACACATTCCTGCTTATTCTAATCAGAATTTTAACTTAAATTATAAAAATCTCCAGAATTAAAGTAAATCTGGTTTAATGTAGTGTAGCCAGGCGTGGCTAATACCCTAAAGTTAATAGTTATGTATTGAATAACACAGTCATGGTGGATAGGATACATGAAGAAGAGAGAGAGATCTACCATGTGGGCTTCTTGTATTTGCTTTAGCTTTGGAGAAGGAACACATAGGCAGCAGCCAGAGGCAGGCCGCAGGCTGGCAAGAAGGAATTGATAATTTCTGCATTTGATATGAGGTTTGAAATATATTTAGGGAAGTGAGTATGTTATTTGCTTGAATATAGTATATTTTACTCTGATTTACATGCATTTTATTTGCGTATAATTTAAGTTTGTAAACTTGCACAAAATGAATAGTAGTATGGAAAAACTGTGACAGCTATCACAATTTTTTAAAATGTCTTTAATATTGAAAACATCACCATTGATGTATTTTATATGACAAGGTACCTCGGCTTTATCCTAAAGCTGTGTCTCAGTGGTAGAACAACACAGGCTGAAAAGTCAAGATATGACATGATATTTCTCAGATCATATTTAGTAAAATTTTATACTAATATAAAATATTTTAATAAGACATTAAAATACATACTAATATATTTTAATTTTGAAACCTTTTAACCAGTAGAGAACCAACAAATCCTACAGACTACTAAGAGGAAAAATTATGGTTTTTTCATCTCTCTGGAGTTTCCAATTTTTAAATTAAGATGCCATAAATATAAGTGAAATGATTTTACAAGCCTAATCTCATCGTGAATGCTGAGTTTGTTTGTCACCACTACCATCAATGCTATAGTGAGCAGTCATGCACACACAACTTTATGTTGCAGATATACAGTTCACAACTGTAACATTTGGAATTAGCATGGCTAAGAATTTAGAATATGATTTCATTTCAAAGTAAATCCGTATCCTTACTTTGGTGTGGCTTCTACTTAGCCATAAACTATGATTTGCATTAGGGTTACTTAACCTCACGTTAGCCAATTCCATGGAGAAGGTTTCATTTGATCTAGGATGGTGCAGTCAGAACGTGGGCTGATCATCTGAACAGCAATGAAGTACCTTGCCTCAGTTCAACCCTGCATGCCCAGAGGAACAGAGAACCTACTCAAGAATCTTATTGGCAAAAGAAATGTAGAAAACTTTTTAAAATGCAGGTCACTATCCTTGTCAGGGTACACGGCATATGCTTGCAGAAATCCCAGTGACATGCACAGGTGAACACAGTATATGTAGAGTAACTTTGATATAAATTTAAGGTTCACAACTTCAGAAAACTAGTTGATGTGCTCATACATGCCACCAGTGACCTCAGGTAACTCTGCAGTACTGACACGCTCATTATTATGAAGCATATTTCCATCCTCTCATCCAAGCTTTCAGAAGGCAATCTCGCCCACCTTCTCTTTTAATGTCACGTTCAACCACCTAAGATAATTATACAACACTCTACTAAAGTGTAGAAAAGCTTTCATCTAGAAAAGTGGAAATCTTTTATATGGCATGTTAGCCTGTAAGATAGTTCTAGTCATTAATTTTTTTCTTAGCCACAGTGGCAGTATTAAGTGTATCTTGGAATCAGCAGAGACTGCTCGTTTTGGAAAATCTGATTATAGAACTTTATCTCTGATAAATGGGGTTGCTTATTGATGGTGAAACACTTAAAAAAAATCTACGCTCTAGTTACACAGTACAGCTGAACATGCCAGGACAATCTGCCTCAGTGTTCAGGGACTCTTGCAACTGAACCACAAAATGCATGGCAAAGGCTATAAACACTTATTTATACGTCTCAGTAAGAGGCTTTATTTTAGGTCCTTTCTGTCAGTCTGAGATATGAATTTTTCCCTCTCAAAGATGAAGGCTTGCAGGGCACAGTCCTGTATGATTTGGTAGGTGTTCATAACAAATAAAAACAAACAATCACTGGTTAGAATATCAAAATGTTCACTTTGGGTCTTCTTAATGAGTATTGTAAATTAATGATTGCATGGAGTTCTAAGATCTTTTCACAACTTAATTTATCACATATCTATCACATTTTTCAAATTACATTTATGAAAACTGTTATTTATATGTGAACTTAAGGAAGGAGATCAACTTTTTTATATTCCTATAGTACTCTTCAGTTCAGGATTGCAAAGCATTAACCGACGTTCTCCCCAGTTTAGAAGTGTTAAAGTGGGAGCATTGTGAAGGGTAAATGACCTGAATAGTCACAAGGCAAGTCAGTGACAAACCCAAATCTTCTGGATCAGAATATCTCGCTTGGTTCCTGTACTTAAATCAAAGACCATAAGTATCAAATGTGTTGGCTATATCAGGCTTCATATGGGTCATAAATTCATACAAATTTTACAAATGTATCAAAGTTTATGAATGTATTATGTATTAAACTCAGATTTAACACTTAGTTAGAATACCTTTTGCTAAACCCTGTGAAACTCTCATTAGAAACTCAATTGTCTTCCCTTTCCAATCACAGAGCTGACTGTTGCTTTGCTAATGGATCTCACATACCTTTTCCAAAACACTGAATAAGGAATTTCTCCAGCATCTTTCAGAAATATGGGACGTCTGTCTTCTACAATTTAACCATCTCTGCTGATCTGTGTTTTTTTGCACATGTAGCACTCAATCTTTCCTGAACTGAAAGAAACTATTAAATACATCTCATCAGAACAAACATTCCATTAAAATGGCAGTTAAATGAAAAAGCAGAAACATTGTGTGGTGATGCTTTTTAAGGGGTTTGTGATAAACAGTGTAGAGAGCCACAGAGAACCATTAGTGCCAAATAGTGTGAGCTAGAAGTTCTGCATCACTGTGCAGCGTCACACAAACGTTCATCACTTGCATGTCCCCTTCACTGTTTTTGCAGGTATTTTGAAAAATGTGCCAATACATGCATAGGTTTCTTGTAAGAATGTGCTTATGTATGGATAGTAAATTCAGTATTTTTTTATATTACATAATTCACCTGGTTTAGGAATATGTTGTTGGACATTCTCAGGCAAAATTCCTATCCATCAAGTTAGACAGGCATATATAAGAATCAATTTCAAGCCAAGATAATAAGATTTATTTTGAAATGAATTCTGAAAACATTTGTTTCTGGCATGGTCACACATTTGTTCTCATGCTGTCAGTTTGGGTTTGACATCAAAATCTCACACACATACAGAGTTGGGCTCCAAATATATTTTGTATTTTTCTTGGGTAACTCTTTTTTTAAAAATGAGACATTCCTGTGAAACAGTTTGATTTCAACAGAACTGTATTTTCCCAACAATTAAAATATTGCCAGAACATTCTTAGCTCTGCTGAGGAGGAAGCAAGGTGAGATGGATAACACTTCTATGTGAAACTTCAAGTTCTCAGAAAACACATAATAAAATAATTTTCTCCTCTTCTGTTTGCTTCTCCAACTGCATTACCACATAAAGACTAAATTCTGCTGTGTTTTCCCTCTGAACCTGGCTTTGTGATCTAGGAATACTCTCCGTAAGACTGCGAGGCATGAAAAACAAAAAGTGGTAACTCTTTATAAAGTAAGGGTATTATGGGTTAGGAGGATATTATTACACTGCAACCACAAGACCAGCAGTCCTTAGGGAAGCTGGAACGGCACAGTTTCCCCCTTGTGGGAACAAATGCACGGAGGCTGCCGTCAGGGAGAGGATTTTAATTCCCTAACCCTTAAGACTAAGTGAATGAAGCAAGCCAGCTCACAGTTCAGGTGGTCAGACCTGCATGAGCTTGAACTTGGACACACCATGTAAAGAGCGAAGATGCAGCAGCAAAGACGGAAGAAGAGCCCAGCAATGCAAGTACATTCTCCATTGAACTCTCCCCCTTCTATTGTTACTTCTAAATTAGACTAAATTAGTTCAGATAGAGCTCCGCATCCTAGATTCATGGGTCATTCATCTAACATAGGTAGTCTCTAGATAGAAGAGAAATTTAAATCATCGTGGAAGAGTAAAACATCTGGAAAATAAAGTAACAGAAGTGAGCCATTCAAATGAGAAAACAAAAATTATTGTGAAAATAAAGATTTAATGCAAATAAGCAGCTAATCTTAGACTGCAACCCCCATGCTGAAGCTTAGGCTACATTTTCTATTACTGGAATGTGTTGTAATTTTTCAGAGTCAAATGGGGAGAATCTCCTTCTAACTGCTATATCCAGTAGGTATAGAAAAG
>Ga0181612_175514_pt1 | contig 11053 bp, 7 predicted proteins | sample HoacroProtozoa21_FD_119630 | JGI IMG/M metagenome (GOLD analysis project Ga0181612, IMG submission 119630) | Hoatzin crop microbial communities from Cojedes, Venezuel. Combined Assembly of Gp0051906, Gp0051904, Gp0051908 | reverse complement strand
TAAAGGTCCCTTCCAACCCAAAGCATTGTATGATTCTATTTACAAAAATAACTGTGTCTTTTAAGCTATTACGGATCTTGCTTAACTTCCTTTCATATAGCTGAACTTTGCATCTTCTTAGCTGTGGATATACAAGTATTTCTCTATTCTTCAGCTGAACATCTGAAAATAAGCTGTTTTGTTATAACTGTGTGCTGACAGGAATGCCTTGAATAATATTTTCAAAATCATATACTACATGACCAAAATCCAGTACTGTGAAATGTTCTGAATATACAGTAGTATCTCTATGACAAAATTGTTCCAAAAGAAATGTATGAGTACACATTACATCTTTGATGCAGAATCCACACTTTCTCATTTGGAACTGTAGAAAAGCACAGGATAAAAGTGGCGTAATGAAAGCTTCTTAGCAAACATTTATTGAAGGGCTAGCCACACAAGGAAAGGCATGAAAGATCATTGGAAACTAAGAAAATACTTGTGAAAAAAGCAGACAATATAGACAGAAAAAGAGATAACTGGACAAGCTAAGAAATAGTGAAGACTGGGACAAAAATATTGAAAGCTTGTGAGATAAGCAGAAGACAGAAATATCAGAGAAGAAAAAGCAATTATCGTTGAGAAGATTTCAAAATTTGAAGCCTAAAATTGGCTTTGTTCATTCATATTATACAACTAAATAGCTAGTTGACAACTAAATAGCTGGTTGGATTTCCAAATGCTCCACATGCTCAATCTCTCTTCATAAGCAGAAGAAACTGTATGGATGTAAATGTGTAAATTTCAGACTAAAAATTCAGTATTTTGGGCTCGTATCAGTGGTTTTAAAAGATGCAGGCAAGCCAGAGAGAAGGAATAACGGACTATTTGGAAATTACTAGAGTACAAATCAAATTTTTGGGACAAAGAATGGAAAAAGAGACTATGTTAGATACATTACACACAAAGATCTGCAGTAACACAGAAGCCGATCTGAAATTAAAAGAAAATGTTTCAGCTGCAAGGCTTCAAGCAGGTCTATTAAAATTCTGTTTTCCTAAATATTTATTGGAATAACTCTCTCCTCAACTGCAGTTTAAACCTGCAAATATGCGTGCAAACACGGATTTCTCAGACGATAATATTATTTATTTGGTATACTTTTATGTAAATATGGTAACACAGATGAAAACAAATATAACCAAAAAGTCCTTACATGTGAAAGTTTCAAGCATGGCACATATTTCACTGGGGAGGGAGCGAAGGGGCCAGGAGAAGAGGAGGGAGGAATGGGGAGCAGGAAGTCCACCTCCTGCTGAAAAGTGAAGATGACTTAACCCAGGAATAATTAAGTTTTCACAGGGCCCAAAGGAGAAGTCACAGTAAGTTTTTCCACTTTATTGTTTGTAAAGTTGAGGTCTGATTCACTAAAATATTAGTAAGAGCCCTAATCTATTCTTGATGGTTACATGAATTTCTGCTGAGCATTCTTGAGAAGTCCCTGTACAGTCTTGTCTAAACAAAGCTTCCCTACCAAACATGTTCAAACATACGGCAATATTTCTCATTTCTTTACTGTACACAGAGGAAAAACTTTTATAAACTTTTATTTAGTAAACAAGCTGTTTTGCGTTATTTTTGCCATACATTAACTTTTTTTTTTAGTGTTGCAAATCAATAAACAGAAAACAGTCTATTCTCTTAGTCTAGATACTTCCACTTCCTATGAACAAATTTAACAGCAGCCTGTTTGGAATTTCAAAAAAGCAGACGCAGAAAATATGTTCCATCCTGGACCAATGCATTCCTTCAGATAGCCTCAGTATCCTACAAAATAATTTACGTCTGAGTTTCTAAACATTTCTGATCAGAACTTGTGGGGTTTTAACTCTGAATTTCAGGTGCATTCCAAAATACATATTTCTGCAGGTGGTATGGACTTAAAACTGCAGAAAACCTCAGTCTGCTTTCAGCCTTTCTGACTCACCTGCTTAAACGATATACCAACTCCCAAAGACAGACATTCACCTGTCTTGGGAAGTACAACTGTCCAACTAAAACCTTCAGGAACAACATTAGCAGATTTCAGAACCCAAAACCTTTATAAAGGAGGTTTTAATCTCTTTTACAACTAAATCAAGAACATCAGTGTGTTACAGACCTCTCCAACGCAATAAATTCCTCAATGCATTTTCTCCAAACCCTGATCAGTCATGAATTTGCCTGGTGTCCTTCAACTAAGTAATTCTCCTTCTCCTCACCTTTGTCTGACTTTTCTCTCCCAGTACAGAGAGTCTGGTCTCCTTTTCAGGAAGGTATTACCTTTTATCCATTTTAACCTTGTCAACTTAACTGTAATATCCTGGGCTCCAGCCTCTCTTCTCACTCGCCAGACAGCTATGCACTTACCAATCAGAGTTGCAGGGAATGATTCAAATCCAATGGCGTTACCAAAATAAAGTCTTGCATTTCAGTAACCAAAGAATCTTTCAATGTTCTCTCCAAGACCAGCTATGCTTTAACGTAATCATGACAGGGTCTAGAATTAACTGTCCTTGTCAAAACCCAGTTCAGTTTACAATAAACATGCTTATGGCGAAGTCAACTTGTAAAATGACATCTGAAAAAAATCCCACAGTTCACTATTTCATACCAGTATCTGCAATCCTGTCAGTTTTGTACTACATAATGGCAAGACAGGATTGAAAAGAAAAAAAAAATCAAGTTCTGCTATGATACGCAACAGTTAAATACATCCAACTGATCTACAGAATAGCTTAATCAACAGTTTCACACAAAGAACCAACGACTTCAGCTGAAAAGAGAAGCTGATGATCTGAAAGGCAGTAAAGAGATTTCCATACACTCTGCAACTCACGCTGATTTTACTTGACACAGAAGACAACAGGGGAAAAACGAGATCCAAAATGTCAGAAACTGATAGTTGTTATCTTGTGTGCTGATCAGGACAGAAGGTGCTACTTTACCACCTCTCCTTATAAAAGAGGTTTCATATATTAGACAGAAGTGTTTATGTTATCCTAAATACATCGCCAAAATACTTCACTACCATGTACATTTGTCAAAATTATTTTTTCAGCAATCCCACTGAAAGTAGATTTTTAAGTGGAATTCAGCTACTTTGCATGTCTTGATCAGTTTGCGATTTACAGCAACTTTCTAAGAGTTCACATTCAACTGAACTGCCATGCTTTTATATATAGTCTAAATTTTCATCAGATGTGAGGCAAAAATGCAATAAAATCTCAATAGAATTTTTAGCCAATATGTTCTACTTCAGATTTATAATTGTTTACTGACTGTCTGTAACTTCCCCCACATCTTATCTATGTCAGTATTAGCAACAAAACTGACATAATTTTTGCCAGAATCTATTCTTTTCACTGTAAATTCTTTGGTTTTTCCAATGAATTCAATCTTACTCTACTTTTTAGTCACACTGCTTTAAAGCCACTTAAAGGATGTCACTTCACATGTACTAAGGTGTGTACCAAAGCTCGAAGACATTTTAGATTAGACATTGCTTAGGGAGCCACCCTCCATCCTTTCCCTATACAGTGCCTGGAACATTAGACTCAAGTCCTTCAAGTCCCCTTTCTGCACCTCCCACTTTCTGACTTCTAGTCAGGCACTCAAATAAATAGTAAATCTGACTAACTTATTCCCTCCGCTCCCTCTGGAAATGTGGTGAGGAAATGTTTAGTAGCTGAAGGGATAGACTTCACCTGTACAACTTTACCTCCAACAGAACAGCGCTTTTCCTGTTAAAAGCAGTCCCAGTTTCTTCTGCCCTCAGATGCTGATTCCTGCCCTTACGACCCTTCAGACTGAGGCAGAACACAAGCACAGGTATTTGTGCAACTGCATGATAAATTCACTAGAAATTTGATCTGGGTTACAAACACCTCAGAAGCAGTAAAAAAGTAGTTAGGTTTATTGCAGACTAACTCTTTCACCATGCAGCTGAACAAACAATTTTGCTACCCTTGTCACGGCGTGGCAAAGAAAATATACACTGCCAGAGACACAGAGACAAGGAACTACTTATTTGGCAGCAGTTTTGGCCTATGTCAGTTGAAAACACGTGAAATCGCAGGCTCGCTTCACAACTGTGGCTAGAGTTCAAGCAGTCTGGGAAGAGATAATACTGAGCTGAACTTCTGTTTAAAATTGAAGAACTGAGGTCAAATTTCATTTTCCTCTCTAAAGAGTTATGGTAAACTGGCACTAAGGCAAATCTCATCATTGTTATGACAAACTCGCCAGTAATCAAGCAAAAGTGCAAGACTTTCTAAATGGAAAAATATTACTCATAGCTAATTCAAAACACAATATAGGTGTACGAAACAGTACAGAACCAAGCTGTTTTAATCAATCAAACAGTGAAAAACCTTTCCAACAAGTTTATTATTTCATTATTGTAGGAGAAACTGGTAGTAATGCCTACACTTAAAATTACCCATGGCTTTCCATTACATAACCCTGTTCTAATTTGCTTTTAACTTGCCAGACAAAACTTGTTTGGGCTAAAAATCTCTCACGTCATTTGTTGGCTCAAGCTGATGTTCTGAAAAGTGTCAGATACAACCAGTCAAACTACCTAGAAAATGCGGGAAAACAGTAAGTTTACTCATGTTAAAGAAGTCTTACAGCTCAGCTCTTTCATTACAGCCTCCAGTACTTCCAAGTTCTGGAGAAGGAATTCCTTTTACGTACTCTAGAATGGTCTCCTAGGAAACAAAGGGCAGTTAGGACTAAGAAAAAGGATATACTTCAAAGTCTCAATATAAATTAGACAAGCTGTATTGCTAATATGTGTTAGTATTTAACATAAGCTTTAAAGCTTGCCTTAAGGATTTCTCTCAGTAGCATGTGCTAACAACTACTAAAACTGGAATTACCGAGCAGGTTAGTCACAAAGAAGAAAGATTCCTTCACCTGGGTCACTACTGCAAACAAGCAACAACAACAATAGAAAATGAATACAGTTACCATGAAGTAGTAAGAACACCACCATCGTCAGATCAAAACAGGAAAGAAGTTCATGAGTAGCATCAAAATTAATACCATCATATTAAAATAAGCTTTCACATTAGGTCAAATTTCCATCATCAAATTAGAACAATGTTTTGCTTAATAGACTAGGCACTTCAGAAAAGCTAGCACAAACTCTATTCCTGATGCTTCTGAAAATGCCACTGCCTTTTGTCTCAGAGCTGAAGAGTGAAAACCTGCATGTCCTCCAGTTTTTAAGAGATCTAACCTAACTACACGTGGTGTTAGACATCAAAAATTAAATTCTAACGACTTCCCTTGAAAAGTGAAACCTCATTTTAGCAAGTTAAGTTTATTGACTATTCATCTAATTTAAGATCTATTTGTATTTTTTGAATGTGAATATGAAATTTGCCTGATGATTATTTTTAAAAAGCAATACTTCGCTTTGCTGAAGAAGTGATTGTAAGGAAACAGTAATTAATCCTAGCCTTTTTTTTCTACAGCTAAAATTTCTAACACCACAAGTGTTTAGAGACCCAGAATCATGATCTGACAGACCTATACAAGCACACAGAAAGACTGTCCTTACCTCACAACTTCTGAATGCTGAATGAGTTGTTTCTTACGTCCCCTGTACTTCAGTGTTTGTTTTTAAGATGGTGCGATTAGAACTAAACATAGTATTCCTGCTGAAGTCATGCAACTTATTTACATAATGACATTATCAGATTTCAGTTCAAAGAGCAATTATGACATATTTAGCATTTGTCTACCCTTGAAGAAGTCTTGTTGGTACAGTTTTACCAGTAGTCTAGAAGTCTCACCTCTGCTAAGATTATTGATATGCTGATGTGTACTCTCATTTTTGGCTTCTTCTTCTATTGTTGACATAGCCTTTCTGATAACCTCTTCACAATCTTACCATAAAACCAATTTGCAATTTAGCAACTACAAAATAATTTCAAGTTAAGTCTTGTTTATTTTTCTTTGGATATTTTAACTATTATGCTAAGTGTCTGCACTGAAATATGTCTTTCAGAATCCTAATTTATATTGCCTCTCATCTACCATATCTCCCCTATTCAAATTATTTAAGAATAAATTGTTTCTGCATGAGACTAAAGACCTTCACGGAAATTAGCTGCCTAATTTCTAAGGTATAGAAAAAGCAACATTATTAACTATTCATAGATATGCCACAGAAATGCCTACCAAAGGTTTAATAAACAAAACTGCAATGAAGAAAAATAAGTAATAGGAAGAGCTGGCTGTCGAGGGCCATTTAAATGAGTACTATTTATGTATTTAAAACCATCCACCATCTTGATGAGAATCACTGCCTGCTATAGAACCCCAGATGTGCTGGATTCTCTTGTCTAACCATTATTCTTTTGAGGTTTTCAGCTGCATAGACTGAGTGATCCAGTGTACACTGGTAAAATTTGTATTTCAATCTAGTATCAAAAGCCAGATAGCATGCTTCCCTGTACAACCTACTTGAACAAAAATTAAACAAAGCAAATTTTAATAGCTTACTTGCACACAGAGTTAGGAATTTTAATAAGCAACCTAAGAGTCAGCTCACAATAAGATCTGATCAGCACTGCATAGGCAGATATGAGAAACTCTATCCTGCAATTGCTTGTTGGGTAAGCGTTTGTCCTCAGGGAAGAACAGTCACATGATTAATAGTTCATGAACTAGTCCTTCTAAGGCATTACCACTATCCACATTTCATTTTGGCAGCAAAAAGTGTTAAGACAGTTATTGAATTTACTAATCACAAAAACATTGTGAACAGAATAGCATATACAGAAAAGATTAAGATTACAGTCTCCAGGTTTCAACCTTATGGGGCTTCATGCAGCTACTGAACAGGCATAAAATACTCAATTGACAGGCCTCAGCAAAGAACTGGCACCATTTAATACCCATAGAAGAGAAAGCTTTTAATGTCACATACCGATTTCTTTTTAATGTCCTCCAGATCTTTGAGTTCTTTCTCAATCTTTGTGATTAATTCCCTGAGTTCATCAAGATTAGTGCAAATAAGCTAAAAAACAAATGAACAGAAATACTTGGTAATGTGGGACTTGGAAAATGTACAATGAAGTTAAATAAAATCTAAAAGCACATGTTATTACTTAGTGCCACCATTTGACTTTTATCTTATTGTAGCATTTTTAAATGTAAAAAAATAGGACTTTTAGAAACGAAGAAAATCTAGTAAGAAAATGCATCACTCTTCAGACATAAACCATATATTGGCCTGTAAGCTTCGATTTAAAAATGTGGGTATTTTCTTAAAACTTCTGTGAAAGACAACTACCAAATTTGTCTCAAATACAGTAATGAGCTGGAAAATGACTGAGTACCAATCAACTCCCCAGTGAATTAGAGTGTACTAGCTTTGGACTATGCTGCAGTTATAGTATCACTACACTTGTTACAACTTTTTCCTGAACCCAGAGTATTCCTGAAAAATAACCCAGCCATGTCTATCAAATCTACCTACCCATGTATGTTTGAAAAAGTATTATATTCTTCTCATTCCTGTCTTTAGAAAACAGCTTTTTACATTTTTCCTTTCAGAATACGGATAATATTTTCTTGAAAAAAATAATCAAAAATAATCCGTATGTTTTGGCTTACCATCATTTAGGGCAATTAAAGACTTAACAAACTGGAAATTATTAAGCTGTTAGGTTCTTTCAGGTTATTGTATGTCAAGACTTGCTTCTTTCTGAACACCCTTAGGTGGAAAGATTTTCATCACTACTGAAAACATGTTGAAATAATGTAAGAAAATCAAATCCAAACAGAAAAAAAAGCACAAAAATGCTTTTATCATACAACTGCTAGTTTTTCCCCCCAAATTGGTAATTCATAACAATATATTTTTACTTCAATTACACAAATTTAAAATTTTAAAAAATTAAATTTAAAAAAACCCCTTTGTATCACTATTAAAACACAGAACTGACACTTTTAGCAAAATACATACATTTCAGAAACCTCTTAATGCATACATGCCATTAGTTTCACAACACTTGTGTACATCTGAGAGCATTGGGGAACTGGAGTGACACAAACTAAAGTTTATAGTGTTCACGTTTATCAAGTTTAAAATAGCAGATGATTAAGGAATTTGGCAGTAGACAATGTTTATAAAATCAACTTGGAAAAGCTTTCCCTCTTAACCCAGAAAATAGTATTACTGTGTGTAACTCTACTAGGTTCAATATGCATGTCGGTCCTGCATTTCAAGAAGTTCCAAATACATCAGATGCAAACTGGAAGCCAGATACTGGCTTTTCTTCTCCCACCTGGCCTGCAAAGAAATCTACGACACTGTATTATCATACAAAAAGATGAAAGTTTGTCACATCAAGCCCTTGACAAAACTCATTAAAGGCACGGATAAAGATTTTCCCTATGCAATTATAATCCACTCCTTTGACTATATACCTGACAACTCAGTTTTTAAATTTCACCCCTGCTTTTTCTTTCCTCCTATGAGACACATTTGGTTCAGTGTACCATGGAAAGCAGAACTATGATCAAAGAAAGATACTGTCTTCATATGCTAGAAGTGGGTGCATTTCTTGCTAGGAACTCACTTCCAGAAAGGCAAGAGTTTGCAAAGAGAAGGATGATTTCACTATTGTTAGCTGAACGTTGTCCTGGAAATACCAACTCTACCTTTGATTCTAGCATAAAAAGCTCCTACGTGTCATCAGACAACTGATGAGGCTAAACTTTTCACAGGTCACAGTCCTGTTTCTCATTTTCAGAACAGTCACTTGAGACATAGGGATCCGATGCACAAAATGTTAGTGTGTACCAATCCAAACTACATCAATGGGAAAAATAATGCAAATACATAAAGTTTAGCTGTCTTAGGGCCGGGGTGACAGGGAAGAGTAATCAAATCTCTATGTCCCAATTTTCATCAAAAGAGGTGTACATTTGAGGCTAATATCTGTGTGTCAATTACCCACAGGTAAAACAATGAAGGTAACAGCAGCTCATCTTAGATGATTTACTGCCAAAATGAATTTAGTATTTGAAATACTCCAGTATTGTACTGAAAACCACTATAAAAAGGTTCAAGAAGAAATTTATATTTCTTCATCCATAGTAGGACTTGAGATGAGGTACTAAAGATGCACATTGATTGGGAAGAAGCTGTTTCTGAAACTTCTCTCACTTGGTTAACATTTCCAATCTTACAGAATGAAGTCAGCATTTTGAAGAAAAGATGACAAGAACAGTAACAAAAAAGTGTAGTGTATTTTGTATGACCATTCTGATACAGAATCTAGCTGCTATTTCTCATAATGAGACTCTATGTTTCAATGTTCTTTGCTCATGGTTGTTATTTGGCTGAACTTAGAAATTCAATTTTCTGCAAACAACACTGCCTTTTAAAATTATTCTGTATGTTTTAACAGCTAAGCTAATGTAAGGGCAAAAAGAAAGGTATTAATGTTACAATCTAATCATTCTGTCACATTCCGATAGCTCACTGCTAGTTTCACATACTGCTCTTGAAGAACATGTCTTCTAATCCTCCATCATGAGAAAATGAATCTCAAGAGAAAAAAATATGTTTCCTTCACAACTTATCAAAGGTAGTGAAAGATTAGTCCCTGTTCTCTAGAACACTACATGGTGGCTTAAAGATTCAGGTTGTTAATATTTCCATTAATGTACAAGTCATGTAATTAGTTCGGTACATGCCAACTACAATACAGACATTTTTGTATAAGGCACAGTACTTACTACATGGGCTTAATTTTCATACGCAATAAGCATCCTGTTTTCCAACTGAATACAATGGAAGCTTCAGGTATCCAGTATTCTAGTAAATTTTCAAATTTGGTGTTCAACTTTCCTGTTAGGATACAATCTCAGACCTCAGTAATCTCGCAAGGACCCTCACTGACTCCCAGAACAGGAAGTCTTCCCCAATTTTTGTAAACAAAGACAGGAAGACAAGCTCTATTCCAATTTGGCCCTCTCCCATGATCTGCTTCTCAGAATTTATAAATGAAATATTTATCATTATAAAAACCCATCTAAACTGTGGATTTATTCAGAAATACAAACCTAGTAAACTTCCCCAGATCACTGATGCTCCCTCCTTGCGCCCCTTAATTTCAGCCAATCTTTTAGCATAGTTTTTACTCTTTTCAGTGGTTTTTACTCATTTCCTGTGAACCTGCTCTTTTACTGCTGCCATCTCCATGTGGAAAATGCCCAGATAGCCCTCTTTTGAGTTCTGTATTTAATACAGACTATAGCTGATAAAACCAAAACTGTTACTATACAGTTAAATATAAAAACTGATATTAGTCCAGTTCCTTAAAACGTGCGTGTTCCTTTTTTCCTTAGTTATAGCACATGCAGGTCTATATAGCTACATGTGTATACATGTGAGAGGAAAGGAGGAAAGACTGAGACAAAGCACTTGTAACTAAACCTAAACATACTTCATAACTGGAAAAGAAACCCAAAAATCCCACATTAGGGTCCATTCGGTACAGCAATATATTAATGTCATTTCTTTAAAACATTAATAAGCAACTGTAATAACAAGCTTGGAACTCAGAATCTCTTTTAAAAGGAAACATGCAACAGCCAACTCACTCATGATCCATGAAGCTGTAAACTCACTTCTCAAATAATTTTCAAAACATTAAAATCAGGACATGTTTTTTGTGTGTTTTTATTTGGTAAAGAGAATTTAATTTGCATCTGCTTTTGTTTTGGGTTTGGTGGTTTGGTTTTTGTTGTGTTGTTTGTGGGTTTTTTTTCAAAACACCCTTGAGCTAAGAAATTAATATAAAGACTGAAATTCCATACAAAGAAGGAGTTATGTTCACTGACCTATACTTTTACCGCTTTGCCCATGACATTCAAACCACAACAGAGAGCAGAAAATCTGTGCAGTATGTTTCCTCAATAGGTTGTTTAAAAATAGCATTATAAATGTTAGGATTAAGTAGTACAATTATCTCCTGAATGTTTTTGTTAATAATTGATTTTA
>Ga0181612_155027_pt1 | contig 11053 bp, 4 predicted proteins | sample HoacroProtozoa21_FD_119630 | JGI IMG/M metagenome (GOLD analysis project Ga0181612, IMG submission 119630) | Hoatzin crop microbial communities from Cojedes, Venezuel. Combined Assembly of Gp0051906, Gp0051904, Gp0051908 | reverse complement strand
TGTATCTTTGGGCATAATAAAACAACCCAATTGTGTTTTCGGGGGCGGGGGGAGGGGCCTCCCAGTTTTTTTTTGGCTTTAATTTAACTTAATTTTTTTAAAATTTGTTTTTTTTTTTTTTTTTTTTTTTTTTTTTGCATGACCCAACTGGGGAAAGCAGTGGTAAATGGGTGGAGCATTATGTCACAGGTAACACAGCAGGTTGCCTGTTCTGGTTTAAATTCTACTGATTTATAAATATCTTGCCTTAATTTTGCTATGGTAAGAGTTATAGGTGATAAACACAATTTCTTTTTTTGCAACGGGCAGATGCCAGTCGTGATGCTTGGTGGAGTTGCAGAGCTGCCACGCAGGCTGCTCGAGTGCCGGTGTGCTGGCTGCATGCAGCAGCTGACAAAAGGTTTGTTGTGCTTGCAGCAGTGTCGCCTCCGAGTCCGGTTGTCCTTCGGCAGCCCTCCTCGCCTTTTGTTTTAGCAAAACTGCCCCTCCAGAGTGAAAATAAGAAACCTTAGTAATAATACAGTACTGGAGAGGGAGGATGCAATAGCTTTTCTTATTGTTTTGGTTCTGTTGAGTTGCAAATGGCAGTGAGCAGAAAGAGGAATGTCAGGAGTTACTGGAAGTCAGGCTACCTATCATCATCCTCTGAGAGGGAAAGGGGTCTGCCAGCGCTGGCAGGTGGCTCTGGTCTTATGCCACTCTCTGTTGCACACGTGTGAAAGTACTCACATGCTTCACGATGATCCTCCTTTCCATACAGGAAGCTGAGGCTATCAACCTATTATCATCCCACAAAGTGGTGAAAAGACACCTGCTGTTCTACCAACATCAGCGTGTTTTCTTCTTAAGCGTGTGAAGAAAAGGCAGCCTCCATCTTACGTGAGCCCTTACGTCTTCTTTTTATGGGTCCAATGGAGGGACATGTTTTCAATTACTACTTGTGTGCAAGTGGAACTGGTGCTTGTCTATGTGAATAGACATATCGGCTTATCGTATAAGTCACCTTACATATCATCTATCATATGGTTTATCATATGTCATTGGTTTGCATCACATATAAGATTGGCTTATGATCTATATATGTATGTTTAATCAAGGACTTATCCTGTACCCATCATCTAACAGGTGACTGAATACCTATCTGTAGATCTTTGTGCTTGTACAGCAGTTTGTACACAGGAGCTGCAAGCAAAGGTAAGTCAAGCTGTAAAATTGGAGATGGATGGATTGAGAGGGATGAAGGGAAAAACAGATCCAGATAATTTATTGAATGGCAGAACTAGTGAGGACTGATTTGCTCTTGATTTGTATCTCATGAGGTGCGATTCTCTCGTGTTTGTCACACTGAAGTGCCCTCTACCACTTTCCTTCCAGTACTTTCGACCAGTACCTTCCAGTCTTTCTGTGTCCTCATAGTAAGATGCTTAACTTCCCCTTAGCTCCTCTGCCACGGTGTTTCACTTAGTTTTTTCCAACGGTTTTTTACCGTTTCTTGGCCTAATGACTGGGAATGACACAGCAGATGCTGTTCTGGAGATGCATGCGTGCTAGGTGGCCAACCTGTATGTGTCCACCATGGTCAGTAGCTGCTACCAGCTGAACCTAATCGACTGCCCTTCTCCTCTGCTAACAACAAAATTAATGGCTTTGGGAGCTGTGTTCTGTGATGTGCTGAATGTTGTAGAGGTCTGTTGTAAGATCTTACTATTTTAAAAATCTCTACTGTGTTCACTTTGGTTGAAACTGAACAGACATGACAGAGAGACAGCGTGTTGCACGCAAGCTTTGTTTCCTCAGGAAGCCAAGCTAAAAAAAATATCTGCCTAGGAAAATTTTCAGCCAGCATTCGAGAAGCTTGCCGTTAATTATCAAAATGAAGAAGCAGAGTGTGATAACATGGTATTGATACAAACAATCAGAATCAATCTCTCAATAAATAGACCCACTGAAAAAAATACAGAAAACACATCAGACTTGTGTGCTGCGTGACGTTCCTTTTTAGATTCTGTATCTGACCTTGTCGTAGCAGCTTCCAACCCTAAAATCACCCTCCCTGACCTAAACGCTACAGGATACACAGAATTTAAAAGGAGTCTTTTATTCCTAAGGTGTCAAAAGAACCTCTCTTTACTGTTGTTTATTCAGAGCAAGTAAATCGAACTAGGTCAGCCTGAACTGGGGTGACATTCTTTGGAGTGCCCATACTCCTGGCGCTCATGGGGGTCAGCATCTCTGGAGGACTGCTACTCTGCAAGGTCTCCCGCCAGCCCTTCCCCTTGGCCTTTGTTGCTCACAGAGCTTCTGCCCTGTGACAAATGTGTCCACACACACTTTGCAGAGTAGTTTTGGATCCATTGATGCAAAAAGATGAAGAACTAAAATACATATTTCTTGTATCAGTGTTTCTGTTGCTGCAAAGTTAGTATTTCAAAGGCTCTAAAGTTTCTGGGAATGAATTTTTGATTTATTCTGAGAACCAGGCTTCTGGTGTTTATTCACTTGCTGTCTACCTTTTGAAGGCCAGTCGGGATCTACAGCTTTTACAAATCATCCTTTGTGTTTTGGGTTAATCCAGGCCTTCCTGCACTTTACTAGGTTGTTGTAAATGCAGTTTATAATTTATACAGAATGTAGTTCATCTGCCCTATGACTGGGAAACATTAAAAGAAAGCATTCAGTCATAGTTTATGCATCTGGTGATGCGGACTGGGATTTTTAAAGAACCCAGCAGAATTAGGCATTCGAATTTCATTAAAATGCTGTGGAAGTGAAGCATGTAAACTCTATTAAAAAACTCAGTCATTATCTGTAACTCTTGTTTTTTCTTCAGTTCAATTTGTGCATAAGCTTGCTTAGGGGAGAGAAGTGGACGGGGCTGGGTTTGCACACCTTGCCTGCTCATTAGTGCTGAGGCGAAACCCTGCTTTAGAGCTTGAGTACGCCATGGCTTTCTCACATCTTCCTTTTTCAACTGCAGCTTCAAGTACCCATCTAACTACTGTTTTTATAATTAAAACCTTATTTTCCTAACCAACTAAATGTAAGTATCTGTTCAGTAAAACGGTTGATATAAATAGTTTGATGAATATGATGTTGAAAATGTATTATCCATATATATATGACATCCTGGGAACGATTTGTAATTTTTCATGCTCTGAAATGTTCGGGGAGACAAAGCTGAATAAAAAGTCAGTTCAGAAAATAAAATTGTACTGCCGAATGTAAAAGAATTGGATATATTGCTTTTAAATACAATGCAATGTGACTAAAGGTTACATGTAATATACTGTCAGATGTCTAACAGAACACAAAAGCTTCCTCCGTATGCAAGAATCAGTAAAGTACAATATGATAAACATAATGAGGAACAAGATGAGAGATCAATTGAATACGCAGTCAGACGAAGAATAGGTAGGGAGTGGAGTTCATTCTGAAGTCAGAAGGGATTGCTGCAGCAGTACAGAATATGCTTTGTGGAGGAAGGAGTTAACAATTGTGCCAGCAGTGTTCAGCCCCTATTTGTTGCAAGAGAATTAATGGCTTTCCTGCCTGGTGCTGAAAATAGAAGCCAAATTTAAGTTGTTTCTTGAAGGCAGATATAATTACATCATGAAACTTCTGGCTTTTGGGTCTAAATAATAGGATAAGAATGGCCACACTAAATCAGAGCAGGGTACGGTCTCTTAACTGTTCCTTAGGCATGAGAATAGGACAAGCACTGAGTGATAGTTTCCCCAGTTTCCAGCTATGCACAATGCACGTAACTGCTTGAACTGTAGATTTAAGTGCGTTATATATTTATTAGACCTTGCTGAATCCTTTCGCTATAGAATGTTCTAATTATTTATTAAACCACTTATATTTTTGTTAGCCACAACGTTCTTGCAGCAATAAACTACACAGTGTAGTGATGAATTGTGTGAAAAAATATTTCTGTTCGATTTAAATGGCAATATTTGGTGCCTGATAAGGCTTATGATATGAGAAATAGTGAATGATTGTTCCATACTTACTATCTATGCTATTCTCAGTTTTATACACAGTTACCATATTTCTCGTTAGTCATCTCTTTTTCAAGTTGAAAAATATTTTCCTCCATCCTCATACAGTTACAGTAGTATAGTGCTATTCTTCTGTGTTGTCCAGCATATACCATTCCTACTTCTAATAAACCTTTGGGCACGGGTTATTCAGATCTAGGTGAAGTATTTCTGATGTGTATGCAGTCTGGGTTTGTACAGTAGTGTAATATTTTGTCTTTTGACTTTTCATCTTTGTCTAATGGTTTGTAACATGTAGTTTGCATTTTCTGTCTGCCAGCAAGCACTGGACAGGTGTTTTCTGAGAGGTGTCGAGAAGGAGTCCAAGAGGCTTCCTGAAGTCAGAATAAATAATTTATTTATTGTTTATCACTGTGTATGTGCAGTTAGTTTTTTTTTTCTTGATGTGTATTACTTTGCATCTGTCGATATTAAATAAAGTCTACATTTTTGTTGCTAAATCACTCAATGTTCAGTATTATGACACCTTTTTGAAGTATTGACTGTTCTGAGTAATTTGTATCATCAGCAAACTTTTCCATCTCGTTATTGATTCCCTTTTCCAGATCATTTATGAATATACTGAAGAGAACATGTTCAAGTGCAAATCTGTGATCGCTTCTCTCCCATGGTGAAAACAATTTATTACTACACTCCAACACATCATTATTCTGCTAAAGAACTTTCATCCTTCTGATAACTTAGCTTCTTTAAGAGCCTTTAGAGAGAGATCTTGTCAAAACACTTTGACTCCTGGAAATGTAAGAACGTTACGGCAATCTGCATTCCCAAGCTGGCTGACTTCTTTAAATAACTATTAATATCATCAATTTCATCAACCAACAGTAAATTGAAAAGCCCAAATTTAGTCAGGTTTCTCCTTCTGCAAATATTACATTATTTGTATACTAAGAATATCTATAAATACTTGCATTATTAGTACCAAGGCTTCTAGCAGTTAAGTTATTGCTATGCTGCCAGAAACTCCAGAGTGAGGTGCAGATTTTCATTGACCCCGAATGGAGCATGGTTTCTTTGTGATAGAAGTCTTCTATTTATTTTCCATAAATGACACATCCCTGAAGCAACGGCGAGGGAATGAAAGTTACATTTTATCACAGCAGCATTTGCAGAAAAGTGAACTGTAAAAGTTCCTGTTCATAACGAAACTTGGGTCAGCCATGAGTTCCTAAAAAGCTTACCTGCAGGTGCTTAATTTTTTTTATTTAAAAATTTATATTGGAGCTTTATGAACTTCTGATTAAACTTTTAAACTGAATTAAGGGTGAGAGGATTAGACAGGGAATTGGAAATGAACCGTGGTATCTTTTGCCTCTAGCTCAGCATTTTGAAGGCAACCCAAATGAGATGTGACAAAGTGCAGTGAGCTCTTTTCTTTTTGCTGACCTATGTGTAAGTGGAGTTTGGTCTCTGCCAAGTTCTTTTTGTATGAATGGCCACGTCATTCTCCCTGTTACTGTAATTAGCACTAATTAGCCCTTTATTGGATTTTAAAATAAATAGGCCATGATTTAGATATAACAGAGACTAAATTATCCGCTTAGATAATCCACCGCGACTAGATGAACAGCCTGCTCCCCCCAGCCCTCCCCTCTTCCACCATTTGATGGAAGTTATGAAGAGATGTTTTAAGTGGCTGCTATGTCCAGCTCCCACGTTGTGCCCTATTTGAAATTTAGACTATAAAATCCTGTTGAAGGATGGTTCCTGAGTGTGAATTGCATGGATCTGTTTTAGTCTGTTACGAGTCTTCGTTGCTGTTTCACATTTCCTTCCTGGCCTCTTTGAAGATGTGAAGAACTTCAGAGGAAGTCCTCATCAGTAGATGTTCAGAGAGGTGCTCCTCCTTCTTCAACCCCTAATCTAAACTTCACACCGCTCCTTCTCAAGAGAGTGTGGTTAATCTAGGTTGGCCCTTGCTTGTCGTGACTCTGATGCTGTTTGTGCTGCCTGTTGCACTGTCTTGCTGCCAGAATACCTTCAGATCTGTAGATACTACTGAGTCATTTCTCCTGGTCTTCCCTTACTTATAGAAGCCATCATGCACTAATAGATGTCCTGGAAGGGGAAAGTGCACTTTTTCAGAGTAACATTGGATGCAGCTTAGTGTCGGCATGTGTGCAGTCTGTGGGTTGTGGTGACCACCCTACCCCTTTCCCTTTGCTTGACTCTCAAACCCCAGCTGATTTTTTTATTTTTCCCAAAACATCTAGTGGATTTTCTGTAGCTGCCTCCATCTGAAGTTTTTCTCTGCTCCTTGTAGTGACGAGGAAGGCTTCGCAGCTGGAAAAGGACCAGTCCTTCAGGCACACTGCTTGCTAGTAGTTGCCAGGTCAGCAGAGACTGCAGTGAGCTGGTAAGCCTGATCCTGCTGTAACTCAGAGCACAAAACGACGTACGAGTACAAACAAGGCTTCTGGTCAAAGTGTGATGGCACAGGGAGCTATTACTGCTCTCCTGGGTGGTGGTCGTTATCCACATGGCTTCTCCATTGTGCAAAATATTGATAGCCTCGATGTCTATTCCATTGTATTATTTAAAAAATTACTACTGTTGGCACTAGAGTCAATGACGTGTGATGGACTACTGCACTGCTCTAAAAATCCTACATGCTATGCCAGCAGCATGCAGGTCTTCAGTCTTCAAACACAGATACTTGCCTTCAAACAATATAAACACTAGATGTTTTTCTGGAAGTAAAGAGACGCAGCGTGAATCTGCTTTTCTCATATTTTCAACAAGTTATTTGCTATTTCAGGTCTATAATCAAAATAACTATTTGGACTTGGATTCAGAACAGTAAAAACCTGCTGGCTCTTTCAATGGAGGCAAAAACTGAAGCTGTCAATATGCAGTTCATGAAACAACTAGCTTTTGGCAATCAAGTGTGAGACATTTCTTGTTTCCCACGCTAGGTCAGCACTTTCTTGTCGCCATACTTTGTGTCGTCAGGATGCTCTCTGTGGAGGTGACTCACTGGTGTGTTTGGGAGTTCGCGCAAAGTCTGCTAGCTGTCTTTTCTCTGTTACCTTCCACGTGTTTTTCCTGTATTTGTAGCAGCATGATTCTGCCTGCTCTCTACAAGTGAAACAGCATCTCTGTTACACCTTCCTTGCACATAAAGAGGCTTATAAATGTATCAGGCTGTGGCTGAGAAAGCTAGATTACACGCTATCGGAAAACTATCACTGATTGTTCCAAAATGACCTTGCTTAATTAACAAATAGGGGTGGGTTTTTTGTACTGGTCCAACTATTTTGACAACTGCTAGAGCTCGTAAACATGGATGTAATTGCATAGGGCTGAAGATCCCTAATAATGAAGCAGCACTCCTTCTGCATAGAAGTAACTATGCCAGTACGGCTGTGCTGATACCAGCGCGAGTGCAACACACAACACCAGCTGTACTGTTGTAACTATCCTGGTATCGTTAAAGTGGGCAGTGTAACATTTATGTCTGTATGAAGCCTTAGAGCAGATAAATGCGCAATGTGTTCTCGCTTTTGGAAAAGTATCTATTACTTTAGGAAGACTGTAGCTGCCTTGACAATGTGGAACTTTGCTCAGACTGTATCAGTTCAATTCTGTCCATGTAGTCAGACATGAAATTGAGTTACAGAGACTTAATGGGTTACTCCATGTCATTGGAGATGAATCTGTGTGCAATCCAGTAGCCCATCGGCAACACAAGGCAGAAATCATTAGGTCAAACAACTCTATTTCACAGAGGTTATTTTTTTCCTCATGTTTGCTTGTGGTCTAAGAAGGTGCATGCATTCTGTTACTGTGCTCAGCTGAAGCCTAGTAAGTTAAATAGTAGTAAGGTAGTAGTAAGTTCATCTTGTGACTGGTCTCCAAGTTAGACTTTTGAAACAATTCAGCTAGATCAGTTCTAAATAGGTGATTGGGGACTGAAAATGGATATATAAGAAATGAGTCTGTCCTATATGCCGATAAAATAAGACCTTTACTGACTGCAAGTGGCTTGCTTGTAAACTGATGAATGGATATTTTTGGAGATGGCTTAGGATCCACAATTTCCATTTGAAATGTTTGAGGTGTGCATTGGCAGCTATTTCCCATTTATCCATAGAATTTCATGTGTGTGCTTGTTTCAAGAAAATTACATGATTTTCTGGACTTCAGACAATTTTACCTTCATAACAAATCTTCTTTTTTATTTTTCTCAAACTGTCACAGATTTACTGATGCGTAAAGAAGCCTTTTTGGAGAGCCAAACCACAACACTGTGGAACAGACAGCTATGTTTGGGATTGATTCTGAACAAAACCTCGCTCTTCGTTTCATAAGTTTTATTACAAGAGATAAAAGAATTATTATACAAATGTTAAATAGATATCTCATCTCTCGAGGACAATTATGCTTATGGCAAGAACATTACCGTCAATTGTAATGCCTGAAAAGGTTCTGAGAACTTCAAGAAACCAAGATCTGACTGCACTTTGTGAGGTAGTGCCTCTGGGGTAACGTGCGGAAGAAAAAGAGGGTTTAAGAAAGATTGTGGTCATGCTAAAATTTCTGTTAGCTTCGTCTTAGCTGATCCTGAAGACCAGTATGATTTGCAAGAGAAATTTGAATGTAAATATTGTCAGCGTTTTTTCACACTTTCGTTGTGAAACAGAAACCACTGAATGTAGTGAAAAGGAAGTTAAGAAACTCCCTCTCAGGATACCGTGAGTTTCTTGCATATTGCCACACCCTGTCAGCAGTAAACAGATCTCGTAATTGCAGCTAATCTGGATTTCTTTAAATGTTGTACTGCAAGCACCTGGCCAAATTCTGTTTAGCGGCAATGTTTGCATCCCAAAACTCCTGAGGTCAGAATTTTATCATCACTTATTTAGCTTACTAGCAGATTCTCACTCTCAGTTTTGAGTGCTGTTGGGTTTTTTCCTTGCTTTAAGAAAAGGGAGAGGGGAGAGAAAAGAGAAATAAGTAGCAGCACTAAACATTGAGGTATTAGCTATAAAGCTGACTTATGAGGGCTGTGGAAATTTCCCTGTACTTCAGTCCTTGTAGGGGAGCAGCATTTAGGGAGTAAGAATACTTCCATAATTATGCTTATCACAGTTTGGTCTCTTCTTTGAGCAAAAGCACCAATACTCTTTTGAATAAGATGGACCTTGAGACTAATTTTGCATTGACCTCTAAATAACCTGTCAGTAGTAACTTCCTTCTGGTTTGCCTGAATTGGATTAGGACTGACAAGGTGGAGGTGGGAGGCTTTGCTGGAAATCTGGCTCCCATGAAGTCAGTTTGCCAGTACATTGTCGAAAAGTTTTGCCGAGTTGTTTTTTATCTTAATCTTTATGTGGCATTTATTTGCATAATTCATTCCTTAACTGTAAATTTTGTTCCACAGCAACTGCATTGCTTTTTGTAACTGTGCTGTGAATGAAGCAAGCCTAAGAATTATTCTTTGCTATTTTGTTTTTTTCTGTGCATATTCCTATTTATAGATAGGGATGGGCCCAACTGCCCACTTTTTGATAAATAAAGAATAAAACAGTTAAATTCTATCAGACCTGTCAGAGCCAATCTAAGAGAACATGCTATTTTCAATCCTACTTACTTTTTGGATAAAAGCTGCTTCAAGGGAAAAAGATCAACATATAACTGAAATTAAGCCCTGCACAATCCCTACTCTGCTGTGTCATTCATAAATTAATGGATCATGAAAAGACCTTAAAAGAGTGTTATCCATCAGAAGTAATACATTTGTATATGCGGTGCCTATATCCCAGAAAGCCTTGTCTTGAATTTGCCTATCTAGGAGCCTGGAATCCTTCTGAGAAAGGATGAAAGAACCGTAAAATAAGTTTATGTTGCTCAATGCCCAAATGTTATAAATGACTAACACAATATGAGCAAAACAGTAAATCTAATCTTTTGCAACATGTATATTTAACAGTTGTAAAATCTGCTTCTGAGTTTGTTGATATTAGGCTTTAGTTTTAGATGCTGTATGCCATATATCCAAATTAATGAGACCTCTGAGTAAAGCTAATTTTTCTTCCTAGAACCAAGTGTATAATTTCCAAGGTGACAAGAAATCTCCCATAGAAATTGTAGGATAATAGAATCAAGCAAATGCTTGCTATTCAAAATAGGTTTACCACCACGGTATCTGAAAACCTTATCATGAGAGTAATAAGCAAAGCATGACTACTCATCTGTCTTATTTTTCATCCACTCTGCAGAGGAAGAAATGTGTGTATTAGAATAATGTAGGTTTGCTTTGATGAACTTTTTCCACTAACATATATTGTGATATGCAAATGTATATGTAAATGAGGAAATATGCTTTGCATTTGGGATAAAAGGGGGTCAATCACTTTCTGATTTTTATCAGATCTTCAGGACTGGTCCTCAGGAAAGCTCGAAAACTCTGCTCCCCACAGTGAATTTTAATTTTGCTGTGTAGCGTTCATTGTGTGACTGTTGACCATGGTCTTTTCTCTGGCAATTTATAGATCTTGATCCCAGGCCACAAAATGCCTTACAGAGCGAGACTTCATGCATTCGTCATTCTGCGGGGAGCTGGGGCAGAAATGCGAAACCCCGTGCTTTCAAATGGCAGAGCTCAGGGGTTGTCGTCAGCGGCGCTGAGTCTAGTTGCAGGGTGGCAACAAGTGGTGTCCCCCAGGGGTCAGTACTGGGCCCAGTCTTGTTTGACTTCTTCATCAACGACCTGGATGAAGAGTTAGAATGTGCCCTCAGCAAGTTTGCTGATGACGCCAGGCTGGGAGGTGTGGTAGATACACCAGAAGGCTGTGCTGCCATTCATCGTGACCTGGATAGGCTGGAAAGCTGGGCAGAGAGGAACCTGATGAGGTTCAACAAGGGCAAGTGCAGGGTCCTGCACCTGGGGAGGAACAACCCCATGCATCAGTACAGGCCTGTGGTGGACCTGCTGGAGAGCAGCTCTGTGGAGAGGGACCTGGGTGTCCTGGTGGACGACAGGTTAACCA
>Ga0181612_150309_pt1 | contig 11053 bp, 7 predicted proteins | sample HoacroProtozoa21_FD_119630 | JGI IMG/M metagenome (GOLD analysis project Ga0181612, IMG submission 119630) | Hoatzin crop microbial communities from Cojedes, Venezuel. Combined Assembly of Gp0051906, Gp0051904, Gp0051908 | reverse complement strand
TCCTTTACATTTTATATGTTACAGGAAGATTTATCTTCCAGGCGTTTTCAGTAGGGAGAGAAAAGCCTGGAGTGTTTTGTTGGTGTTGAAGATGCAATTCAATGGATGCAGGTGCAGACGGAGCCACAAGGACAGGCAGAGGGATGAGGACCTTGCCATCGAGGAGAAGAGGGCCCTTTTGCCAAGGAGGTATGCTTGTTCTCTACCAATTATGCCAGTAGGTGGGGAAATAAACACCAGGAAAGAAAAATGGTTATAAGATGGGCAGGGATAAAGTTTAGCCTGAAACAGCCTTGAGCAGTAGAGGCTTAAAGTACTTGCCGGTTTTAACACGCAGCTTTTCCAGCTTATGAAGCCCACCTGGCCTTGTGTGATGGCTACCAGGCCTATGCGGTCTCTTCCCAGACTGTGTTCACAACTAACCACCACTACTTCTGCTGTATAAATAATGGGGATTTAGCATCTCAAAACAGCTAAAAATCCTAGAGGGAGATGACCACATACAGAGAACATAACGAAGTCAAACTGCAGAACTTAGTACTCTCGGGGCTCTCCTGGGAGCGGAAAGTATCACTGGCTCGTGAGATCGCTTTAGTGTTGACTGGCTGCATGGAGGCATGTTGTGTACCCTACCAAAGAAGATGTTGCCTTTTAAAACCGTGGTACATCATTTCCCCAAAGCTGGAGCATCCTCTGCAAGGCAAGATCATGCGTTTTAAAATGGGGCATTTGATCAATTTGAAAAGAATCGAAACTGGACATTACATGGAGCCTCTTGGCTTCTATGTCCCAGTTTTAGGAGCATTATAAAAATCTCTTAAAAACTTTTACAACAGCTGGGTGACTGAGGGCTTTCTGAATGAGCATGAAACATCCCACAATCTTTGTTACAGTAGATCATGGGCCGGTTATCCTCTGCTGTTAGTTTGAACTAGAGTGGCCCTAAAAAGCTGACCTTCTATCAGCTACTGGGAGAAGACAAGGTCCTTTCCTTGCAGCCGGGGCTCTGCTCGCATGGGCTCCTCAGCTTGGGGCGGCAGTCTCTGGAGCTGGTCCCAGCCACACATTTGGTCACCTCGCAGCCAGAGGAGAACAGCCCCAGTCCCTGAGCCATGGGGAGCAGGAGGTCCCGGTGACAGGCAGGCAGGATCTGCTGGGGGTGTTGTCATGGCCGGAGGCCACGGGGCTGCGCTTAGCACAGGGTGCAAGGAGGGTTTTGCTGCAGGTGTGGACCATCCGAGGACCTTCCTACTGAGGGGTGAAAAGATCCTCCAGCATTTGGGCTGTCTGCCAAGCGGTGTAAGGCTCTGGTGAAGCTGAGAGTCCAGACAAAGGGCTTGGAGGGGGGCAGGGGGGAATCTCTTGGATTTTTGTTAGATATTGCACTAAACTATAAGTACTAAATTTGCATTAAACATCATGATCTGCAATAAGGAATCAATTGGGAGATCTGCTGAGTTACTTTTACAAAAATCTTTTTAAAATACCCACCAATAATGCGATTTATTTCAGTATTTCCATAAAGCAGTTAACAGAATAGGCCTTGAGTAATGTCATGTAAAGAAGCAGATACAGAAGAAATATTTGGAGCAGCAAAGATGCAGGATGCACTGCATTGTACAATATTCTATTTAAATGATCTTAACCCTAGGAGAAGAAAGAGAGCTAGAACTCAAAGCAACAGTGATAAAATATTAAAGCTTTGAGAGACAATGTTGTAGGCAGCAGTTTTTTTGTAGTCTTTGCTATCAAAAGATAGACAGCGAGCTCTGGGGAAAAAAAAAAAGTCTCGTTGGCTGTGATGAAACTCCTGGTAATTGTCTGTCAGCTTTAGCTGAGGAAATTAGCAAATGACTCATGGGCTGCAAGCGGTGGGGAGCGTGGGGAGCCTCATCCATCATCTCCAGAGCAGCCTTCACTTTCATATACTCTCTGCCGTTGTTTAACTGAAGGACGACGTAAAATAAAATGCAAAAGGTCATAAATAAAATGTTTCAGGAAGGTAGAGGTTTAACCCAATCAGGGACAACCAAGCATTGTGCTAATGGTTGGGGGCTTTTTATTACAGCTGATGTTCAGAGAGGATTTCCTGAATGCCTGATCCCTGCCGTGGGGCTGGAGAGCTTTTGCAGGGTGAGAGTCATGGTGAGCCAAGCAGAAGGAGCCAGTGCATATGAGCATCAAATAGCCTGAGCCCTAGGGAGCTCAGGGGTTTGTCTCTCCTTCCAGAGTGATGAGAATTAGGTACATAATTGATGTAGATGGCACAGTAATCTCAGCTGGGAATTTCTTTACATCTTTAGGTGAAAAACTAAAGCCTGAACAGCTCAGCCAAATGCTTCTCACTAAGAAACACGGGATGGGGTGGGATGTCTCAGCTCATCCGGTGGATTTTGGGAAAGTGACCCATTGCTTCTGTTGAGATGCAAACCTCTGCTGTTACCCAGGCTGATATGAGGAATGTCCTGGATTGGAGGAGCGCAGGGAGGGATGAATAATACCCTAAAATAAAGAATTTTATTAGGTAGAAGGACTGGAGAAAAAAGTGTTACTTAGTAATAGATTATAACAAGCATGATTCTCCCTTTATAAAACCAGTGCTGTTCTGTTGTAACTCCATTGACAAAACAGAGTGTAGGTGGACTGGTGAATCAAACCTTGTGCTTATTTATAACAACAACCAAATGATAAAATCTTTTCCCTGGCAAAGTAACTATTGCAAAGTCAGTCTCTGAAGTTGTGACTAGCTCTGTTTATAGGAAACATATCAGCTAGATGAAGCAAGGGCCCTTTTGAACCCTCACTCCCTTTAAATGCAGAATAGAAGCATTCAAGCTGAGCTTTATTCACTTTCTTATAAAATAACCAATTGGTATGAAATTAATGATATAATTTGCTGCCAAGGAATTTTCCAAGAACTGGAAATACTCAAGCAGTCAGGTAAATATATCCTCAAACAACGTGGCAGCAAATCAGTCACTCCTGCATTGAACGGTAGAGTAGTTTAGCAATATTGAAAACTGCAGTTGGAAAGAAAAGGTTTTCAAATAAACTCCCTCAAGAAAAAGAGCCCAGAATGTGCTTCAAATTATCACCTTTCTTTACAAACCAGCAGTAATTATTCTGTTTCACGCCAAGACTGATACACCTGCAGAGGGGATTAAAAAAACCACCAAACCTCAATCAGAAAATGTGCTTAAGACAACTCCTTTGATAGCAGGCTGCTTTGCTTTTTTCTGCTGCAAAGTGTGTAAATGTTATGTTGTCTTCTGAAGTGACTGCTAAATTACCAGGAAAATGGCTGAATGTCTGTGTATTAGCTTTCTAAATGACCTAGATCCATCTTTTTTATATTTCATCTTTTGTGTTTCTGATTTATATACTTAAATTACAGTCAGACTTCTGAGTAAGAAGTTTATAGATCTCTGGTGGGGAAGAGAAAGTGGTATTTTTTGATAATTATGTATGATTATGGGAAATACAGCATTTCCCGTTGTATTTCACAGATGATACCCTTCTTACCCTTTCCACAGAAAACTGTTTTTACAGTAGATCCCATTAAAGTCCCCCAAACCAGAGATAAAGGTGAAAGTGCATTAGTATGAGAGCTAACAGGAGCAGCTCAAATGTTGCGTGAATCCTGTTGATCCAGGATATCTTTAATGTGCTTTCTCAGTTCTCTGCCCAGAACACAATCCACAATTATTTGACAAAGCCACATTGATTTTCCTCTGTTTTCAGCACTCTCCAAAGGCAGGGGACAAAGTCAACCACCGAGCGGATGGTAGGAGGCCAGAACTGACCTGCTGTACAGGGAGTTGCTAAGAGCACTTTGGGTGCTGCCACACTAAAGATGCCCTCCCAGCTGCCTTGCTGGAAGAAGGAGAGGCCCAGACAGGCGGTGTTTAGTCCCCAGGCGAGCAGCTTCGGATTCGTTTGGCACAGAGAACAGCAGGAGGTCAGTTCATGGAATTAGGCTGGTTAAGCCAGCCCTGGGAGAAACAGTCCTGTCCTGGTGAGGCCAGGCCAACCACCCTTGCTAGAGGTGCGTGCAAGCCAGCAGAGCTGGGCTGGGCTTCCCTGGCTTCTGGGACAAACACCTTGGCCAACCGCTCTCTCCTTTCAGCTACAGTTGTGGCGGCTGAATCGGGGAAAAAAACCAGGACAAACAGCAGCAATCACTCATGCTATCGTGGACACCACTTAGCAGTGATTAGCATGGCCTCTGCTTTGCAGCCTTTGCAGCCCTCTTGTCTCCAGTATCTCCAGCCTGTGCCACATCAACGTTACCTTCCTTTCCTGCTCCCCAGTGTTGCAGCAGTCCCTTCCAGCCCAAGCACCAGCCTGACTTGCCGCAGCCACAGCAACTGTTGTTTGCTTTGGCTCCCTGCAATAACCTCATCTCGTGCCTCTCTCGAAGGTTCCTCAGATGTCGCCCAGAGATAAGGAAAGGAGGGAAAAGACACAGACTAGATGTAGGTCATAAAGATAAGGCATGGGAGAAGGTGGCACTACAGCTCTCTTTGGAGATTGGAAACACCTTTGGTGGAGGTATTCCTGCCAGTGTGATTTAAAGAACATGAACAAAGCTGTATCGCAAGGCCAGGCTGGCTCTTGGATAGCTGCAAGCCCCAAAACACATATTTCTTAGCCAAAATTTCATCTCATTTCTGGCCAGACACTTCCTTGGACTTATCAACACCTCACTGCACCAGGAGACAGAGCATATGGGTGGGAGCAGTCTGTCCCAGGTAGGGGAGTGGGTTGCACTTGCCTGTGATGGGCATCGTTTCTTGCAACCAGCAAGCTGTTGCCTGGTGATTTCTCAGAGGTAGAACACGAATGTTGTTTGGTAAATGCGGGCAGAGCAGCTGCCAACTGGAAGAATAGAAATGACTGTGAACATGAGATGATGGACAAGTATGAAGTGTGCTCAAGAGACTGTGGGAGGAGCAAGGAACCTTCACCTGACCCAATGGAGAGGGCAAATGAGCAATTCCAGCACGGTGGGGCACGAGCCAGATGCCGGTAGAGGTATGGACTCTTTCCTTCCAGGCTCTGCCGACCCAGGACCAACTTGCTGCTGCCCAGGGACTGTTCTTTAAAGGCATTGCCCCCCTTTGAGTGAAACAAGTCGTTCTGCAATCAAGACAGTGTTTCTATAACACTGCCAGAAATTCAAAGCAGGTACTGTAAGTCAACAAAATGTTAATTCCCAAAAGGTTAATTAAACTGAGCGGGACTCGCAGATGAAATGCAACAGCTGACTGCTGCAATTAACTCTGGCGTCGTGGTTAGCATTAGGTGGCACTCCAGTGTGGGGGAGCTCCTCAGATGAGTTGGCACTTACTCCCTTGGGGGCGTGGGTCCTGTATATATCAGTCATTTTGTTCTTGCCAGCCTTCAGGAGATGGAAATTAGTGACACCCAGTTCAGTCAACTTGGGGGAAAAATGCGTTGCTTCTCTACAACCCCTCTGAACAGAAACTCATAAACACGGAGTTATAAAGTATGAGGCTCTATTTAAAGTTGACTTTCTAATGTAAATGTAATATGTAAATACTGTTTATTACTGTGTGGCCTTCATCATCCCTTCCAGGTGAAGCTGGAGAGAGACTTAAGAATAGTTTTGTGGGCTTGGGAAGGCTGGGCAATACCATTAGCGAAATCACGGCTTGCAGCCAGCGACAGGGAACACAGAGGAGGGTCCCTTTTTTTCTTTTAATATAATGACATGTAGTCCCAACATGAGCATGAACAGGGATTTAGAGCTGCAACTCTTTCCTGTTCCACCCGGCTGAGACAGGTGTCCCACACAAGCCCGTCTGGAAGGAAAGGGGAAGGAGCCAGGAGCCAGCAGGTCCCAGTTCACATGCTCTGCTGCAAATGTCTGGGCACAGTCTCACTTGCAGGGAGCAAGGCTCACGCTTGATACCTGTCTCCTCAGACGGTAGAGGAGCCCTCGCCACCTGCCCTGCTGGCCTCCATCCCCAAGCAGCGAGCCGAGCGGCCGTGCTGCCGTTGCTCAGCTGCGGGCAGTGTTTGGCCCTTGCTGGAGGAGGGTTTTTGCTCCTGGTCCTGGGGAGGTGAATGGTGTGTGCACACGTGTGCTGCTTTCCATGCTGATTCACTGAGCCGGTGAGACAGGTGGAGCCGACAAAGTTCGTCTGCCCACGCTCTGCTGCTGTCTTCCACAGCACAGAGCCAGAGCACAGAACTTCCCCAGGTCCACACCAGCTCCTGCGGGCAGCTCTGAGCTCCCTATAGGGGATGGTTGCCTCCAGATGAATAGCTATTGCTGTTGTCCCCAGGAGGTACCTGCCACATAATAACATCCAAGAAACTCTTCCAATTACTGCCTTTTTATAGAAATATGAGGAACAATTACATAACAGCTGCATGCAATTACTACATCAGGTGATGTGACCTTTTCAAAAGCAAGAAGTAATGTATTTTTACAGGTAGAACAGGAAAAAAAAGTTTTTCTTTTTCTCTTTGAATATAAAAAATAAAACCTGTGAGTTCAAAACAAAACCCATTCTTTTTCTATAGGATTTCCTTTTAAAACACAGGTAATATTTGTTCTTTCAATTACATCTCACACCACTTTCTGGTCATCTGGAGACAATGGAACAAAAGTAAGTCATAAAACAAATAAGTAATCCTATGAGCAAAAGTATGAAGCCTGTACTAAGACCTTGTGCCTTGAGGTAAAGCCCTCTTTTCTCTAGGATGAGCTGAGTTTAGCTTGCAGCCCAGAACATCTGTTGCCGTTCTTTGTCACTTCCCCCCCACCCTTTTTCTTCTCGTATAACTACTGGAAACTTTGTCTCTGAAACTTCAGCCTGCCAAGCGCAATTAACATTGACCAGTGGCTTCAGAAGTTATTGATAGGCACCCAGACGGCACTATTGCATTCGGATTGGTTCCTTAGGCTAATGCACAGTGTAGTTTTCAAGGCGAGGTTGTAAGAAAGCCTGTGGCAAAAGGCAGTGGATAAATATATAAATAAACAACATAGAATGCATGTCTTGAAATCAAGGGCTGAGGAGAAGAAAATTTTTTCCCTTCCTACTTCATCACCAAACAAACTTTTTTATGGTCTGGGGGTTTCCTTCTCCATCAGGGCTTTTCTTTTTGAAAAGATTTATCTGTGATTCTGATATATGCTTTTGTGCTCTCTCCTTTTCTGGTCTCCGTTCACTTGATGTCTGGCAGGGCTGGTGTACAACCAGGCTATCTTGCACTGGTCTCATCGCATGGGGAAGGGATGGTTGACAGGGGGACAGGGGACAAATGAGAATGGAGCCTTACTTCATATCCACAAAAGACCATAACACTACTCTGACTTTGAACTGGACCAAAGGGGAGCCACTTCCATGCCTTTCCAGCCCAACAGCCCAGGAAGAGCACCACAGGCTCTGAAGTCTTCAACTCTTGATGCTTTTTATATAACCTCTGTGTGTATGGTTGCTATGAGCAGTTATCATCTAAGTGATTAAATGATAGCAGTGAACAGTTATCATTAAAGTCTAAATCCCACAAAAATAATTACACTCTTAAAGACCCGTGCCTTGCCCCTGAACCTGACCTATGCCATTCAGAGCAGTATGGAGACAGACTGGACCTCTCCAGGTACCCACAGACCTCTTTCCTTGGGCCATAAAAAGACATCAGCTTGCAGAACAAGTCACAATTACAGCATTCTAGCCTCTCCTGCCACTCTCTCTCCATTCATCATAGCTAGGCAAGGATGCAAATATAGATGCAGACTTCAAGGGAAAGTGGCCTAAGAAAGAAGATCCAGGCTGTCCTGCTTGTGAATTAACTCTTTACATCATGGTGCATTCAGCAGTTTATTTTGCTTATCCCAAAAGGCTGGAAGGTCATGAGATGCCAGCAAACAGCCTTCATGCTATGCTCATATCAGTAGCTTGTTTTCTCCATCTGATTTGCTCTCTGGTATCATAGCTCCTTTGAATCATATACGTCTTTGGAGAAATCTTATTCTGAAATAAATCTGGAATTAAGCATATCTATCTAGGGGAAGCTGAACATGGGCAGGTATAGGATGGCATATAGATGCCATCAAACTTACTAAAAATGACACTGTTCTGTGTATTGTCCCTAGAAGAATAATAACTTTATCTCTAAGTTCCTGAATGGCTTCACAAAGATCTCTAAATGCCACTTCAGCCAACTTGTATCCAAGTGTCTTCCAATGGATTTGATCTGATGTAGCTTCTTGGCCAGACACACTCAGCTTATTTTTGAAAGCTTAATAAGTTAATAAATAATGCATTCTTTATTTTTAGATCTGTCTGTTAACACTTTACATAGCTCAAATGGCATATGGATGCCGAGAACTACAAAACATTCAGAAGTCTTATTCTTCTGCTTTTTGATAATCCCTTTTCCTCCTGCTGAGAACATTTCCATCCTTGTGATTGCTTTTATGTGGCCCCATCCTCTTGCATGAAAGCAGATACCACAAACAATGTTTGAGGAGGCTGAAGGACCAGTGATGTGAAAATTGCTTTGGTGCTAATTCCACTTTCTAAATATAGGCACATTTTTTCGTGAGTACAAGGACAAGACAACAGAAGGTGAATGGTACTGATGCTTACTTTTACTCCTTCGCAACAGCTTCTGCAATGTGTACTTGGGACTGCTGGGAGGACACGGATTTTTATACCATGAAGCTTTATGTATAAGCATTTTACATATAGGCCATTCTATTTTTCATGATATGGAGGAAATAAATATATGTGTGTGTGTTTACACATATAGCCAAATAAAGAGAGAGAGAGAGAGACACATACATACAGTCACCACAAAATCACGTCTTTTTTAAAAGCACATGGATTTAACACTCTTAAATTAACACCTTCTGTCTATTCAGGAGAAAGGTTTGTTCTGAGCAAGAGGCATTCTTCTGCCACGTACTAAGCCTATCCCTAGCCCCAGGCGGAGTCTTTCTAAGGTTATTCTTACGGTCAAGTGGCATTATAGGCTGGACAGGCTGCTATCGTGTTTCAGTGTATAGCAATGATGTCTTTGGTGTAATTTGCTATTATTTTTTTATTGATTGATTTATTTCATACAGTATCTGCTAATATGAAAACTTTGTGTCAGACATCTGTTTCTGTCCACTTGCTGAATGCCTCTGCTGACACTGAGTTTTCCTTGCCAAGATGTAAGACACATTTTGATAACATCTCCTTTGCGTGCCATGGACCTGATGGATGGAGCAGTCTCTGCATTTTGATGTGGACAAGAAATAAATCCATCTGAGGGAAAAAAGAAACACAAACAAGAGCTCATAATGTAACACTGCTACCAAAATGCTAACGCTATTCCCCAGTATGCGTGGAGATGAATTACAAGTAAAATCCAAGGGTTGCATTTTCACTTTCCATAGACTTGTAGCAATCAGTTTTGAAACTTGAACAGCATTTTAAAGGAAAATTGAACAATAGTTTACAAAACTCAAACAATATTTTACCAGTTTCCTTTAGGAGCTTTTGCAAAAGCCTGTCTTGTCCATAACACACCCACGGAAGACTACAATTTAGTGAAACTGGAGAGGCAGGGGTGTGGTGGTCCTTGTAGGTTCTAGGTAAGCATTGTATGTAATCCTCTCTTTTACGTTGCTCTGCCTCCCCTTGTTTCTCACCTTGATTCTCAATTTTCTCTCTTCCTCACTCATGTCATGCCTAGGAGACCGTCGTCCTTCAAGGACAAGATCGCCATGGGTATAAAGTCCCACCACCCTCACATAGGGTCATTGAGATGGTTGGCATGCAGATATCCTCAGAATGAAACTGTTGAATTGGGTAGTACAAAGTCCTATTAGGAGAGGCAAGATTTCTCATGGGATCCAAAAGAGCTGGAGAAGTCTCTTGGCTCCATGGCGAAATGTTCACTGTATGGTAAGCCCTCTAGGACAAGTTAAGTCTCTGAGCCTTCTCCTTGGAGTTATAATGTTCCTCAAAATGCTGGCTTAACATTAAAGTAGCAGCTGGATTTCAAGTACCTGGGTCTTGGGGAGAGGGATTTGTGGGTAGGGGGTGAGGGGGAAAGGGAACCATAGAAAAAAGTCACTGGGTAATATCTAAAGAAGTATCATCTCCTTGACAACTGGGTCCTGATTTCCTATGGCATATAACTGCTTTCTTATAACTCTCCTATAACTTTTTCCTCTGTGGAGTCTCTAATGTTTAAAATAGAGACAGAAGGCTTCCACCTGAAAGAAATTTCGCGGCCCAAGAATTTGTGTGTTTTTTCCGACTATATTAGCTGATTTCATAAAAGGACCTCACTTTATCTATTTTCATGACTATTTTCTGCCTGTTTGTTTTCATGCAACTTGTAGAAAGTTAATGTTAAGACTTCTGAACAACTTCAGATCTGATGGAAACTGAGACACACACCATTAAAAGTTATCAAGGGGGACAGCCTAAACACAAACACAGCACAACTGTGCAAGGCTTTCTTTGGAAGCCAAATCAAAAAGCATTTGAATCTGAGACAGAAGCTCTCAGAGCTCTCTGACCCGACAGATCTAGCATTACAGAAAAAGAGAGCGATACCAGCGAAACCACTCTGAAAATGCTTATATAATCTGCTGGCTCATAGCGCGCGTCATCTGGGCTCCCTCAAGCGGCTGGTCCCAGGGAGTGGGCAGCTTTCCTCGTGTTTCAAAGAACCAGTGGTTTTGATCTTAGCACAAGTGTTAGCGGTCTCTGTTTCGGGGACCACAGCTTCAGGCCCTGCGAAAGTGTAGCACGCATCTGTGTGCAGCCACAGTTTGTCAGAAATTGGTACCCAGGGACTAAGTTCCACATAGTTCTGAGATCTCATCATCCAAGAAAAGAGTGAAAGGACGGGGACAGAATCACAGAATCACAGAATCACAGAATCACAGAATCACAGAATCACAGAATAGTAGGGGTTGGAAGGGACCTCTGTGGGTCATCTAGTCCAACCCCCCTGCCGAAGCAGGATCACCTACAGCAAGCTGCACAGGACCTTGTCCAGGCGGGTCTTGAAT
>Ga0181612_146179_pt1 | contig 11053 bp, 9 predicted proteins | sample HoacroProtozoa21_FD_119630 | JGI IMG/M metagenome (GOLD analysis project Ga0181612, IMG submission 119630) | Hoatzin crop microbial communities from Cojedes, Venezuel. Combined Assembly of Gp0051906, Gp0051904, Gp0051908 | reverse complement strand
GGGTTGGGCTGGGTGACCCACAGAGGTCTTTGCCAACCCCGACCATTCTGTGATTTGTCACCAAACACTGTCCTAGGGGACAGGGCACCTTTAGCCTGGCTGCTGCAGGTGGTTCTCCCCGGAATTTGCTGACCTTGCCTGGCTTTACAGCATGTGCCTAATGCTCTCTCCCCATGGGCTGCAGAAGGAGCCTACTCAACTCGCTTCGAAAGACACGGAGGCGTTAGGGGGGCAGTTCATGCATGCTGGCAGATTCTTGTGTCTTGTTGCTCTTTGAAGGGTAGCTTGTGGAAGTCTCACTGCCAGGGCTGAGCGAGAACCTCTTCCCTTGGGCAACAAGAACAGTTTATGAACAGGGTTTACTGATGGACAGGAGTGCTTTTCTGGTGACAAAAGACTGGAGAATTCCTGACCACTCTGGTCAGTCTCAGTTTCAACATGATGCAACAGGGTGTATGCGTATGTGGAGCAGCTTCTACCTGCTTTGCAGGTATCATGATGGTGGTCCAGAGACCTTCATAGTGTAGTGAAGAGTTGGGAAAGATGTGGCTGCCTCAGTGGGAATGATTTCCTCATGCACAACTACAGCATAGGTTAAAGAACAGAAAGTGCTTTTTGGAAAGAATGGGCTCTGAAGTACTAAAATCCTGAACTGCTGGAAGAAGAAGGAAAAGCCTGTTCCTTACTCCTTCAGCCGTCAGGCTTTTGCTGGCAATTATTTTGGCATGCAGAACACACACACACTATGATTGACCGCACATTTATGCAACCTCCTGAAAAAATGAGGATTGTACGGGTGTTTGATTCTGCAGCCTTCTCTGATGCCCCACATGACAGAAAATAAGATCTAATACAGCAAGTCTTGTGTTCCTGTGCTTTTAAATACATGTATTTTAGTTTTGCATCTTATTATATTTATATCTCTCCCAGAACACTTACTGGCAGCAGATATGGCACGGCACTACCATTTTAAAGGTGATTCCTTTGATGGCTTCAGTCAGATCTGACGAGAAATCTGTTCCCAACAGATATTTGTTGGGGCTTCTTGGCTAAAGCATCTTCCCAATCTTTTGACGAATTCAGTGTCTCAACACTGTGAATCTCACACCCACCACCCCAAAATACTGCCAGGGCAAGTGGCTTTCTTTAGAAATGTACTTGTTCCGAGTTTTGCGTGCTGCAGGTTCCTCTTCAGATTTACTGACGTCTAGCTGGTGGGAGGATCTGATGGTGCCTTCTCTTTTTATCTTGGTCTGCAGCGTATCGGTTGTTCCTGCCCCGCAGACTTGATGGCTGATCCCCCCCTGCACGCACCCCTCGAGCCTGCCTGTGTGCATTGACGAGGCTGGAAGGCGAGTGTCTCCGTGTCCGTCCTGGGAGCAGGACCTGGCGCCGGGGCGCCCGCGTCACTGCCACAAGCAAAGGCTGGGAAGTGAGGTCACGCCACCGGATTGCCTAGCACGGTTCGGAGGAGAACAAATATTAATTGCCTTCTGCTGACTAACAGTGACGGTTATCCGTGACAGACAGTGTCTGTTTTGCTTGTTCTTGCTTCGTAGATGATCTCTCTGTAAGAAGAGTGCACTGGGTGGAAAGGTGTCTGGCAGGAGAAGGCATGCCCCCTCCCTTAGGGAGCAACTGAATCTGCCCAGGGGAGGGAGACGTCCAGGTTATGGGGTGGATCAGAGGCAGCAGCAGCAAGGCTTCAGCAAGGCAGCAATCTGCAGCACGGCGAGGCAGCGAGAGGCTGCTGACAGAAGCAGGGAGCACACTTTGAGCTCTGTGCTGATGTCAGAGAAAGCTGCTTAGAGAGCTGAGGGGACTCTGCAGATAGTTGCAAACCCCCAGATAACTCCCAAATGCAGCTTGAGAGTGATGGCCTGCCTTTCTAAGGTACAGTGGGCAGGGGAGACTTGTTTGTAACTTTTAAACTACTCCTCTGTTCTACCTACTGTCTTACCTAGTCCCCTGGCATCTTCTGATCTAAAAAGTCAGCAAGTCAGGTTTTTGGTCTAATAAAGACAGGCTTTCTTCTAAATTTGAATGCCTTCTAGGTTGTCTTTGAGGAGCTCACTGTGAAAGAAAGGGTCTTGACAGATTCGTATCAAAGCTTGGGCTGGTCTGGGATCCCATCACGCCATCTGGTAGCTTTCACAAAATGAGTTAGCAGTCTGACCCAATTTGAATTGAATCATCATAGTAGCAAATGACACTTTGTTCTCATGCTGCCAGACTTAACAGAAAATTCTGAGACTGAGGCATCAGATCACCATGAAGATAAGGTGCTTTTCCATCCTCTGTGCCTAGTCTCTGCAGATCTGAGGTGCATGGTTGGGCTGCCTCTGCCTGTGTGGAGGGACTTCATCTTTGCAGAGCAGTGGACACTTCAATTCTCTCCTTGGTCGGGATATTGTACATCTCTAACACTGAGAAACTGCCTCCCCAGGATGTATCTTCAGGTTCTGCACGGTTTTGGTGTAGGTTACGCTTTGGTGTGTCCTAGGAAGCAGAGGGCACTGGCCAGGGCCCAGACTAGTGGTCAGATGAACTGTGTGGTGGAAGGCAGAACGCTCCCTTGTGTGGCTCTTTGCTCTGCCTGTCTCTGTTCAGCTGGCACCCCTTGGGGCACGAACTGTCTTGCACTGTGTGGCTGTACGATGCACAGTGACGATCCCGCTCTGGGTTGAAGATGCTCTGAAGAGGAACAAGGAGCATTTCTTTTCTCTGGCCTTGGCCGATCGGGTGTGCTGCCCCAGGTGGGCCAGGCAGATGCATTATCCATATTTCCTCTCTCAGATGCTTGCCCGTGAATCAAACCCTGTGAGGCAGGAGCGCACGTTGAACGTCTCCAGAGGTTGGCTCAGTAGCTCTGTTCTCCCTTCCCTTCTCCACAGCTCTGTATGAGCTGAACCTGCGCCGAGCCCAGGCAGAAGCACATCCTCCCCTGCTTCTTTGCATCAGCAGAGCTACAAGATTTGCCACTGGTGCTCCAGACCCTCCATCCCGCTCTCTGGGTTTAGACTTATCACCAGCCTTCAGCTTCGGCAAAGGCAGAGGCAAATGTCGGGGAGAAGGAGGAAGCTCTTTTCTGGCCAGTGTTTACAAACATGCTGGTGTATTTTAAGTCTGTATTGTCCATGTGAGAAAGAAGCACAGTAGAAGGAAAATATGTACCTCCCACGGAAAAAAATACAGCATCATCAGTGAAAAATGTTTTACGATATCACTCTGAAACTCTTCAGTGGGTCTGTAGCTGGTCTAACCAGTCTTTTACATCATGGAGTCCTCCTCTACGTATTATTCATTAAACAAAGGTATTTATTAGAGCAGAAACTGCAGCAGCAGGTGGCATAGATAACATCTCTAGTGCAGGGGGAGAAAAAGCTCCAGCTGCTCTTTGGAGCGCACCTTGCTCTTGCGTGAATGGCAGGTCACGTTCCTTCCGCGGCACGGACAACGCGTTCCCGAGGGCTTCCACTGTCAGAGCAGTTAGGAGCCAGCAAACACCCGAATGCTGCTTCCTCGCTCCTCCATGCTCTTGCTCTCAGTGTGCTCTTCTAGCTTGTCTTCCACAGAGTGGGCTTCCAGCTGCTGCTGAGGGGCAGCCTTTTAAAGCAGTGCCTTTCACTCTTTTTTTCTTTTTTTCCTTTTTTTGTTGGTGGGCTCCTGAGTGTCTGTGATTTCAAGAAGAAATCTTGTATCAACAAGAAAAATTCCTTTATGACTGTACATTGCTCAATGATCACGGATATTTCTTGGTAGTTCTCTCTTCCACGGAGCTGTTCTTTGGAAATGTCTTGATGTTTTGACCAGGGAGCTGAGCTGCTCGTGGTGGAAGATGTCCTTTAAGCAGGAACGCGTCACAACTATGGAGGTAGCTGTCTAGATGGATGTGCCACTTGACCTTTTGAAAACAGAATAGCTGCAGACTTTTTGGATCTTGAGCAAGTAGGAAATTACCTCCTGACATTCTGTTTTCTACAACTCCCAATGTCTCCAGACATTCCCAACAAAAGTTAATACTCAAAAATATCTGGAATTTTCTCAGCCTACCTCTCTTGCTCCTCTCTCCCAAAGTGAGCTGTAGAAAGGTGTCTGTGATGATACCCCATTGGCTTATGTAGCCAGGAGAGGCCGGCAATTTAAACTCCAGAAACTCCTAACCCACCAATACACAAGATTTGAGTTGATTTGTATTTGCTGCTGGAGGTCAGCTATGGGTGCTGCTGCAAACAAGCGTTAGACAAAGTATGAATGAAACGTGGCAGATCTGAACAGTCCCGTGCAGCCAGTCCTCATGCGAGCAGTGTGTCTGGATGCATCAAAAGAGATCAAGCATTTTTCACTCGGAAACAGCGGTGGCTGGGCAAAGGCAAATAGAATGTGCTGCCGGAATCTGACAGAAGTTTCGGATCTTTTTATGGTAGTGGTAACATTTTTGAAAGAACTGTTGTAACAGTGGGTAAAAGGGAGCAAATACGTATGAATTATAATTTTATTACTTTTAGTCTAGTATCAGATTCATAATGCTATTTGCTAAAGTCATTTTGGTATATGGATTTTAAAGAAGATATTATTACTCCCTACAGCATTACTAGTGTGTTGCTGTTAATATTTAAAATCTGTTACATGGGACTACTGTGAGTTTGATCTTCAGGGTATTAAAAACAATACTTAAAAAAGAAAACAGACTCTCTTAAGAGCCTCAGCAGTGTGATAAATTGCTTTAAAAAAAAAAGAACACACCAGAAAATATAAAGTGAAAAATATTAAAATGAAAATATTTTTGTAAGAACTTGAAATCAGTGTTAACTGTACATGTGGGGTCTTAACCAAACATTTTTCCTTAACGTATCTGTGTCATTTTGTGCTTGCGTCTGGGTGTTTCATTGTCCTGAGAAATTTAATCATAAATACATACCATGTCTTCTTTGACACAAGACCCTTAGCACTTAAATTTTTAAGGATATTATGAGGTACAGGAATCACTTTCACAGTCAGGGAGATGCAGCCAGCACTGGCGTGGAGTGTGGCAACCGCTCAGCAGCAAGGAGAACGCGCTACGTGGTGCCAGGGTCGTGGAAGGAATTGTTGAGTTGGATCCAGTGGTGAAATAAACAATGGTCCCAATCTATTCATCACTTAAAATCCTAGAAAGGATGGCCAGAGAACTCCTACAAACCAGTTCCCTTGACCAGAGCGAGTTACTGGTTCCGAAGGGCAGGAGCATGGCATCAAGCAACCACCCGCGTCAGTCCCTGCAGTACTGGCAGCAGCGCAGTGCAGAAACCGTGTGTGCTTCCTGCAACACTTTTCAGCATCCGAAATGTTACCTTTTCTTTTTTCTTGTTAGAGCTGCTCTGCTTTGAGGAAGTCACCAGATTCTCCGCATGCCCAGGAGAGTCCCAGCACCTGCGGAGCAGCGAGGCAGGGGCCATCGAGACCTGTGTGAAGCACGAGGAAGGTTTGAGAAACGGCAGGATGGAGGGGACAGCAGCGTCCGCAGCCCTGGTACACAGCAAGGGAGGGTGAGGCTCTCCGCAGCCCTCGCTGCTAGGGGTGGGCATGGGGTGAGGGGGCAGCAATAGCTGCTTTGATAGGCTGCTTTGGCTGGTGGATCTCATGTGCTGGGGATGGAGGTGCTCCAGCCATCCATGTCATCACTACGCTGTTCCCTGATGTCCAGCAGCAAGGTCGCCGGGTAAGAGCCTGTTTCTTCGGCCAGTTCACACCAAATGAAATAGTTCCAATGACAAGACAGGTCCTCCCTCGAGCAGCCAAAGTCACAGATGTAGTTTCGCTGCTACAGGAGCTGTGGGAGACCCGCCTGCAAATTCAACATTGGGATCAAAGCAGGAACTTGTGTCCCTGGCATCCTGGACAAGCAGTCCTTAGGTCCATCGCATATTGTCAGGGCAGCCTCACCGATCTGAATCAAAAGTTTCAAGTCTGGATTTGAGCCTCTCTTCCTAATGAAAGCTTCATTTAAAAAGTACCCAATCCTGGTTTGTTTACAAGATGAGATAAAAACAGGATGAAGGATTGTGTCTGTCTCTCTCCTCTGTGGTTCGTTGCCATCTTGTCTCTGCGATGGTGGGTTCGGGACGGTGGGCTCCTGACAGACTTCACCAGGGTGTGGTTAAGCAACAGTAAGTGCAGAAAGAGCAGAGATCCCCGCAGGCATCTCTGCAGAGTACTGCGGTACTGCTGCTGGTGATTGTGCTGAGGGCGGCCACTGCACTGAATTGCATCATCAGAGATCCTGGGTTTTGAAACATCAGCTGAACTGCAGTTCCTTTTCCTTTTCTGCTGACTGTCAAGTTGAAACCTCTGGTTTATTGCATATATCCTCCAATACTAGCCAAAAAAAAATTTGAAAACCAAAAATGATGTTCTGGTGTTCAAACCCGTTTGTGTTTGCTGGATGCTTGGTGGCAGCCATCTACTGCTGTACGTACTGTAACTCACCAGAACACTTGGAGATAGATACCTTGAGGTTGGGAAATTCCTGGACCACTGAGAAGCAATGTGAGATGGATCTAGGATGTCTAAGACATGTATCAGTGCTGATCTGCTACGTGCCCTTCAGCAGCTCATACCTGCTTTTGTATCTCTCTTGGTCTAAGTACTCTTACAGGTATTTTACCTATATCGCAGCTATTTTGTCTCTGCTGGATGCTTTGAGAGAGCTAATTAATTAATGTCAGTGAAACATTTGGTATTCTTGGATAGAAGACTTTATAGAAAATCAGGTTATTATCCCTCATGTCAGTCAGAATCCACTCCATTCCTAAATACTTGCTTTACTTAAGGCTGATAGCAAAAACCAAGGAGCTCATAAAAAAGGTAAGATACAGTTGCCTGAGGGCATCCTTAATCAGAGAAGATCTTTCCTTTTCAGATGAAAAAGACATCTACAGTGAGCAATTTCACTAGCCAAGAAACAATAAAGAAAAGGCTTCCCATGCTAGGTTAAAGAGGTGGTAATTACTTTGCAGCTGGAGAAGGGGTGTGGGAAGAAGGCAGAGACAAGCATCCCACTTCTGAGCCACTTGAACTATGAAGGAAGCCAAAGTCCTGTGCCTCTACTAAGAGTCAGAAATTAGAGGTCTTTACCCCAGCTGTCCCAGTTATTTAATCATTGACTTGCGCCTTGGCTGCCTAGGTAGGTTTCCTTTTCCACTGTCTGCAGCTGTACCTTTGCACTGCAAGCCCTGTTTAAAATTTTGTGATTTTTTTGTGGTTCATCTTCAGTTCCCCTGAGCTTTCTATCCTCACCTCCTCCGACAACAGTTGCTTGTATGATTTGAGGAGATGCAGCAGTAGGGAGATGTAAAACAAGCGCACACACAAAACCCGTAACTGTGTGCGATAAAGTAAATCTGGCCTCGTATGAATTTTAACCAGCTGGTGAAAACGGAGCTTTCTCTGTGCTCTCACTTTGTTTTTTAGAAAAATGACTGGTTGGCGAGGTATCGTTCTTGCAGATGGAGGGAAATGTCTGTCTGCAGTACTATCTGTGGAATGAGGTTGCCTGGAGTGGGCATGCTGCAGCTGAACTGAGGACGCGCTCTGGCAGTCACACTCTTCAACACTGTGTGCGCTGGCAGTTTTCCACGGCCTTTAGCCAGTATCAGGACATCAACCTTTTTCCATTAACTCATCCTTTCTGCAACTCTGTGGTTTCCTGTGCTTGTTCTAGTGCAAATTTCCTTCCATCCACCAGTTTGTTGTGCAGCTTTTACTTCAGGAGGCAAGAGGTTTGCCCTTGTTTTGGTAACCGTGAACTGCTGAGGGCACAAAAAAAAGTGCTAACGCCCAACACCCTATACTTCCCAAAGCCCTACATATTCTTTCTGCTGCAGTAGCTGAGACATCTGATAACCGTGCCACCTCAGCATACTAGGCACTGGGAAATGTTTGCTTATAATTAACTTTATAAATCTGCTGTCTCTGGCAGCCTGAGAAGATGAGCACCAGCGTCTCCAACGACGTGTGGATGGCCGCCTTGCTTGCAGAGCTGTCTCGGAGCTTGGCAGCCTGGCTCAGCGTGGCTTCTGCAGGCTGCTCTCGCTGCTCAGCCTTTGCTGCTGCTGCCCTGGCAATGAACACTGCTGGTGGGGGTGGCCCTGCTCTTTGCAAATATTCCAGTTGATTTTTGCCATCTAATCGAGTCCCCTCAGGGACATCACCTGTGGGAGGGAAAGGGCACTCATAAACCCAGTGATCTAACTTAAATGCTGCTGCTGGCTCTGCCCACGTCTTGGTCTGTTTGTGAGCGATGCTGCTGCTCCCTTTGGCCGCCTGGTGCAGGAAAACGCAGCGAGATGGGAGTTAAGCGAGGTCCTGTCAGTAGGGTAGCACCCAAGACCTGGGCCCTCCCGCAAGCCATAATCCCCTTGCTCAGCACAGCCCCTCTGCTCGGCAAACTCCCTCAGGTAGAGAAACCTCCTCCTCCTCCTCCTCCAGCCGTGCAACCTTCTGCCTCCCTCGGCAGCTGACCAGGAGGGCACGTGTGTGTGCAAGGCAGCAGTCTGGGCGGGTGCAGGGTGCCCTGCCCGCTCTCGAGCGCAGCCATCTCTGCGAGCTGGTGGGAAGCAGTGAGGGGATTCTCCTGCGTCCCCACCCCAGCCGGCTGCCTCCAGGCACCTCCTGTGTTCCTGGAATCACATTTTGGGACAGGAATCTAAGAGTGGCTTTGGGAAGGGAGGACCTGAAACACAGAGAAGGGGGCCGAGCCACCTGTTGATTTCTAATTCTATACAGGTGCTCAGTAGGGATTGCTTTCTCTCTGCCCGTGTCCTTTAACACTTGGAAAAAATCAGCAATTAGTTCCTATATGCAGATAGCCCTCTACCAGACTGTTGTGCTGCCCGGGGCACCTGGGCTGACTCTCCAGTTAGAACACTCCTGGTCTGCTGCTTGATGACATTTTCTGGGCATTGAACGGATGGGGAGCGATAAAATCAGTTGACGCTGTCTCTGAACTGTGGCTGTCTCCGTGTTCGAACTGTTACCAGCGTAGCCGTGCCGTACCCATCTCTGCCCATCATCTCTTGTGCTTCTGCTAATAAAGAGGGTAAGTATACAGATTAAACCCGAGTAGGAAGATGTTGATGGTGAGAGCAACTGGACACGTTTGGCTGCGAGCAAAGGGTCTGAGCGCTTTCCAGCTGATGTCACTCAGTCAACTGATGTTACTGATCAATGTGAATCCTTCGGTGTTTTTTCCTGTTACAAAAACCAAGCGGGACTAAGCGTTACTCGCTCCAAGTTGCCATATCGGGGTGGTATTTCACCTAGCTGGGAGTGGTCACAAATGAACACTGCAAAAGAAGGCTCCGATCCTGCAAGAGGTTCCTGACGGAAGCGGCTTCTGTGCCCGTGCTAGTGTTGGTGGAAGTCAGCTGGGCTGCGGAGAGGTGGCTCATTTGTCTGTAGCTACGAGCCTCTGTCCTAGTCATCATTAAAATCAATTTTAAGTACTAATTCTCTAATTTTATGCTTGCTAGGGAGTATGTAGTTTTTGAAACAAAGCTTTTGGGTAACTTCCAGAGAGAATGTAACCTGTTGATTTTTGCTTTGCTAAATAAATAAATTAATGTATTTGAGGCTTCTGATGACAAATTCAGATACCGGTTCCTACCAAAAAAGAATTGTTTAATAGTCATTCTGTAACACTTATGGATCAAAGACCCAGCTCAGGTTCCTTTGCATGTTGATTAATTGTGGTTTAATCACTCCGTTTAGATTTTCTAAAATGGAGACAACTTCAAAGAAAACAGGCAGTGATGAAGATGTTTCTTCCAGGGGCTTTCATTTGTCCCAGAGACCTACTGTTTAAAAAAAAATGCCAGATCTGGCGAAGAAACTGCTCCCTGATCCTCGGATTCACTCTGCTTTGCGTTGAGGGAGAAGGGCTGTAGGGGACATTCCTTTCATTCCTGCACCGAAGGCTGAGAAGGGAAAAGCTGTCTCCTCCAGATTTCTGTGGTCAGTGAAGCTGATGAGAAATCATGGCTTTCTTCTACGGAGGACGATAGTTTTGTAGGTTACATGACTCTTGGACTACTTCGTCATGAACTTGATTGTGTCACTGTTTAATCGCAAAGGATGCCGTCAGTTCTGCAGGGGTAGATACCAATGACAGCTCATGCACTGCTGCTGTTGTCTTTGCACTCAGAAAATAACCAACAGTGTACTTCATTAATTGCTTTTAAAGCGTAACAGTTTGCCCTGAACGCTGCAGAGGAAGACTCCTCTGTATGATCCTTACTTCTCCCCTATCAGACTCCTTCGCCTAGCATGGCTATTCAAAGTAATTGCAGTCCGAACGCATACTGGGTCAAATCAGCGTCGTAAGTCACCGACGTTCAGCTTCCACCGAAATGGGCAGAAGGAGAAGCAGGAGCCAGCCCCTTCCGAGGTCAGAAGACCAGGTGCTTTGAAGCCAACCGTTCTGTGGCACAGTGTTGTGGCGTGAACACCCGGGAGCAGCCGTCACTGGAGTCTGCTGCTTGGCACTGCCATTCCTGCAGGCAGGGCAGCCGAAGCAGGTGGGGAACCGGGGCTGGACGCCCGCCAGTTACCCCAAAGGAGCTGTGATTTGACGTGGCTGAAACTCGTGGTGGAATGGATTTGTATAAATCTTCCTTTGGTTTGAATCCCTGCAGGGTGCACTTTAAATCCCCTGACTCAGAGCAGAACTACCGACTACGGACCGGGCGAAACCGCGAGCTTTGATTGATGTGCAGCCACAAAGCAAACTTCAGCCTGCCGGCGTTAACGCCGTCCCTGCGCGGGACTTGGCGCCCCGGGCCCGGACCTCCGCACACGCCGGTGCTTGTGGGCACTGGGACCTCTGCACACGGCCCTCCCGGTGGGCACTGGCACCTCTGCACACGGTGGTCCTTAGGGGCACTGGGACCTCTGCACACGCCCCTCCCGCTGGGCACTGGGACCTCTGCACACGCCCCTCCCTGTGGGCAATGGGACCTCTGCACACGCCCCTCCCGGTGGGCACTGGCACCTCTGCACACGGTGGTCCTTAGGG
>Ga0181612_180639_pt1 | contig 11054 bp, 7 predicted proteins | sample HoacroProtozoa21_FD_119630 | JGI IMG/M metagenome (GOLD analysis project Ga0181612, IMG submission 119630) | Hoatzin crop microbial communities from Cojedes, Venezuel. Combined Assembly of Gp0051906, Gp0051904, Gp0051908 | reverse complement strand
GGAGGGAGGGTGTGTTGTGGCAGCTCTGCGAGGAAGCTGCTGTAGGGGGCTCAGGCAGAGCATCAGGAGGTGTGTATGCGGTGAGGGTTTTGCCTGGGAAGGGGGGAGAAATCCATGAGCTTAGAGAGGCAGCTGGCTCCAAAGGGCTTTTTTGGATGCTTGTTTTATTCTGAAATCTTCCCCTTGCATGAGGGCTGGGAGAGTTTGGAGATGGTGGTAGGGTCCCCAGGTACTACTTTTCAATTAAGTTGAACACCTGGCTGGTAAAGTGCTGCTCACAGGGAAATAGTGTATAAAATTGCACAGGTTTGGTGTTTGCTGTTCAATACCAGCTCTAGCTGAAAGAAAAATCCCTACCACCAAATTTTAAATTCCCTCCTTTCCTATGGCTGTAATTCCCTTTATTAGTTTCTGCTTGCTGAAGAAAGCTACAGTTTGTAATGCCCCAGTGACTGGGGGCATTACAAGGCAATCAAATTGTCCTTAAACAGCAGTAAGTTTTAAAATAAAACTGAAGTCAATCTTTACCTTGAATTGGAGTAAAAGTGAGATGTCAGCTTCTATTTGTTGATGAGAATGCTGTTGTGGCAAATACAGTTAAAAAAAAAAAAAGTGTGTGGACTAAACCCTGCATTAAATGGAGGCAGGGTAATGCAATGATCTAGAGCCATAATTTACAACCCAGGCTGTGATAACGAAGGATGCCAGGCAGCTCTAATGTGTGAAATGTTGGTAGGGAGACTAGAAATCTCTAGCAGCTTTACTTTTTTTTTTAATCCTCTGCTACAAATGAGCATGTTGTATTGACAAACAGAACCATGAGCTGCCAAGGAAAAACACCCCCCACTGCCTGTTTGCAGCAGTGCTTCATCCTGGGGAAAGTCCAAGCGTCTCCCAAACTGGTTATTGATTACAAATGCTTTATTTCATCAGGACTTTATGTGCTGGCCAAGTTTATCCAGCTTTGGAAATGAAAGCTCGTGGAGGGCAGCAGCAGACTCTTCTGGAGAGACCCCGGGCTGACAGATGCTCCTGCAGAGGTAAGCAGATTTCTCCTTCCTCATGTCCTGTGGTTGCATCCTGCGACTCAAAGGCTTTCTATGCTAGTGAGCAGTGTGGTGTGATAGGAGTGACCTGTGGGGATACACTCCCCGTGCTGAGGGGGTGAATTTCATATTACTTACTTTTTAGGGCTTTTTACATTGGAATGTTACTAGTCTGATCTTATGGATTGGTCTCCACTTGAAGTTGGAGCATGTTAGGTACATCTTGTGTTCGGAGTTTTGTCACCATGGAATGCCCCAATTTCTAGGATGTTTCTTCTGTTGTGGTCTAGATACCTGTCCCTCCAGCCCTCCTGTGCTGAGGAAGGAGGTACAGGACATCCATGTCCTTGTGCAGCAGGCTGGCTGTGTTGTGGCTGGGAAGAGTTGTGACAAATTGTCTGATTAATTGTCCTGAGGACTCTGATTTGCAGCAGATAGGGGAAGTCCTGATTGGTAATCGTTGGCTTCCTGCTAGTTCTGCTGGTGAAGTGTCTCTGATTTAGCCCTGGGGTGTGTGTGGCCCCGAAGGAGTCCAGTAACATCTGGGCTGCAGCTTTTCTAGAAGGGCAGAGAAGAGAGGGTCTTGCTGTTAAACTCGCCAATTGCTGGTGCAGGTGGCTGGAGGATAAATGCAGCACTGAGGCTGAGGACAGGGAGGCATAAGGACCCATCACCAGGGCCTCGTGGCATCTGCTCCGTGCTCACAGCTCTCCCTGCTGCAGGTTGCACCGAGGTGACCAGTCTGCACCATTACTGGCCTGGTGTTGGCAAGCCTCCAGCAAATATCATGGACCTAACCTGTTCTTCATCAATGTTTTAATTGTTACACTTCTTACCACATGCCTCAACTATTTCATAAACGCTCGCTCTAAATCCCCTGAAGATGTTTAAAATAATTCCTTAGGCATGCATGGACAGAGCTGCCTGCATTCCTCCTTGGTTATATATAACGCCGCTGAAGCCTGGGCTGACTATGGCGCTCTGTATTTATACCACAAAATCTCTTTTGCATTGCCCAGGATTTGAGTTGTGTAATTCATGTGGGCTGCCCAAAAAGCTGAAGCAGCCAGCAAGGCTTAGCGGTCGCTCCTATGAGCCTGGAACGTGAGGCTCTTTGCAATAAGCTGCACATGCGTGTGATCTCTGGGTAGTGGCAGGGAGTGCACCTCCAAGAGCACAATTTGAGAAAAATCCCTTTGCTGTGATGTTTTGCACATATTCAGAGACCTGCTAGTCTTGCTGGAGACTGCCAGATGCTGCCATGGCCCCTGCCCTGCCTGGTTTGATGGATGAATGTGGCAGCTCCCCAGGGGTTTCCAGCGTGGTCCTGGCGTTCAACCCCTCTTTGTTCAGCTGATGTCCTCAGATGGCAACAGATGGCCTTTGTGCTCTGACCCTCTTCCTTCTCTGACCAGTGACTTTTAAGTGCCATCCATCTTCCCCTGGGTTTGACAGAGTGAAGAGCAAGCAGGCTCACCCCAGAGGGGAGATTTTTCCTCATCCTGTGCTGGGATGTTTTGGAAGAAGTGAGCGTGCTGTGTTATCAAAACTGAGTCTTGGTGCCAGCCCTGCACGAGCATCACTGTGGCAGTAGACACGTCTCTTGCTCTCCTCCACTTCCATTGTCCCTGGTATCTGCTGCTTTCGGTAGCTGAGGTGAGTGGGGCTGCACCTCTGAGATGGTATTTCCCTTAAGAAAAGCAGTGTGGGGTCAGGGCATGTCCCAACAACATGGGAGAAGCTCCAGCTGAGCCTGCCTGTGCGTATCGTGTCGAACCCCAGTGGTAGTTGGGTCCTGAAATGAGCCTGTTGCTCTCTACTGGTGCTTTTCATGCTGTGTGTGACCTAAGCAAGAGCCACAGGGACCAGCAATGAGACACAGAGTATGCCATGCACTGCAGTACAAAATGAACTAAACTATCATGTTCCCATCAGCTGGTCTGGGGAGGATGGTGCTGTCCCTTGTTTATAGATGTGGAGCTGTGCTGTAGACAGAAAGCTGGTTAAGGTAGTTCAGAAAACCTCTGATAAGTTTAAGGAGTTAAATTTATGGTGCACTGATGAGATACCTGGGCAAGGTGACCTGAGCTAGGGCTCAAAATGTAGTGTCTTCAGCCAACTGTAGATAGTCAGATGCGTGTATATGTGGTAATGCCTAATATCTACCAGTCCCTTTGCATCTCCAAATGAGGCCATTCAAAGCCTGCAGAGTAGCATTTCTATAAATAACTGTTTGCTGTACATGTGTAAAAGTTAAAAGCTGGGGTTTTTTTTTTGAAAACTGGACCTAAGATTTGCATGTCAGAGGAACTGTAGGAACTGGAGTTTAAATGACTTTCAAGAGGTCATCTAGTCCAGCCCCTAATCCATGCAGATCCACCTTTGTCATCCTGAGAGATTTTTGCATAACTTATCCTTACAGGAATTCTGTGGTGGGTGTTTCAAACGTCCATTGATAACCAGTTTAACTGAGCACCCTGACTCACTCTCCAGCGTAAATGGGAGTGGGATCCCGGCTGTGTGGGAAATCATCTGTGCCGTGACTGGGAGATCTATATGGCTGGGGGCTGCCTGGTGTGTCCGTAGCCACAGGTGTCTGCCAACACTGGGTGTTGCTTGGGAGATGCCTCTGCCCTCCTAGGAAAACCTGTGCCTGTAATGGAAAAAGAAGCTGCGACTAATACGTTGATAAATGATGTGCTAATGAGGAAGAAGGGATTTCTCCTTGTGTATAACTCATGTTTTCCATGTCTACATCCCCAAAAAGGGGGGATGACTTGGTCCTAAGAGCAGGTCCCCAGGGTAGCCCATTAGTTATAATGTCTCCTTGACACAGATATCTTCCTGTATCAGCTACGTTTAAAATGTGCCAGGCAGCTTGTAACGTACTGCTCTACTTACTGCCTGTGATGCATATTTTTAAAGCCATCACACGACGCTAAACTGAATGCCTTTGAGAAATCCAAGTGCACACTCTTAGCAGAGTTGGCTTATCCAGCAAGCCTATAATCTTGTCAAAAAAAAGATAGCTTGATTTGACAACTCCACCAAGAGCAGGGTTTACGGTGACTTGGACTCTTTGCGTGCTAGCCTGTAATTCCCTGGTAGTCTTAAATGTACTGGTCTTCTGCGCGGGCATCAGGGCTAATGGTCCTGTGGTTCTGTGGGTTGCTCATTTTGCTTTGTTAAATGTCGGAATTACGTTACTGCAATCTAATTCCTTGGGACTTTTCAAGTCTTGAAAAGCTAGAAATAAAAATCATGGATCCAGAGTTCGGCAGCTGGGTCTTGTTAGACTCTTTGGAGTAACTACATAGCGCCAGTAGATTTGATGTGGCTTCATGGTGTTCTTGCTCATTCTCCTCTGTTACACAGCAGCTAAAACTAGATCATCCCAATTGTACTCCCGTCTGTTCTTGAAGTGTAAGACTCCATGAAGGACTATGCTGAGGGAAAGAAAATGCAGAAGAATGAGTGAATATGCCTGAACTGTCATTAAAATACAACTATTAGAGTGCTTTTCCAGCCTCCAAAATTAAGGCTACAGATGATAAAACAGCACTGGTGCTGTGAACCATTTTCAAACTGATTTTTATTCCTAACCCAGGCTGGATTTGAGCAATTGTACTGTACAGTCCTTCTATTTCCATAGCAAGAGATGTAATGTGTTGCCTTATGGGGGTTTCTTTGCATCCTTAATGCCTTGCCATTCAATAGCTCTGTGCTTGGCAGGACCCTGGAGATAAAAGAGCCAATATAGCTTCGAAGGTTATTTCTAACACAGGAGTAGTTAAGAAACTGTCTGCACACAAATGACAAATTATTGTAATCTGAACAAAGAATGGGGCAGTAAAGATCACACCAGCTGAAAACTTAAAAGAAGCCAGAGACAAAGATGAAAAGATGGATTAAAAAAAGATCTCTAATGCTCCCAAATGCAGTAATGTGGTTAATTGGTACAAACGAGAGATGCTTGAGAAGCAGACTTGAAGATGAATTGCTAAGTCCTTGTCTTTCTCCCACTAGTTGCAGTGACCCCTCGTGCAGAGTTGCCAGGTCCCTGCCAGCCCCTGCCCTTGGAAGCCTCTAATTTACAAGAGCTCACAGCACCAGGGCAGAAACCTGTGCTCCTGGGAGCTGGTTCTGTCTGCTTTAACAGGCAGGAGAAGGCTGGGCTTGCACAGAGGCAGAGGCTGATCCTGCTTCTGCTCTGACATCAGAAGGAAAATATTCCTGTGTAGTGAATTTCTCCCCTAATCTCATTTTATCAGCCTGGCTTGCAACTTTGTACCAGTTGTTTGCGTGGTGAGAATAACACTGGTGCCAAAATTGCTAAGCAGTGCTCCGAGACTTGGGGATGTGGGATGACAGACTACAGGAACACATCACTCCTTTCTGTCCTTAGAATCTGCAAGGGTCCTTCTGCTCCTGTGTGAGCAAAGGAAAAACTCCCCAAGGCCTGGGCAAATTGGGATTCCACCTGGTGAACCTTCTCTCCGAGCTGGGGGTAGAGCAGCTCCCCTTCTGGGCAGACCAGTCATGTAGTGGCTACCAGCTTTCATTTCCTGGGGTTGCTGTGTGCAAAGCAGGCGCTTCGTATGGAAGGTTGTATTTGAGCGAATGGCAGAGAGGATCCATCTCGGTGGTTGTCAGATACAGGCTCTTTCTGGCAAGCTAGTGAGAGGGAGGTGACATTATGGGATGTGTCTTTCAGCAATTCCCCTCCAGCCTCTGGGAGCCCCAGCAGCAGCGGCTGTGTGGTCCCTCGGTGGGAACGCTTTAGCTGACAAATGTCTTGGTGGGAATGCTTCAGGTGATGAAAAGGGAATTGTTCGCTGCTCTTCATACAGCGGCTTTTTTCTGTTGAATGTACGTCAGAAGTGTGTGCCATGTGAATGTGCTGCTGGAAGGCTCTCTGGGGAGAGGGGATGAAGGACAGCAAGAAGCACCTGAAGCAGGAGCATATCTCCCCGCTAGCACAGCTGTGGGGCCACAGAAGCTCATGGTAGCATTCAGAGCATTCCTGATAAAGATGTTTTTGGCTGTGGAAATTCAAGCCAAACCTCCACGGTCTGCTTAGTTTGAGTGTGAAACCTTGATTTGCATTATAGTTTACAGTAGGCTTGCTTGGCACTTTGCCTGTTATTAATCAAACAGATTGCAGAGCCTGGCCTTGGTTTTAGCTTGGCAGCAGGACCTGTGCCTGGGCAAGTTTACCTTGGCTTTGCATTTCTTCGCAGACCTCTTCTTGTGGACAGCAAATCAAATGCGTGAAGTTTACAGAGGATCTGGACTGTGTCTAACAGATGCCATGATGTCCTGGGTTCGGCCAGGATAGGGTTCATTTTCATGAGGAAGCCAGGAGGGGACACAGCTGGGTGGGCTGACCCAGACTTGTCAGACAAACGGGGTATTCGCTGCCACGGGATGTCATGCTCGGTGCTGAATGGGGTGGTGGGCAAGTGGACTTGACTCACGGCTCAGGAGCACACTGGGCAGTGAGCAGTGAGAGTTGCTTTGTGCATTCTGTTGTTTTTTTGTAAATTATTCTCATTAGTATTGTTGTTGTTACTGTTTGCTTCTGTTAAACTGCCCTTAGCCTGACCCACGAGTTTTGCCGTTTTCTCCCCATTCCCCTCCCCACCCCAGTGGTGAGAGGGGTGACAGAGCGACCGAGTGGCCCTTTGTTGCCGGCTGGGGCCAAGCCTCAACACATTACATTGCTTGTTCAGAGTTGTGTGTGACAAGGTCATCCCATCTCATAAAGATAGCATGAATTTCATATTTTCTTGACTCCCACAGAAGATTGTGGGAGGTATGGTTTGCTGTAGTGCATGGAGCATAGAGATCCCCTGTGCAGTTTATAACCCATCAGCATCTGTCATTTTCTCAAACTTACTCTTTTTCAAGCTCCAGACTCCATGTGCATCTCTGTCCTGGTGGTACTGAACCCATCATCTCCTCCTGATGGGATTTTCAGGCCCTGGTGTTATGCAGTGGGTCACAACCACTGCTGGGCTGAGGGGCAGCACCTTCTGCTTTGGGCAGCACATGGCTTAGGGCTGGTGGTAATTTGAGGGCTGCATGGTGCAGACATGGGCCTTTGCCTCTATTCATCCAGACTTGCCTTTGGTATCCAGTTTAAAGAGCTGCTTTCCCCTGACAAGGTGCCACTTCTCTTGGACCTTGTCGTGACCTGGCTGTTGCTCCAGACCATCTCACCCTTGGTCCCGAAGTGTGTGGGGTTTTATATTCCCTTCAGAAAGAGTGGAGCCCTATGGAGGTTCACACCATTGGGCTCCAGCTCAGAGCCCTGTTAAACCAAGAGCAAATTTCTCAGTGACTTTTGCAGCAACTGGCTCAGCCTTGGACTTCTTTGGTGTGCCTCATCCTTGAGTATGTGTCACTTTGCTGGAATACCTTCCCCAGCAATACCAACCCAAGTGCTGGAGATTCTTCTGATGCTCAAAAGCTGTCTTGCAAGCATTGCATTTGTCACACTTGCCTGTTTGTTGAGGCACGAGTTGGCAGTCACCTTCTCTTTTCTGGAAGTCTATGCAGTTGGCCAGTTGTATGCCCATGGTCTGCCTTCCCCACAACCGAGGAGGAACAGTTCAACAGCTCTAGGCACAGGCACTTGTTGCAGTCGGTTTCTCCACCCTGCTTTGATCACAAGACTATTTATCCTATATTTCCCTCCAGCCTCCACCAGATGTGCAGGTTTTTTGCAGCAGCAAGTCTGGCCATCTATTGCTGGTGATATGATGGTCATTGATGTAGTTGTTGAGCTGAGGTTGCAGTGGGCCAAGGTGTGATGATACAACAGGCTGGCTTCCCACAGCATCTGACACACTCTAGCACTCCAGAGGCGCGGCTGCAGAAAGCCCATTTCTGTTTCATGCCCTGTTAATAATGGAGTCTGACAACTGTTGGTGTTTAAACAACTGAGCAAAAATTGTGTGGGTTTCACCCCCTTCTCCCCCCCTGCAAGCTTTGGCTTAAGAAGAGGACTTGGAGGTGCAGTGAATTTTTGAGCTAGCTACCTATCGGGGAAATCACATCTGTATTCACTTCAAAATGCTCCTGTCATGGAATAGAACTGTCTGGATCCTGCCGTGGTTTCCATTTACCAGCACGTGCCGTAAGCCAGAGCAGACCTGGAGATCTGGAGTTTGACATAAAAAACATGGAAAACAGCCATGCTTTTCTATTCCAGTCCCAATGAAAAATCAGCAGAAGTTCACGACGAAGTGTTGGAACCCGTGACCATAATAAACAGGAACCAAAGTTTACTTAGCTACATGGGACACTGTAGCTTCTGAGGTCCCATGGGGTCTGTCGCATGGTTGATTGTATTTAAATGATACCATCCATTTCCTATATACTGTAGATGAGACTCAGCTCATTAGTAGATCAGAAACATTCTTCATTATCCTTTACAGTAGTAAGCAAGCCAATAGATGCTTTGTCTTGACACCATAATATTTGAGGGTGGAATCTGTCTGCCAAGTGCTATTTTCTCTGTTTTAAATAAGTAATAAATAATAAATAATGGATAATTAAACTGTTCTTGATCTTTACTGTCTCATGATAATGTACTTGCCCTTTGAGTGGGTTTTATTTTGGCGCTTAACTGGAACTTTGGTTTGGAAAGGCCTCGTTATTCAAAATGCAGAAGAAAAAAAAATACAAGAATAGCCATAAAACACAGTATGAAGGCTGCTTGTTAAATAGGCCTGAAGTACTATTAGAGTGATTAGTGTCTTTCTGTTTTGATATTAAAATGGTGCTTCAGTGATAAATTAAGACCCTGCTCAGAATGCCAACAGCCATTTGGAGCCATTTGGACTCTATAGCGATGTGGTGGTTCCTTGCTGCTAGGGCATCCTTCTGGGACAAGAGGAACTCGTGGAGCATTACCCTGTCACCTGGGTAGATTCCTGCCAGGCTGCTGTGATTTTCCACTGTATTTATGTGCTATCTTGCATTGAGGCCAGCTGCTAATTGCCTGAACAGTGGTTTGGTGAAATATTTTGTGGAGTGCAGTATGAGACTGCCTGGAAGCAGGTGATCCTGAGTCATCTGCTTCCAGGCAGTCTCAAACTATATATACATTGAAGGCTTTAAATATAAGTTAGGAAGTTCTTTACAAAGCTGAGAAACTTCTAATAAATCTGCTACCTCTTTGTGTCCACAAATCCTTGGCAGAAGATCAGGTTGGTGCTGTCTGCTGGAGACCTAAGTCTTCTGTTCTTCCATGGGACCGTACACCATCTTGTCTCCCCAGCACTCAGTAATACTTGTACATTCGGGTCCCTACCTGAGACTGTAGAATCATAGAATACTGTGGATTGGAAGGGACCTTCAAAGGTCGCCTAGCCCTACCCACCTGCAAGAAGTAGGGATATCTTCAACTGGATCAGGCTGCTCAGAGCCCCGTCCAACCTGACCTTGAATGTTTCCAGGGATGGGGCATCTTCAGTCCCTCTGGGCAATCTGTGCCAGGGTTTCATCAACCTCAGTGTAAAAAATTTCTTCCTTTTATATAGTCTAAATCTACCCTCTTTTAGTTAGTCAGTGCAAAATAAGCCTTACTGAGTTAGTCCCCCTCTTTACAATGTTCCGTAGCTGCCATTACACTGCAGAAACACTGCTATATCCAAACAATAAAGATGGTTCTTATAAATGGAGAAACAGAGGCGAAGAGCTGTCAATCAGATTTTCCTGTGTGGCTGCTGTCTGGGTTGACAGAGGGAATACCTCCTTAGCTTCTGAGGGCAAGGGAAGACAGAGATCCATTACAATAACTGTTCATTCCAGCTATGTTTTAGCACCCTTGAGAAACGCTTGTGTACACACCTTAAATACTTCCAGGCATATTGAATAAATGTGTTCAAATAACTCCCCTGATTAAACATGTCGTTATTCTAGGTGAACTCCGCGTATGTATACTCTGCTAAGGTTAAAGGAGGGGTGGATTCCTTGTAGTTAAACCCGCCCTAGGTTTAGCGTGTTCTATAAATAGCCCTCCCAAATACTTGAGCAATTCATGTTCTACTTTCTAAAGACAGAAAAGGTCTCTTAGGTAATGGAAATAGTGGTGATTAGTGAAGGCTGTGGATGAAAAGAGGATATGAAAGTAGCTTAGAAATCCTTTGATATATCATTCACTGTTCCTGAGGCATTTTCTTCTCCTTGTCTTGACTTTAAATTTCCCCTGTAGCATGTAAGTGAACCTACCTCCTAAATTTACACTCTTAAAAAATATTTTACCTTGCCTTTCTATGTGAAAATATACTTTCCTCTTGAGTTGTGCTTGGCAGAAATGAGGAAAATGCTATATAAAAAAAAAAATCAATCTAAGAATATTGACTGGAATCTTTATAGAAACCATTTGGGCTGCTTTGGGCCCCTGCTGTGTTCATCTAGGGAACAATACACAGGCAAAGCAATTCATTTCATCTAAATTTAGCTACCAAAAATTAGGCATTTAGTAGTAAGCCAGTTTTTTGGTCAGTGCTGCTGAAGGAGCACCTCCGAGGGCAATTTGTCTGTGTTGTAGGAATGAATTAGTCCCTGAAGGTGCCTGACTCTTTCCACTGGAAAGACTCCAGGAGGAGTCCAAATGATTTATGAGATTAGACACCCAAGGACTGATTCAAGTGTCTAAAGATAAGTGTTCAGAGCCATTTGAGACACAGTATCATATGCAAGGTGTATGTAATGAGCTGGGGAGATGCAGTCACTCTGGGAGACCCATGCCTTTACAGAAGAGGTGCACACCACCCTTCTGGGCACTAGGAGAGGGATACTTTGGGAAATTTAGAATGTAGCTAGGTACTTGCTTCACAGCTGCAGAATGTCAGGGGTTGGAAGGGGCCTCTGGAGATCACCTAGTCCAACCCCCCTGCCAAAGCAGGGTCACCCAGAGCAGGCTGCACAGGAACTCGTCCAGGCGGGTCTTGAGTATCTCCAGAGAAGGAGACTCCACAACTGCTCTGGGAAGTG
>Ga0181612_140908_pt1 | contig 11054 bp, 4 predicted proteins | sample HoacroProtozoa21_FD_119630 | JGI IMG/M metagenome (GOLD analysis project Ga0181612, IMG submission 119630) | Hoatzin crop microbial communities from Cojedes, Venezuel. Combined Assembly of Gp0051906, Gp0051904, Gp0051908 | reverse complement strand
TTTATAATTTTTTTCTTTTTTGTTTGCTTTTGTTAATAATGAATGTTTTACTAGACTAACCCAATGTCTAAATGGTATATCCTCTGCACTGTCATGCAAGAGCCTGCTTCAAAAACTAGATTTTTGTCTCTGGCTTCCCAAGGAAGTATTAGAAAAGACAGCTTTTGGGGACAGAGGTGCTTTCCTTTTACAGTGCTTTAACCTTTCTGTCTGATAAGGGATAGATAATGATGGCGCTGCGAAGGGAAAGGGTTTAAATGTGTCAGCCCATAGTGGGTATGAGAAGGTGTTTCTCAAGGTGCTGAGAGGGGTGTGGAAGGCAGATGAGAGTCCAAAGGAGTCTTTTCATTTCTGTTCTGAACCACCTGTGTTTTTCTGCACATGTGTGTTAAGTGAGCTCCCTTTTCTCCTGCACAGTGTTTTCCATCATTAAAGAAAGTTCAGTTGCCTTCTCTCAGCAAGCTGCCCTTCAAATCCATAGACCAGAAATTCATGGAGAAATCCAAGAACCAGCTTAATAACTTTCTGCAGGTAAGAAAACAAAAGGCAAAAATGACAGATGTCTAAACAGGAGAACTGAATTGTGTCTCTGGAGGGGAGGTTGTCTCTCTATTGACGAAAGGCACCCTAGAACAAGTAGGTCAGATGTAAGGTTTGACACTATAAATGTCAGAGTTGTCTAAAATGCCTGAGGTTGAGATGAGTTTGGGTGATAGTAACCATTCCTCTAGTGGTAAGTTAATTTAAACTTTGATTAATAGAGAAATAGTAAATAATGAATCCTGTAATTGGCACTTTTAACTACAACACTTCACAAGAAATTTCTTACAAATTAGAACTTCTTTAAATAAAAAAGAATGTTGTAAGATTAAAAGCTTTAATCTCACTGGTTCTAATACTTTAGAAATAGCTTCTTGAAGTGTCTTTGAAGTAGCTTTGTGAGACATGGACCTTTTTTTTTCCTTACTCTACCTCTGAGCCATGTCTTAATCAGTTTTGTTGGATGGCCTGACACATCTTGTTCCTTAACAAGAAATACTTCACTGATGTGTTGTTTCTGTCATTATTTTTCTTTCATAGAAATTGCTCTCTGATGAAAGACTCTGCCAGAGTGAAGCACTTTACGCCTTCTTGAGCCCTTCCCCAGAGCACCTCAAAGTTATTGATGTACAAGGAAAGAAGTCGTCTTTTTCACTCTCCTCATTTCTAGAAAGACTTCCTGGTGATTTGTTTTCCCATCAGGAGGTAAGTGGTGTACAAAAGTAATCTTCCAAAATTTAATTACTTCTCCAAAGTAAGCAGGGAGAGCCATTAATATAATGCATTTGAATGGCAGGTAATATCGCAAGGCATTTCCAAAGGTCATTTTTAATTTACTGAAAGTGGACAATGAGTCAGAAAGAAGAGCTGTCTATGAATTTAAGAGGTATTTATTAATAAAGTAAATTTCGTGCCCTTTGATAAATAAATATAGGCAGATGTGTAACCTATCACAAATAAATGATTTGCAGCTCATGTGGGATTATTTTTTTTATAGCAGAATTTCCCACAGAGTGGCAAATTTTTGTGCTCTTGACATGCATATTTGATAGGGTAAGGATAATTGTCTCTTAGGAAGCTTCTCTTGGCGGGGAACAGCTGTGTATCCTTAATAATTTCTGGACAGCTTCTGAAGCAAAGCTAGTTTTGACAAAGAATATTGGCAAATAGTACTGGCTCAATGGGGGAATTTGCAAATACAGGTGAGAGCCCATGTGGGCAAAACGGTTGGAGAATTTGATACTCAGCTATAAAAAAACGCTGCCTTTGGAAAAGCAATAAAAAACAGATTAGTGACTAAAACAGCTCATTGACTAAAATTGGCTGTAATTCCATGATGCTATGTTCTCTGTGGTTCACATTGCAGATATGCAACCTCCACGGAGCTCTTTCTATTCCCCTTTTTAGTTATACGAAATAATTCTGTTCTTACATGCTGTAGCTGTCTGCAGTGGATGGCCTTCTGCAGGACCAGTGGAATTTGGGGAACTTGCATGGTTCTAGCCTGTTAATAGGCAAAAACGTGATCTTGCATCTCTCAGGATTAAGAAAATCCTATGTATTTTCATTTTTCAAAAGTGCACTGCATTTGCACCTAGATGCTGGATGCAAATGTCTCATTTCAGAGTAAAAAGTATAAAGAAAGCTTGAGAAACTGATTTTACACTTCAATAGAAGTACTGCAGTTCTGAAAACAAAAGTGCGGTCACTAAAATGACTGTTAGGTCACAGTAGCATAAAAGCATGAAACTATTTGTATTTCGCTATTTAACTGAAAAACACCCTCAAGAAAAAAGCCAGACTGCACGTATACTGTGTTACCTGAGTGCGTAGGAGGAGATAGTTAGGAAATACAGGAGGAGGAAAGGGAGTTTGTAATGAGAGTGCGTGAGAGAGGAGAGAGAACAAAGAAATGAAGCAACCGCTACTGAAAAAATGAAGGAAGTAGAGCAAAAAATGCCCAGAGGAGTCAGAACATAACTTCTTACTCAGTTTAAATTCAATACTATTTCTTACTTGTCACTTGTGGGACTAGGAGTTGAATTTTGGCTAGACTGTGTTATGCCAGGCACTGTGCAAATGCAGGCAAAGCCCATCCCTCATCACATCCACCTTCCCTAAGCTTAAACATAAGATGAGACAACAGAATACAGATGGAGGGAGTATAGGAAACTGTTAGACCCTCTGGATCGGTGTGGCAAACATTTGTTCTAGTTTAATGATAAAATTAAACGGAGGGAGGGAGATTGTGAGGCAGTCTGGGATCAGCTGTGATTTTTCTTGGACACCCTTGTCTTTCAGTGCGAGCTTTAGATCAGCTCAGTGCCAAGTGCTAGCATTTTTGATAATTTACTAAAGCAGTTAAACTAGGGTTAAATTGTTCGGTACAAGGTCATTAATGAAGGTAGTTGTGTTAAAACTACACATTACAAAGCTGTTAACAGTTGTGTTCTCTTTGTAACTAAGAATTCCTGGTTTAGTTCATATTTTGGACTTTGTAGAAGAGAATGCTCTCATACAGCTCTGTTTGCCTGTTATGTCTTGTCTCACAATTCTCAAATAGGGATTAGAGCAACAATATTACCTCTTGAATGCTGTTTTCAGGATTAGATATTGCAGCAATTTCAGATCTCTTATATATACAGCTCCTTAGACAGGAGTAGCTTTAGAACGTATTTCTTATCTCTCAAGACCAAAACTAAATCAGAGGGAAAAAATGCAGTTGACATCATCTAGAGGAAAGGCTTCTAGGTTTATGAAGTGTTAATGGACTTTGGTATAAGAATTTACACTTCTCATTGCATTTTCTAAAAGATAGAGGATTCACTGAACAGCCGAGGAATAGAGCAGGGACCTCGGAGAGGCCATTGGGTTCACCCTCCTGCTCCAAGCAGACTCAACCATACCAGCAACATATTTGGCACACTTCTGTCTAACGCGTTTTTAAACCTCTGAGTGATGTTCGCTGGCCGAGCAAGGCAGCGTATCCCAGTTCTCAACTACCTTCATGGTTAGAAACCTTTTCTTGCTGTCTAACCTAAGTCTCCCATCTTTAGCTAGCTCGCTCTTGTTCTGTCTGCAGCAAACACAGAACAGTTTGGGTTAGGGTCATCTCAGTTACCAGGAGTAACTACTTTCCTTTGGTCTTTTATTTCTTAGACTGAGCAGCCCCAATTTCTCCTAGGTTTTGTTAGGTTACATTTTATTTAGTTCTTATGGTTTGCTCTGGACCTACCTGATTATCCATATTTTTCTTGGAAATATGGTGACTAAAATTGGAAACACAATGCTCCCACTAGGTTTTCCTATTCCCATGTAAGAAAATAATTTTTTTATCTATATATGTATGCATCTCGTGCAAAGAGTGTTCGTGCGTAAACATCATGGTATTGCACTTGCCTTTTCCACAGCAGTATGGCCCTGTGAGCTTTTTCTGTAGTATTATCAATATCAGTTGTTTTGTTTAGACGGTTCGTTATTGCTGCTTTGCATCTGTCTTTATCAAACTGCACCCTGTGGGCTCAGCTACAAATTCAGTAAGCTCACCTGCAAATTCGGTAAGCTCATTTTCTGTGCTGTTGCCCAAGTGCTTGATGAAAATATGCAATGATGTCTACTATGAAAAATTAAGTAAAACATAATTTCTTGAATAATTAAGGTAACAAAGGGCCAAGAAGCCTGTTGACCAGAGAGAGATAGTGAGCAGGACTGGAGTTTTGCTCTGGGCTGTGTCCCTGCAGAAAACTGTTCATCGTCAGGGAATTTGTGTGCTTGTGTGGTAAGATGGGTAATGATTTCTGGTTGCCTTGTGTGGCATTTCTCGTCAGTATGGTGTGGCTTTTTGTTCCTTGCCCTCAACCACAGCTTAGCCTAACATTAGCAGAAAGCTTTAAAAGCTGAACTCCTCAAGCTGTGGAAGTCGGTAAACAGGGGACTCTACGTGGACGTTTACAGGGCATTTCAGTGCCAAGGGTTTTCTTCTTTTGATTTTCTGGTTTTCAGGGGGTCAGATCTGCCTCACTGCGGCTTTGCTCTAAGCATGGGCGGGCAGGGGAAGGTCCCGGCAGGCAAAGGGATGCGCTGGCTGCCACAAGTAATGGCAGGTGGTGTAGTCCTGGTGCTGAAGCAGATCTTCATGATGCTGAGAAACAATCTGTTGCCTGCTCTTTATTCTTGAATAAATGATACCACCAACACTGAGGTGGTTCAATCAATTTTTTCTCCTGTGAGTCTATTCTCACTCTGTTCCCTTTGGTACCCTGAGCTTGGGTATCCTCAGGCTCAGGTCACTGAAATTCCGCCATACTGTGCTTCTGCCTGGGACTGGTAGTCGTTAATGGTGCTTGTCTTTGCAGTGGCCAGTTCTTCTTCCGGTGCTGGGTTTGGTTCCCAGCTTACTGCAAGGACAACTTGCTGGTGCCTGGTCCCACTGAGTGGCTTCAGCTGTGTGAGGCACCATCTGCTCTCCAGGGGAGCCAGCTACCTACTGGTGCCTGGGCAATAACCAGACTCTCCACTGTTCTTCCTAGCTGCTCGTGTTGCAAATGTCTCCAGCTGGCTAGCTCCCCATCCTGCGCGTCCTTCGTGGGTGTTGTCAGAGGAGGCTTTGCAATCACCAACACCTGAGTGCCATCTCCTCCTTGCAGCTCTTACCTCCTTCCTAGCAGGCCATGGCTCCCAGGTCACCTGCTTTCCCTTACCCAGCCTAGTGTTGGCGGGATGATGTAGGCAGTGGACCCTGCAAATCTGGGCAGATCCACCCAAAACGGATGTGCTTGTTGGGGCAAGGCTGCAGGCAGAGGATCTAGCGGTGGTGATGACTCCAGCAATGCAGAGTGTCCTCATCACTCTTGTCCGGTGGGAAGTGCTGTCCCTTTTCAGACTCCTTGGCGAGGTTCCTGTTTGCCAGATACTGCCAGCAGCAGAGTCGGTGGCTCTGATGCCAAGGGCTGGCTGCACTCCTTCCCCAGGGCATGGCAGTAACTAAGTCCATTCCGGGAGAAGGACAGGGAACTGCAGTGCATACCTGTGTTGTGTCTCTCTCCCTAGGAAGAAGCAGAAGAGGATAGTGACCTGTCGGACTACGGAGAGGAGGTGGATGGGAAAAGGGACTCTCTTGCTGAACCGTGTTTCATGCTGATCGGGGAGATTTTTGAGCTGCGAGGAAGTACGCTGTAAACCTGCTTATTTGCTAGTGGAATCTGGGGCACTTCGTAATTCAGATTTTTCCGCTGTTTCAAAAAGCGGAAATGTTCTTCTGCTCTGTATAGCCAGTTTGTTTGGAACGGAGCTGTTCTTCAGTAGTTCATAACTTCATAACATTCAAAAGTGAAATTCCAGTATAACATGGCAGTAAAAATTTAACTGGTAGGAAAGAGCATTTGCATTCAATGGTCTTAAGTTTTTCATTTTAAAAAAAATCTGGAAAAAACAGAAAAATAGAGAGGTGTGTTTTCTTTAAATAGGCTGCATGTTAGAATGTGTGAGTAATGAGGAAAGATGGCTTTATCACAGAACATGTCACTGACAAAGCAGCATAATTTTAATGTCTATTTAAAGCGTGTCATGGTTTGCATTTTAGTTCTACAATTTGTATAATGGAAAAGATGCTGGAATTGTGGCATCTTTCAGTACCAGATTTTTTTTCCTCCTTTACGTAACTGAATGATGGTAATAAAGAAAACTATTTTTGTCTCTGCTTGAATGCGCAGCCACACTTGATGCTCTGTAGAATTATTTACAGGGTAACTATTACAAAATGCAGTATCTTCCAAAAATGGCAGATGTCTCTTCCAAATATAGACTTTCTTGTGCTGATGGTGAGCAGCATGAAAGAAAGATTAACCAGTAATTATAGGAAGAACTCGCATTTGTTTCCTTCATTTGTAATGAAAAGCTGTTTGGTTGATTTGAGTGAAAATGTTTTCAGAATTTTAATGAGGCTGCTGTGTGTGCAACATTATATTATAAGGTGTGAAAAGGCTGTGAATTTTGAGGGGTTCTCTTTTCTAATAGGAAAAGGATTTTGGGTAGTTGTATGGCTCAATAAATTTGAAATATTCTTAAAGAAAATTTTACAGTATAAGCTACAAATGCATATTAAAGATATGTTTCTGTAATCTGCAAGACTTAAAAACCATGTAGCAAACAGTACAGGGAAAACAGTCAAGAAAATTGAGACCCATGTACAATTAGTGAAGTCTTAAAGGATTACAACCAATATATTTACTGTAGGGGTGGGTTGGATTTGGGGTTTTTTAGGGGGGTGGGGCAGGGGGGAAGATTTTGGATGTGATCATGGGTTCGCTAATGCTGTTAACGTCTTGATCTTTATTTTCTGTCATTTTTTTTGTTGTCCTAGTGTTCAAGTGGGTCAGAAAAACATTAATTGCACTAGTACAAGTCACTTTTGGAAGAACTATCAACAAGTAAGTAGCTGAAGTAGCTGTTACTTCAACTGAACCTGCATCATTTTGCTGTGAAAAAAATGGCTGTGAGAAGAATTGTTAAAAAAATAATCTGGACATTCTGTTGTATATGATAATCTGCATTTGTTTTCCACAGCTCAATTTACAAATATGTCATGTTGATTAGAGAAGACACAGATATATGAATTATTTTTTTCCTTATTTAGTCTGTAGCACACTCCCTAAACCCAATATTTTTTCCCCTATGTAGGGCTTTGCTTTTGGAAGAACACAATATTTCGTGGGAGACGGAACTATAAAAAGATACTTTCTTCTTTATAGTGAAGCAGCTTTGCATGTATACATATAGAACTATATATAAATATTAAATATATAACAAAATATATAAAAGAAGACTTGGTGTCTAGTTTTTATGAATGGCCTGGCTCTGAATGGCTTTTATTAGCTTGTGCTTTACCTTACAGTCCCATGAAGATTTGTGCCAGATCTGAAACTAGGTTTCTGTTTTAAGTAATTTCTTTCAAATCAAATACATGTTTCTCAAAAGTGACTGAAATAACGTTTATACATGATGAGAACCATTAATTTGTAACATGAAACCTGTACGCGTATAACAGTGGTGTGTTTCCGTAAACGTGTTTTTCTGTATCATTTGAAGACATGTCTGCCAAGTGAGGCCTGGGCGAGGCTGTGACGTAAGCATGTGTGTCTGTACACACCTTTCATGTGGAAAGCTGTATCACTGCTCAGAAAAAATTGGGAGATAATTCCTTTCCTTGTGAGATACAAAGGCCTACAGTACAGCTTGTATCAATTATCTGCTCTATTGAGTCAAACACATTTCCCATGACTCTTCAATCAGTACTGATTCTTTTATGCATGGTGATGTTTTTCTTATGAAAGTCTGCAAATCTGTGACTTCTGTAGCACGTTTACATAGGCAAAGGGCCACTGAGACTCTGATGAAATGTGTTATTTTGCTTTGGTGTAGCAGTGGGACTATTACTCAGGTAGGCGTTACAGCCCAGCAATCTACCACAGATCAGGCTGTCCCTTCGTCCAGTCAGTAACTAAATCTGCACGTGCCAGCATGGCTTTGAAAACCTCTCACATATGTTATGTGATGTCAAATTGGACAAGAAGTGATGGAAGGTCAAGCAGTTGACTCCCCGTGAACGGATGGTCTCTGACAGTACCCATTCGCTGAGCTCTAAATTGATCGTTTCATTTGTTCACACGCTGCTCGTAACGAGCATGAAAGACACTCGAGAGAGGACAGAGAGAGTGTGTAAGCACAGCGTGCACGTGGAGTTGCTGTGCAGCTTTTTACATGCTGGCTGAATTCAGTTCTTGATTTTGGAATCTGCTCTGGGGAGCAACCCTGGACAGGGGAGAGATTTTGATTTTTGTAGTAGGCATGGTGTTGTTGGGGTGACGGTTGGACTTGATGATCTTGGAGGTCGTTTCCAACCTGTGATTCTGTGATTTGAAGGGTTTCGGCTGTACTGTGGCACAGTTAGGCAGCACTGCCTGGAGCCTGCTGTCTGCCTCTGCCTCTTCGTGCTGGAGGCTACGGTGGGGGCCTGCAGGAGGCAACTTACCATGCTTTTATTAAAACTTCATCTGCTTTTATCCCACCAGGTGCATCCCAACAGGTTTGGAGTTTGCTACAATTAGTTAGCTGGTTTTTATGTCCTCTCTCAGTGGACCCTTTGTACTGCCCATCCTTGAAATATATTCGCATTTTGGTGTAGTACTTGTAACTTGTAATCTGTGTTTGTGGATTGCATTGAAACGTAGCCTTCTCCACATCTCAGTCAAGTATCTGCAGTGACTGAGGTCCTAGAGCACCCAGAGCTGAATACGACTTGCTGTGATGCTGCTGAAATCAGCTCAGATAAATTGGGATAATTACGTAAAAATAAGCGTTGCTTCCACTACTTTTAGGAGTAAAAAAGAATAAATCTGCATAAAACATGAAAGATGAGTTCCGACATGCTTCCTTCTACACTTCTTTACAGGCAAATCCGTGACACTGTGCACTGGATGTTCAGTGAACCAATGCTTGTTTACTACATTGGTGTGTTTCGAGATGCTTTTTGGCCGAATGGAAAGTTAGCACCACCACCGAGAGCCAAGAGTGATGAACAAAAGCAGGAGACAAAACAGAGAGCACAGCAAAAACTACTTGAAAACATTCCAGGTGAGATCACTTTCATTCTGCTTGATCACAGATTCAATAACTTGTCAGGAAACTAGTGAGTCGAATACTGTTCTGTGGCATTTTAGGTTTTTCCTGTAGAGCTGTAAATTATGATTATTTGCATAAGTAAGGATAATTTTGACCTTGCTCTTTGCCTCTCCTGTCTGTCTGGTAAAGGGCATGGATGTGGGTATTATTGGCAGATGCAAAATCCAGTATTGCTGTTCTTCTGTATGTAATATTCATCAAGGAACCTGAGTTAAGACTCTCTCTGGTTCTCTGTGAGCAAATACCAGGTGGTTCTGCTACCTGCAGCTGCTTGGCAAACAGGGAGAGTGGCACCGCCCCAGTGACTTCTTCCTCTGACGTTTCAAACTGGAGAAGGGAGGTCTGCCCACGCTGTCGGTGTTGTGAGTGGCTGGCTGGCTCTGAGAAGAGGCTTCAGGGCACTGAGTGTTACGAGGGACCTGCAGCCTGGACAGAGGGATCCTAGGTTGAGAGAGGTTTCCAGAACTTTCCTTTGCCTGCCCTTACCTCCCCAGCCCGGGCAGCTTCCTCTTCAGCATGCACCTTTCTGTGGCACCGTTCTGAGATGCTCCATCCCATCCCAGTCACCACACAGGGAGTCCAGTTACACAGGTATGGCTCTTCAGAGATCGCGTAAATCCAAAGGCACCTAACTGGGAAGAACCAAAATTCACTCTGTTTAGCCCTTGGAAATGCACTTAAACATAGCTTGAATGCTCATCATCTCCCCTCCATCTGAATAGAATGTACTTTAATGAGCTATTTTATGGCTTCACGGAGATATCCCGTATACCCCCTTGCATTAGGTTGTTTCATCAACTTTTACTGCAGAAGTAGCAGCAGGTGTGTTAACATTAGTATTGGATGTGTAAACAACCTGCTCTGTTACACACTCACCTCCTTACCTAGAACAGCCTTCCATGGTTGGTTTGGGGGTTGGTTGGTTTCTGAGTTCGGAGAGATGCGTCAGGACATGGCTGAATGCACCTTAAATTAATGATGAAGCATTGGATCACTATTTATTCTCTAATTTAATCCAAAATGTGAATTATTGACTTAGAGTTCTCTTATCTGCGTACTTGTGGGAAGTATTTTCTGGGAAGGCTGAGAGGCAATCAAAGTGCTAAATCTGTTTTAACTGCTGCAGGAATTCTGTCTTTGTGGCCGAAGGTGCATTTAAGTCAACGGTTTAATAATGTATGAGATTAGACTTGACTCTGTGAGGTGAACTACCTAAAAGACGTCCTACATATCCTGTGAAAACACTTAAAGTGTTGACACTGAGATGCATACACTATTGTTTAACCTGGGTAACTTGAAATAAGGGTGCCTCTTCAGCCTGTGGCCAAAGTTGCCTGTGTGTTTTTAAAAGGTTGGTGGAAGGGGGCTCTGTCCCTTGTAACCAAGCACCACGAAGCGCCGTGGTTTTGTTTCCCCTCCTGGGTGGGTGGTAGCATTACCTGGGGGTTTTGCCTAGCGCGAGGGAACGATGTAAGCTGAAGTACCATTTGTTGCAGATACTCTGCAGAGTCTTGTGGGACAACAAAATGCCCGTCACGGTGTTGTGAAAGTGTTCAATGCGTTGCAAGAACGAAAGGCCAACAAGCATCTACTCTATGTAAGTAACGAGAAGAGCAGCCTTTTTACTTTATAGTCCTGTTGCCCAGGGAGGTTGTGGAGTCTCCCTCTCTGGAGATATTCGAACCCCACCTGGACAAGGTCCTGTGCAACCTGCTGTAGGTGGCCCTGCTTTGGCAGGGGGGTTGGACTAGATGACCCACAGAGGTCCCTGCCAACCCCGACCATTCTGTGATTCTGTCAGTTGCTGAGCTCTGCTTACTCAGTGTTAAAGCCTG
>Ga0181612_136666_pt1 | contig 11054 bp, 9 predicted proteins | sample HoacroProtozoa21_FD_119630 | JGI IMG/M metagenome (GOLD analysis project Ga0181612, IMG submission 119630) | Hoatzin crop microbial communities from Cojedes, Venezuel. Combined Assembly of Gp0051906, Gp0051904, Gp0051908 | reverse complement strand
TGTCCCTGCCCATGGTAGGGGGGTTGGAACTAGATGATCTATCAGGTCCCTTTCAGTCCAAAACATTCTGTGATTCTATGATTCTAAAACTATTTCAAGAAGACCCATTTCAAAACTAGTTCATAAATGGAATTTAAAATATTTTAAACACTCTTTGTTACTTCTTTCAAAAATTACTTTCAAGAAAAAAGCTTGAATTAAAAGCACAATATTTCTCTGAAAGTTATTGATACTGAAAAATACCTAAACCAAATGTTAAGGCCTCATGAATCCATACTGCTCAAGGTAAAGACTGATCTAAAATCTGGAGTATACCAGTATTTCAGGATCTCTTGGGGAGGAAGGAGGGAAATTTTCCATAGCAGTATAAATTACAGAAAACTGTGTTTTAGAGAGCCACACAGACAATAAATTCATTGGAATTTGTTGGAACTTCAGCGGAAGTCTTCCAGTTGATGTTGCTAGTCTCTGGATCAGGCATAAAGCTATTTTCTTACACTTTTCTTCTGCTTCAGGTGGCAGATTGAGTTATATTTGCCATGGGAACAGAGTGGCATTTCATCTGACCGAATACAGAGATCAACATCTGAACTCCAGCCTGCAACAGGCTCAGTGTGAGGAGCAAGTATTTTGGAGATATGATTCATTTCATGCCAAAGTAAGTCAATTGTATAATTTCCTGAAAGTGTCCATTATTTTCCAGGCAGGTGCCCAGCTCCATTAGAGGCAGTTTCACTGCAGACGTTGAGACTCCGGTGAAATGAATCACACTCATTGAGTTTTAGAGCATATCTACATTGCATGCTGCAGAGTTATCTCTGGTATGAGCTGGTTAGTTCATATATCATAATGCAGAAATGCTAGCTTGACTACCCAGGTCACAGAGAGTGTCTTAATTTCACTTTCCTAGGTGAACTACTCCAATATATCTTTTGATACTGCAGTGGATGGTATTCGCTTACTGTGTTGTTGTATACAGCACATCCATTTCATCTCTTTAACACTTGAGGAAGCCACTTAATGGAGTTCATTTAGTTGCAAACATTGTAAATGGGTTAAAAAATTGACTACATCTGGAGAAGGTCTACTGGGTCTTCTAGCATGATGCATCCTTTAGCTGTTAAAATCCCTAAACCTTAAATTGCCAAGGGATAGGAAGTCATGTTGAGGAAAGCTTCACTCTACGCTTCCCTTGCTTTGGCATCCGTTCGCTTGCCATGAGCTGCTGGGGTTGTTGAAGAGGTGTTTCTTTTCAGTTGGTCCTTAATATGGTTTTGCTGAATTCTGTGGGTATTTCTTCATACAAGGGATGCAGAGAGTAGAGTGCAACTTTGGGGGGAATCTGACAAAACCCACACAATAAGAAGTGACAGGTTAGGAAAAGCACCTCTACTCAGCCACATAAAATGCCACTTTGTGTGCAGGTGACACTTTGATATTATCAGCAGACGACAGTGCTGTTGCCTAAGACCTTTGACCAGCTTTTATCATAGGTCAGGAAAAGTAGAAAGCAGAATGTGCATACAGACTTCTGGGGAAATAATGCAAATCTGGAATGTCTGAACACCAAAGGCCTTCGTATTACAAATAATGCTTTATGCCAAAGTGATCACATTTTGCTTGGGGAAATGGCCAACTCATTTCTTATTTAAGTAAAATCGACGCAGTATTTTCATCTAATTTCCTGAGTCAAAAACTTACATTTTTGAAAGATGCAAGAACACATTCATTACTGTCCTGCTACTTAAATATTTTTTGGCAGGTTGGTCTTTTATTTTTAAATAAGCCAAAATTAGCTGCAGATATCTGGAGCTCTGTGTTCCTATTCTTAAAGTAAAATCTGTGAAACTAATTGAGTGAGACTGTTTAATGAGACAAATCTCATTAAGATGGTAATTCTTCCTGCATACTGTATCCCCTTACTCCTTCTGAATATTTAGCTAGTAGTATCAAAGATTTAGAGAAACATTTTGTGAGGCTTATTTGTCAGAGTACAAAATAAGAATAAAACCTTACAACAATTTGGAATTTGTTCATCTAGTGACAAAAGTGATAATGAATCAAATGTGTACTTTGAGTCTGAAAGACTTTCTTAAGAAGTAGAGACATAGGCCAAATCTTCAGGACAGCCAAACTGAGGGGAGGATTTCCGAAGCTCTCAGGGCTTATAAAACAAGTCAACAAAGTTCAGGTTTATACTAACTTCAGCTTATAAACAAATTTCAGCATTCGGAGTGACTTGGTTGCAGATGCCTGTCTGGACGGTGTCTTTATGCTTTTGGCTGAGCTCTGTAAAAGTCTAGAACTGATATAAATATGTATCTGACCTCTTGGTTTCCATATTTGGAGTTCACCTCTAGTGACCCTGTGGTAATAGAACTGGTTTTGAATCATTTTTAATGTACTTATTCCAAATCTGTAAAAACCAAGTCCAGCTATCTAAAATATGTAATTTTCTTTAAAATTGCATAATGAAAAAAAACCCAACCTACCTGACAAAAGAGTCCAGTAGTACAGAAATCCAAACTAAAATAGAAAGAAAGGTTCATGAATTATCCTTTAACATATTTAACTACAGAGTTTAGTTGCATGAACACAAGAGTCCAGGGCTATTTGAGATACCCTGTGATACCTGAGACAGCCACCTGTGCTGGCAGGTACAACACAGGACCTATGGGAGACACCTGGTATTTTGGAAAAGAAGCTAAAGGCCAGGTGAGACATGATGGTGAATTTTTGGTGCCCTGTGTTTAGGAAGACTTTACAAAGGCACATGGAGAAATGAAGTTAGCGTAGGAAAGGGTGATTTTGTCTGAGTTTAGAAGAATGATGCACAAAAAACCTGAGTAATCCAACCAGTACTTGGATAGACGCAGTATCCAAAGCCTTCTTCAAAAGATCCTTACACACATACAGTTTTTACCGCACATAAGTGGAAGCAACCATGACTGAAGTGTCTCTGTCCACAAAAAGTCATTCAGAACATACAGTGGAAATCACCTAGGCTCTTGTTCAAGTAAGTCACTTATGTTTTCTCCAGTGGCAAGATACAGCACATGGGAAAATTTACTTTGACTGTGTGTGCAACTTCTAGATGGCTGCAATGAGGTGGGCACCAGTCTCTCCGAAACGCCCTGATAGTCCCCAGAGCAGCTGAAATGTCCAGGCACTGAAGTGAAGCAGTGAGGTTCAAAGTCTCAATCCATTTCAAATAGGTACCTGAATGTTTCTTCTTCTTAACTTGTAAAGGAGACATGGGGACTAACCACTTCTCTTTTGGGTGCTTCCTACTAGTTAGCATAAGGATCTCAGCAACTTGTGTGCCAGCAGCTGTGACATCCCACTATCTCCCCTGGGCCCTCCCATCTCCGGCTCCTCTCCAGATTCCCCCTGCTCTTAGGCGCAGAGTTGTTGAAATCCTTTTGTCCCACCTTGGATCTGTCACTCATCTGTTCCCTTGAAAACGACTCTGTGTGTGTCCTCCAAGCATTAGCCTTGTTTGTCCTGACGTGTGGAGGAAAATCTGGCAAGGGAAGGGGCTAAATCAGCTTTGCAGCCTGCAGTTAGAGACCCCCAACTGCCCTGCGCCAGCCACGTGGCACGATTCGGGGACTGGCACCAGATGATATGTGGTTTCCCTCGTGCCTTCTGAAGTCCTCCCTGCAGGGTGCTAAGAAACTAGACAGCTGCCTGTCTATTTTTGGGACTTGTTTCCAGCTGTTTACTCTAGCGGCTGATGCAGTGAGGAAGACCAGGGTACTGCAGCGAGGGGAGTCCCTCTGGGAGGATGAATCACACAAGCCAAAACCCTGCTTTAACCATTCATTGATGTGGATTTTCTATTCCTGTATTACATTCAATCTCAATGAGGCAAATTCTCCCTCTATTTCAAAAGAATTCATATATAATTCGTATATTTAACATTTGCCTCTGTTCAGTATACCTTATTACCTTCATGCTGTCTTCCAGTTCTCCTTCCCCTCTCCTCTCTTTAATGAACAATATTTAAAAAACATTAAAATTTTAAAAACAAGCAGATGAACAGAGAAATAAAACACCACCTTTTCAAAAGCCCAACTCCCTCTCTCTTTTCCACAACTGTCATCGCCTTTGAGATACGATAACAGATAAAGCATCCCTCACGGTTGAGTTTGTCTCAGAAACACCCAGGGAAAATATGTGGGTGAGGTGGGAAGAGGTTTGAGCCCATCACGCTGATGATGATGCTCACATTGACCTGGCTGGGAGATTTCTCAGCCAGCTGCTGTGGAGGCACCGAGCGACCTTTTCACTGTGCAGTTTCTCATCTTGCTCAGACAAAGTGCATGCATGGCAGAGGTATAACTCAGCTTGTGAAAGCAATACAGATGGATTAGCACGGCAGTATAAATGTGTTAGCACAGCACCTCAGCTAATAACTTCTGAATCAAGCAGGTGTTTTGCTTCTGTCCTGGAGCACGTCCAGCTGGGCTTATTCTGAGACCGTGGTTTGACTGTGTGTATTAATTTGTTCCTAGTTCATCCCTGAGCAGTCAGTGTCTCCTTTGAGACATGATACAAAAGATCACATGGAGAGAAAGGAGGAGGCAGAAAATCAGCTCCTCCAGTTGCTTATTATTGCAGGATTTTGATGGTTCAAACCTATCACTCAACACTTCTAAAAAAAATATTCTTTAGGAAGGATGCACGATGTTACAGGTTCTTCCAGTGCCAGGACCTTCGAGACTAGAATATCCACTGGCTGAAAAGCACTAAATCAACTTCTCTAGCTGAGATCACTGTGCAAACATGCAATTTACAGCTTCCTGCAGCAGAATGTCAACCACATAACTGCTTTTGCCCGATGAACTCCTGAATGCTTTTGTATTTACAAGAATGCATAGAGAAATCCAGAATGAGACATGCTTTATTGCCACGTGTGTGTGCTGTTCAACACCCCAAGGGAATTGGTTTAGTGGGCAACAAGCTGTTAGAAGACTGAGACGCTGGTAGCTAATATCCAAAGAACCCAACTGCTTGGGGCTGTAATGTGAGCAGCGGGTCTCATCAGCATTAATGACTTATCCTCTATCCTGCTCTCACATGGAGAGACAAACATAAGCCTCTGTTGGAAAAAATCTCTACAATTTACTACATATAATACAATGGAATTATGGCTGAACTCATCACAATTACTTATTGCAACTTCTTTTCCCTAATTATTGCGGGTCACGTGCATCAGTGAATTTACCAAATCTGTTCACACCCCCCTGGAAATGAAATGGTGCATTACCCGCATCAGATGTGGAAGGAAAAAAAATCAGGAGCCTTTTCAATTCTTGCCCGGACTAGTTAAGATCATAATAAATGAGTGGGACTCACAACTGTCACAAGTGCAAGTCCTGCTTGCTTAGTTCCTTCTAATAGTTATTAAATGTTCAATTTAGAAGCTGGAGGCCAATTGTCTTCTTTGTTTGATCTGTCTTGGGTGACAGCGATGTCAGTGCAGTAAAGCTTTTGCATTTCCATAAATATGGCACTTGTCAGATCTCATCAGCCTTCTGCAAGGTCGTATGAAAGCACAGCTCTCTGCTGTGGTTTGGAGCAGTTGTCAAGGAGTAATCAAGTTTATGGCTTAGAGACTCCATTCAAATGTGCATGGTTTGAAAGGGTCCTTTTATAAATGAAACTTTGGTCCTGCTCCTCATTGGGAAGCTCACAAATTTCAAGGGATTTAGATTCTATTTTTGACTTTATCAGTACAGGTTAACACTGTAAAATTCATATCTTCATCTGATTTATCCCCTACTTCAAAAGTTTTCAGGAGTTTTCCAAATTTATCCCATCTCAAGGGTAGTTATTGTCCTTGACTTAGATATTGACTATTGTTGTTTAGTCATTTATGAAATTTCATAAAGTAAAAATGAAATTAGAATATAAGAATATATTTGATGGTGAATATATTCATTTTCAATAACATGTAGAAAGATCACAAAGGATGGGTGCTTCCCTTGAGTACTTATGATACACTAAAATTGTATATTTGGGGAGAACATATATAACTAAAATACATTAAACATTAATGTATTTTATACACATATTTGTACTCAATTTATTTTTAATAATTACATATATTACTATTTTTTGAGGCTCCCAGTGGCTGATTTTCAGCTCTATGAGCCTTATTAAGTGTCATTTATACTATAGAAATCAATTCAGGGAAACAGATGCTGCTGCATCAGTGTCGCAGAGAACAGAAGAAGAAGGGATGTTTGAAGACATGGTGTAAAAAAAAAGACAGGAATGTTATTTACTGGGTCACTCTTGGATTGTGAAAGCAACTTGATAGATGATACAAATCACAAACTGGGAAAAGGAGAAGGGAGTAAACATGGAGGAAGATCAAGCAGAGCAAAAGGGAACGGAGAGGGAGAAGATGAGTGAAAGCAAAAAGATAGGTAGTGGAAAGATTAATTAGAGTCTTATAGATGAGAACAAAGAGCAAGGATGTGATAGATATGCAACTCATTTCCTTTCAGAAAAAGCTGACAAGTGTAACAGTACTTTTGGAAACAAGGCATCATCAGTGGAGTTCACTGCTGCTGGATATATTAAGTAAAATAGTCTGGGAAGGTTCAAAAAACACTTAAACATGAATAAGAAGTTCAACAAAACCTCCCCATTACAATGACTACTGACAGTCCTTTTTCAGACCTTTTTTTTTTTTTTTTTTTCAAATTGGAACCCTTTTTAACATAATGCTGACTTCGGGTCGAAATCAGATTTTTTTTTTTTCCTCACAGAAGTTTTCAGATTTCCCTTGAAAAACTGAAAACCAGTTTTCCCAAAATTCTCCTCTCTCCCTTCCTGTCTCAGTTTTTGAACAACAGCATTTTCATTCGGAATGTCTTCAGTCATTTTTATTAAACAGCTTCTGGAGCAAGAAAACAGAACATTGTTGACTTCAGACAACAAAATACACACTACTCTGCATCATTTAGCTTTATGCAAAACCATACTAGGCAAAGGACAGGAATATGGTTCAGCCTTCCACAGATTTGACCGGGAAGGGATATTTTTGCTTATATGTGATTTCCCCTCTGTTTTTCTGTAAAACTGAAAAAAATTAACTTGTTTTTTTTCAAAAGTTTTTTCTTTTTTTTTTTTTTTTTGCTAAGAAATTGGATGATTAACAAAAGCAGAAATGCATGTCAAAGAGCCACAACTAAATGATCAAATTTCACACTTTTTTAATGCAAGAAGAAACATGATTTCATAAGTTAGCTTTGGTTAGTCCTCAGATAAGTTAATTCTCCCCTTTCCTCACTCTCAGAAGACTTACTGCAGAATTGCTTCTTAAGGATATTCTTCTTGCTGGCTAAACTGATCTATAGTCAAATTCCAGTCTTGTCTTCTTGGAGCAACATTGTCCTGTAGCTCAAATAGCTAAATTTTACTGACAAATCTTTTTCAGTAAAAAGAATACCCCGGGGTTATGGACCAAATCTCACAGCTGTCTGCATAAACCTGGACCTCTGAATCCACAAAGAGCTTTTCTTGCTCAGTGAGGCCTTAGCCCGTAGCAGGGGGCTTTCAGAGAAGAAAAAATTTTAAGCCTAAGGCTTATGAATCCAGCAGTACAAATATGGAGCTCTTTCTTCTGTTCTACACAAATTAAAATTGACACAGAAATGTCAAACTCAGGATTCATCCTTATTTTGGCAGGTGATGCTAATGTAGCATTTCCTTTCCTTTCTGCTTCTCTACAGGTCTGACACCAAGCCAGCTGGATCATCTAGGAGAAATCTCACACCGGCTTTGCATGAAATTCTTATATTCTAACTTCAGTTCTTTGCATTACATTAATGTGGGTCCTACCCATTTCAGTGCTACATCCTTACCTGCGAGAGATATGAACACATTCAACTAATTTATCCATACAGAAAGCTAATAAGTGCTGTGGGTGCAAAGAACTTGGTGATATCCAAAAGAAAGTGTGTAGTGTATTTTCATTTTAGAAGCTGAATAATACTCTAAATGCACACACATTATTTTTTATCTAAAAAGACAAAAACAGTATAAGAATTTTGAAGTTCCTCAGGAGAAAATATATTAGCTTTGTTCTTCTGATTATTTTTGGAATTTATAAACATAAAGGGAAACTTGAAGACAGTGGAAGAAATTTGAAGACACTTGGAAGTTTGCTATATTTTTAGCAATTTTTTTTTAATTTTTATTATTATTAATACTAGTGTTTTCATGCTACTTAAAGTTTCAAAGTTAAAAGCTAGAAAAACCTTTTATTAATTTCATCAAATAATGAGTTGTAGATCAAACAATCCTAAATTAATAACAATGACAAATGGCCCTGAAACTGCTCTTGAACATAAAAGGAAACTACTCAATTAGACAAACGTTATGTCATCAAGAAGCTCTATAAGAGCTACACTGCTCTGATCACAGCTGTGTAATTTTTCTCATCACTGTTAATAAAAAGCAAAGTTACAATGCATATGAAGTTTTAATTAAAATTCTGTGTAATATCGATGTGATTTCTACAGCTCAATGCTCATCAAGCACTTTAAGATTTGGGCCAAAGCCACACAAAACCATACAAAAATGAAAGCAAAAAAGTGAAGGAGAGAGAAAGAGAAAGAAGAGGGAGCAGAAGTGTATTAGAATAAAATACAAAGATGAAGTTTCCAGCAGAAGATAGAAGTTTCCAGTGTATACACATGGTGTGACTGGTGGCCAGGATGGCTTGGCATAGTCTTCTCCTAGGTGGGCTGGTTGTTTACAGGGAAGCAGATACACCAGCTATCAAAAACAAAAGAAACTCTTCTTGCGGACTCTTGACACAGCAGGTAGTATTTACTGTTCAGATAAATGCTTAAAATTATTTATTAAAGTGTAGGATAGAACCCTTCGTTGGATACATGGACATTGTCTCTTGGCTGCTGTCATGAACAGCAGTACAGCACTGTCTTCCAAAGCAGCTTGCTCTGCAGGGAAGACGAATATTGGGACTTCTTTTCTGGTTTACTTTCCCTGTATCCCTTATGCTCAAATTTTGAGGAACAGGATACACTATGGAAGTGCCATGGGAGCACTTAGCAAGTGAGCTATAGGGATGGGCACAAGTAGCTGGCCAAAGACTTCGGTCAGGATCTCTTCAGTGGGCAAGAGATGGTAGGTGGACCAGTACCTGGCCCTGGGGCTTATGCAGGTGGAGGGAAGAAGGTTATGTTTGAGAGGCACAGCCTCTAGGCCATAGACTCCTCTGCTCTAAAGTATCCAAATTGCTGTGTATCACAGCCTGCAAGTGCCCATTACTGTCCGTGGAGTGCAGGTGAACAGGTCAGGTATGAGCATCTGTATGCCAGATGTTTAAAATTGGGCAAGATGAGTAAAATGCAATGAAACAGGATTGCATGAGAGAGAAAGGTGAGAGTCTAAAAGAGAACACCCAAACCCCAGCTGCATAAGGGCTTAACGTGTATGAGTGGAGTCTGAATGCACTGACCTGCAAAGGCACCATTGAAATTGTAAGTGGAAGAGAGGGATGCTCTGGGAGGAGATCACAGATATGGGGAGAGAAGTAAGTGGTAGAGATTTGCTTGGCCAAATGGGAGTTTTGAGTAACAGAGCAGGAGAAAAATGTGTAGGCAACAAGGAGAATCTGAGGGTTGTACAGGGAGAGCGAACCGAGGGGAATGAGTATTTGGGGATGTGAGGCAACAGGACATCGGGAGGATGAAGTGGAAAGGTGGCAAGGTCTGAGGCTGAGAAAACATTTAAATGAATGAAGTTACTGCTTGATCAGGAATGTGGCAAGAAGTATTTCTTTCTTAAAACTCCACTGTGCAGCACCTCAACACTGGGATGCAGAGCCCAGTCCGTTCTCAGCTTCTGTACTACATCCTCTCTTCAGTCTCATTGCATTTAATACCACTACACCTGGTTTTGGAACAAACACACTTATTCTGGAGGTGAATGTGTGGTTTTCTTTTGTGAAAAGGAATGTATCTTAGGGGTTGGCCTAACACAACTGCATATTTAACTATAGTTATGTGTAAAACTCTATAGAGGACTATGTTCTAGAGGAAGTACAGGTTACAACTGCAATTTACAAAACCAACAGAGTATCAGTAGGGAATTCATGAAGTAATAGTCAGAATAAAATATATTCCTATCTTTGAAGAAAAGATTTTTCTTTTAAATGTGAGTTTCAGGGGGACAACTATAAAATTGAAGCATTTTCGTTTAGACAGCTCAGATTAAATCTTGATGCTGACATGCTTGTCCTGATTTTTCTCCTCCCTTAGCTCATCAGCCCATTTTTGTAAGATCTTTGGGGAAGTATGTAGCAAACATCACCATAAACGTAATTTTGTAAATTATGTGTGATAACAGAATTATATTTTCTTTCAGTTCCTTCCTGTAGAAATTCATAATTTCTTTCATGAATACAGGTAAAACTTGAAGCCTATCTGCAAACTAAAACCTCACTGACAGTGTCACCAGATGATTTAGAAAGTCAAGTGTCTAATTACACACTCTCATAAATATTCATTCTCATGTTCACAATTATGGAGGATAGAAAGTGAACATGTTGATTAATCAATTGATAGTATCTGATTCATCTGGCTATACAAGTGGGAAGAAAAGATAGCAGAGCAATTTTCAACAATTGTAGGCTCTAGCAGATTGTATTATTTAGCAATACTGAAGTGAAATGAAAAATAAATAAATGCTAAAATCTAAAAGATGCATAAGAACATCGCAGACAAAATGAACAGATTTTCCAGCACAGTTGACCCTGTTGCATAGTTCAGGTGACAGTATAAAACTCGTGCTTCCCCTGCTGAAATTCTGCTTAAAAGTTGCCTGTTTAAACTTTGGTAAACATTGACCCTGAATAGTCTGATTCAAGGTAACATTGTTGTGGGTGTGTGCTACAGGCCACCTGACCAGGAGGAGGAAGTTGACAAAACCCTGGGCTCGTCCCTAGTGAGCTGGGCTATGAGCCCTTCCCCCTTCGAACCTAGTTTAAAGCCCTTTCAATGAGCCCCGCC
>Ga0181612_132545_pt1 | contig 11054 bp, 7 predicted proteins | sample HoacroProtozoa21_FD_119630 | JGI IMG/M metagenome (GOLD analysis project Ga0181612, IMG submission 119630) | Hoatzin crop microbial communities from Cojedes, Venezuel. Combined Assembly of Gp0051906, Gp0051904, Gp0051908 | reverse complement strand
TTTTTTTTTTTTTTTTTTTTTTTTTTGAGTGTAGTCGGTAGGGTAACACTGTTTTAAAATAGTTTTATTCCTGCGTTTGGATAACAAAGGAGTTTCACCGGGCTCAAAGCACAGTATTTCCCAGCCTTCTCCCATCCCACGCGAAACTCATCATCACGTGTTATTTCCTAAAACCAGAAAGTCCCTTAACAGCTTCGGCGCTGGGGTGCTCTGCACCTTCCTGGAGGAGGGCATGGCCAGCCGGTGGGGACCCCCAAGCCGGAGGCTGGAGCCTCCGGGGGCCAGGTCCTGCATTAGGTTTTATTAGTCCGGATGTGGGGGTTCCCCTCTATTTCTTTTTTTAGTTTATATATCATATATACACTGAATATATATATATTTAAACTTTGAATAGATACAGATACGGATGATTGGATGAAATACGGACTTATAGTTACAAAGGGAAAAAGGAAGAAGAAAAGAGGAGGCTGAGAAGAAAAGAAATAGCCGTGAAAAAGGATCCTGCTGAACATTAGAGCGGCAGAGAAGCGGTGGGGGGGAGCTGGCTTGAGGCTTGTCTTCAGGCTTCAGGGGGAAATCTCCGAGCTTTGCTGGGGCGAGTTGGTCTAGGAACAGAAAGGTTTTTCAGGATGGAATTGCTCCTGCCTCTGAGCTCAGTGGCCGTCGGGTCGCTGGTTTCTGCGGGTTTCCAAGCTGGTTTTGAGACCCGGGGGCAGCCCCCGGCCCCCACGGGCGCTATGCGCAGGTCTCGTCTCGCACTCCTGGCTCAGCCAAACCGGCTGGCAGGTCAAGGCGAGTTTTACCTCTGTGCATGCAGGAAGGCGATCCCTCTCCTTCTCTCCGCAACCCATAGGCGTTAACTATTGCTTGTGCTTTGGTATTCACACTTTCCCCAAAGGAAAGCCGGTAATTGTTTTGCTCTTGTGAGAGAAAAGGAGAAAGGGAGAAAGAGAGAGAGAAAGAGACAAAGGGAAAAAGAGAGAGAGAGAGAAAGCAAGAGAGAAAGAGAGCACAATTCATTCCGTGAATTGCTTGCAAGCTTTGGGCTGATAATTAGGGATCTCGGGAGAGCAGTTTCTCAGAATAACCTGCTCTCCTTCGAAAGGACCGAATGGAGACAGTGGTTCAGTCCTGCTGATATTTTTTAAGCCCTCCTCGCAGTTTGATGGGCATTCCCAGTGCTTTTGTGCACGTCTCGGAAAGCGTTGACGTGGAAAGGAGCAGCGAGGAGGGGGAGGTTGGAGAAAAAAACTGCAGCTCTTCTAAAAATACGGAGGGCATGCAAGAGTGCGAGCAGGCTGGGGAGGAGGGCGAGGTGAGCGCGCCTCGCACCATGTTCCCCGGGTGCCGGCGCGGCGCAGTTTCGGAGATGTCCCTCCTGTGACTGGACGCACCATGAGCATCTGGGAGGTGATCCTGGCTTTCGTGGTGGTGGTGCTGATGCTCGTGGCCCTGCTGGCCAACGTGCTGGTGCTGCTGTGCTTCCTGTACAGCGCCGACATCCGCAAGCAGGTCCCGGGATTGTTCATCCTCAACCTCACCTTCTGCAACTTGTTGATGACTGTTTCGAACATGCCCCTGACCTTGGCTGGGATCATTTACAAGAGTCAACCAGGAGGAGATCAGATCTGCCACATTGTGGGCTTCCTGGAGACTTTTCTCACCACGAACTCCATGTTGAGCATGGCAGCTTTGAGCATTGACAGGTGGATTGCTGTGGTCTTCCCTCTAAGTTATCACTCCAAAATGAGGTACAGAGATGCTGCTCTCATACTGAGCTACACGTGGTTACACTCGGTGTCGTTCCCGATAGTGGCAGCTTCTCTCTCCTGGGTGGGTTTCCATCACCTCTATGCCTCCTGCACCCTGTACAACAAGAGACCAGAGGATAGGACACAGTTTGTGATTTTCACTGGGGTCTTTCACACCCTCAGCTTCCTCCTCTCCCTTATAGTCCTGTGTTTCACATATCTAAAAGTGCTGAAGGTGGCACGGTTTCACTGTAAGCGGATTGACGTGATCACTATGCAGACCCTGGTGCTGCTTGTGGACATCCACCCCAGGTAAGGTGCCTGTGCGTTCAGCCAACGAGAATATTCACCGCAGAGGAAGAGAGGACGGGGTTCAGTGTTATGTTAAATACGGTCTGTTCTGTGTCACAGCAGGGGAGGGGAGGGGGAGAAAACAAGAATCCTTCTTGCCAGTTTTTATTCTGCATGGTTCTTTTTACTTGTGCTTATTTTTTTCTTTTTACTCTTTGTTATGCTGACGGGCTTGTGTTGGGAGGGAGAGCAAAGAAACAGGCAGTTTTGGCTGAGCATGCACTTCCCTGCGAGATAGTGATCAGATCACTGCTCTTTGTTTCCAAAGGTGGACTTAGTGGTCCACAGACTTGCATTTTTTGCCACTGTCAGCCCAAAACGTTGCTGGATCCCTGAGAGGGAGCAGGCTGAGGCTGCACATGTCCCCGAGTTCATGAGGGAAGCTGGGTGCAGCGTGCTGCTCCTTCACCCGGTGGTCTTCCTATTGCTGTGCTCTCAGTAACTTTCTCTTTCCTGAAGGCAGAATTGTAAGGGAATAACATCTGCAAAATGCAGACACTTGAATGCCTATACTTAAATCCAAGTGAGAGAGACTTCTGTAGCTATATGTTAATATGACAAGCAAGAGATGTATAAATTCATTTCAAATGAGAGTCTTTAAGCAAGCCCCTTACATCTAGACACAGAAGGAGAAAAGTCTCTGGGGGCTGGGAGGGTAATGGGCTTGAAAGCAAACGCCGAACGGGTCTGAATGTGTGCTGGGATGCTGTGCAAAAAGAGTCATGTCAGGGATTATGCACAAACTATAAATCTTGTGTGAATAGGCTAAGTCTGGATCTGGAAGGGATGCAGATTTAGCTGGAGGAGGGAGAGTGGGAGAGACTGTTTTCCCTGGGTTGGTAAGTAGAGCATAGCAGTGAAGCTGAAGGAGAGAAAGCCTTGCTGGAGAGAAGCCCAAGGGTGATCCTGGGCAGGCAGCGATCCTGGCAAGGAGCTGGGGAAGGTGCCCGGTGCACGGGGAGGGGAAATCAGTGTGTGCTGGGAGTCTGTGGTGGCTCTGGCCACGAGAAGCGGAGAGGAGGAGACGGAGAGGACCACAGCAGGCACAGCTGGAAGGACGTGGGACCAGGCTGGTGAGAAGGGAGCAGCAGGACACGCCAGAGTGATCTGCTGGAGAAACGGGGATTTGAGAAATGAACCTGCACAGCTGAGGCAGGATGGAGAGGGACAGGGTGTCTGAGGGGTTGATGAGTCCTGGCTGAAGGCTGAGAGGCTCTGATGAGCTGGGGTGGATGGGGCGAAGAGCCAGTTAGGACTGGGATGGGGTGGCAGAGTCAACGAGTGAGCTCCATAAAGGGGAAAAAGGAAGGCACTGGTTACAGTGTGGGAAGAAATCAGCCTGGTTTGCTCAGAGAAACTAGTCTGGCTTAGGGTTTAGTGTGGCTGGAGTGGGTGACTGGAAAGGGAGGAATCTGATGTATTTGCCTGGAAAAAAGGGAGAAAATGCTTTGGCTAGATAGGGTGACAGAGTGGCTGCGACAGACGTGTGAGCTGCTTGGGAGACAGTCAGAAACTGGATTTTAAGGCTCAGACATTCTCTGTCAGAGCCTGAAGGGAAATGTCTTTCAGAAAAATGCTGGCAGCTGGCAGCGCAGGGAGGTGTCTGATATGGGGAGGAAGTCTGCCTGGAAGAGAGGAAAGCCGAGAGCAGTAGAAGAGGGCAGTCCCATGTCAGACATCCCACTTAACCCTCCTTGCTGTCCTTTGCTCGGTAAGCTGGAGGCAAACACCAGCTCCTTCCACTGCAGCCAGCCTAGAGCAGAGCTGCAAGACTGAAACCACAAGTGGCTGTCCTCAAAAAAAGGTCATATCTTGGGTATTCCTAAGCCTAAGGCAAAGAAGTCTGAAAGGATCAGGGCAGGATGGCACACTGTTAGAGGAACAGAAACATTTGCTCAAAATTCTCCAGTTAAGCTGCTTGATCTGTCTCTTGACCAAGAATGTGGAGCGGAACTTCAGGCAAGTCCCGTTACTGTTCTTGAGAAACACATGTATAAATCTTCCCTTATTCCCCAAGTCACACAGAGGAAAAAACACCCTCCTGCCCTACGTGCTGTCTGGTTGCTAAACTGTGCCTCGACTCGCCTTAGTTCCTGCACGCACTATGAGATGTGGTGGTTACTCCCAGGGCAGTGCTACTGACCTGCTGGGGCTCTATCAAATAGCAATCGTGATGCCTAACGCTTCAAGTATGCCTGGACTGCACAGCAAAGTTTAGAAAAAGGGCAATAATCTGAACAGTATTTCTCCTCTCCCCGCATTTTTTCTGGTCTAGGTTAATTTGAGGGTGTTCCTGCATTTGGTAATCATCTCACTGAGGGGTGGGTTCAATGGGGCTGTGGGAATGATACCTTCTTTCTTCAGAGGAAGACAGAGTCATACAGGCACTTTGCTGCAAGTAACTTATATTACTGACCAATATCTCTTGCATCAGATTATTCTAATACCTATCCTGAAGAATGGAGAGGTTTAGCCACCAGAAATGGTGGCTGATTTGGCCTGTGGTGCTGCTGCCTTACCTGGTGACAGCTACTGCAGCGGAAAGGGTCAGACCTCGGATTGCCTCCCCTACTCTGAGAGCTATGCAAAGGCTGCGGGGCTCCTGGAGCAGTCAGTGATGTTCAGAAAGCTCTGACATAACAAAAGCATCATTTGAATTATACATATAGAGACACATGCCAGGCAGTTTCAGTGTTTACTGTAGTACCTGACAGCATAGACATGGATGCTGGGAGAAGGCACATGAGAGAACCAAGTTTGTAATCCCACTTTAGAGTACTCTGACTTCTCTGGGTTTTTTTCGGTCTTGTTTCAACACTGAGAAATGTGCATGGACAATTTTCTGCTTCCTATGACTCAGAATCCACCCGCAAGGGGGTCTAGCGAGAGGCGTTATGACAGATGGCTTTATTACCTGTGACTTGGAAAGACACGAGTGATCTTCTGAAGATCATTCCAGAAGAGTACAAAGGAAACCTCTAAATACCACACAAATTCTTGTGAATGTTTGGGGCACACGTCCTTTTAGGTTAGCTTATGTCTTTTTGTTGGATACTGTTTTTCCTTGACTTTGTTCTTAAGACCAAGATATCTTAGGTATTAGGAAATGTTTGAGCAAGACTTCACTTCAGTGCTTAACCCATGTATTTCTTCACCCAAATTATCTCTACTATCTTTTTGACATATTCAGCTTTACAGATCTTAAGGTCCAGTATCTCATAAACTTTGTCTAAAATACCAAACCTTCAAAAGGATATATCTCACATTTTCCGGGATGTTATAATCCTTAAATGAAAGTTTAGTCAATAATCCAGTTCTATTACTAGTGTCACTACTGGAACTTGCACATATCTTCTTATCTTAGTGCTTTAGACTATGTGCAAAAGCAAAATACCCTCTGTGTACATTGTCCATATGAAGGTACGAGATAAAATACCTTCCTCTGTGATGTGGTATTTATTAGCCACATCTGGAAAGGCAGAAAAAAAGAAATTGGTTGAAGTCTGTCAGGACTTCCCATGTCATGTGTGAGCTCCAGGAGTCAGATAGCTTTGTATATGCCAGTAGGGAAAAAATATAACTGGGGAAACTGTTAGAGACAAAAAATACACCATTCTCTACACCCTAACAACACCCTAACTGAACCTACTTTGGAGGTTTCCTTTCTTATAATGCCATGTGCCTGGGATACTATGAATGTGATAAGACAGGTCTTAAGTGAAGCTGTCGAACCTCTAAGATCATCTGTCTGCACCTAAAAATACTCCAAGTTCTCCAGCTCCCACAGAACTGCAAGCACGTCATAGGTCCCGTTGAAAAGGTGAGGGTTTTTTTCCTTCTCAGCTGTCATTTCTCACTGCAAATAACTCAGACATAGAACATTTAACACTTAGATGTGTTTTCATTCTACTTAGGCATATGCTTTAAGAGACAGGTGATTTGTTGTTTCAAGCAGAAAACCTTTTCCTCCTGTATTTTGTTCATTTTGCCATCATGGTGACTGCTCTAGGGACTGGCAGTGCAAGACCATATATAAAACTGATCAAAGGAAACACATTTTCTTTAACACAACCAAAAGGTGATGCAAGAAGTCACTGCCACAGAGATCACCAAAGCACACTGACATCCTCAGGCCACAGCATGTATTTAGAAGATGATCAAACATTTGCAGGTACAGCAAAAAATTTAAGGGTATGGCCAGAAACCTTGCAGGTATTAACATATGTGAGTGTGGAACCTGACAGGGAGTCATCAATTACAAATTTATGAGAAAAACAGAGGGATACCAATTCTGAGCATTTAAAAAATGCAGCACATGGTCCAGACCATTCTGTTTGCCCAAACCATGAGATTGCTTTACCATGAGACCTGTGCAACGACTCATCACGTAGCAGTGCTGCTATGTCCGTAGAGAGGGATTTCAGGAGTACACTCTGGCTTTGGTTTTGCTCTTTCCCAAAGGGACTAGATCAGGTGCAGATGGCCCTGGGGCTCCAGGAGAGGCAAGTAGTGCTGCCCATCGAACCTACCTCCTTGGAGAAGACAGTAACTCACCCACTTCCCTCAAAATGCACAGCCAGCACACAAGTTACACAAGCGGGTATAGAATCATAGAATCACATAATAGTTTGGGTTGGAAGAAACCTTAAAGGCCATCTAGCCACCCCCCCCCTGCAATGAGCAGGGACATCAACCAGGTTGCTCAGAGCCCCTTCCAACTAGACCTTGAAAGTTCCCAGGGATGGGGCATCGACCACCTCACTGGGCAGCCTGTGCCAGGGTTTCACCACCCTCAATGTAAAAAATGTCTTCCTTGTATCCAGTCTAAATCTACCCTCTTTTAGTTTAAAACCACTAGCCCTTGTCCTAGCGCAACAGGCCCTGCTAAAAAGTTTGTACCCATCTTTCTTATAAGCCCCCTTTAGGTACTGAAAGACTGCTATAAAATCTCCCTGGAGAATGAGGATGGGTTTTCATATTATCACTCTCTTGGCAAACAAATGTGCTGATTTCAAAGGGGTTTTCCTGCAGTGGAAGGATGGTCTCAGCCCTGTGCTCCCATCACCTTGCTGGCACATCAAGAGTCTCCGGAGCTCTCTGGTGGCCTCGTGAGACCACCACCAGGAAACCCAAAGGAGAAGCTCTTGCCCTAAAATACCACAGGTAGGAAAAGGCCCAGAGTGTGACTAATTTGTATCTGTTTAGTCAGGAACAAGGCTGGTTTGAGGCGGGGGGTCAGACCGTCACCACACTGTGGGTTTGTATATTTGTATATTTGTATAATTCCCAGCTTTGCAGAGCATTCAGCACGGTGGCTGTGCAGAGCTGCGCAGGCTGCTGAAAGATTGATGGCCCCACGTTGCACAGCTATGGGATACAGTGATTGCTCCAACGTTGGGCTGGATGTTTGGAGCAGGTTTTTTCCTGTCGTGATGTTACTGTGTTTTATTGCTTATCTTGCTGGGAAGTTTTTCCTGTTTAAGATAGTGGTGTTGGAATTGCTGTTTCTAGGGAAGCAGCATGCTGCCTACCCCCCTCTGGATATTTTCCAAAACTCTCAATATCATGAGGCAAACCCTGGCCTGCAAATACAGTAATTCAAAAAGGAGCTGTAACTGAATTCAAGGCTGAAATCCACCAATATCACCATATATAAATCAATATAATTGGAGTGTGTGCATATAAATATTTCTCAGTAATTGGTTTTGGAGGGTAAGATGATCATACAATGCATTAATACTTGTATTGTCCCATATAAATGCAGTGCACCTGGTATTGGCTTGTGTGAATACAACTCTTACTGGAAAGACTGATTTTCATCATAGGTAAAGCCATTAAAATCTACTACCTGATATTCTGATTCATGTTCTTGTTTGTGTTGAATGTCACACAGCGTGAGAGAGCGTTGTCTAGAAGAACAGAAGAGACGGAGGCAGCGAGCAACAAAGAAAATAAGTACCTTTATTGGTACTTTTATACTTTGTTTTGCACCTTATGTAATTACAAGGTAAGTGTGAATCTACACACTGGAAAAGACTACTGAGAAGCACTCTTAGCTCAGAGAAGTAGGGCACACTGAACCAGAAAATGGCTCAAGTCTCCTGTGAAAATTTTCTGCAGCGTTTCAACTCCTATGACAGACATTACATTTACTGAGCTAACAAAACCGTATAAAATGTCACAGCACTTATTTGATACAATCCTGATGCAGACTGTGGGCCAAAGTCTGTTCAGTCAGCCCGGTCGATACGTTGGTCTCATAGGAGTGGTTTAGGAAGTCAGTCCATGGGATTTTGCAGACTTTTTTCAGGTCAAGTAGTCACCTACTCCTCAGATTGCCTCCCTGGTTCAGGGGCTGATCTGCAGGGGAAGACGGTTGTTCGAGTAAGTCAGACTATAAAAATCTGGTCGAACAAGATCCAACTGAGGTGAGAACATGGTTCACAAATGTAATTTTGTCTGACTGGATAGACTTGATTAGTCATAAACATCAAATACCAAAGCCATTCTGGCTCATACCTAAAAAAAATCTAGTGATTTGTGGTCAGAGGTCCTTATCTATCTACTGCCTTATCTTTGGAAATGGCTTCTGTGGGAAACATAAAATTACTCCTATGAAACATAAAGTATTGGAAAGTGAGTATATCCAGAAGTGTTATCTAGTTGTTGAAGGAAATTTACAACCTGCATTCCTTATTAAAAGACTCTGGAAAAACTGAAATGTTGCTAAGCAGAACAGAGAAAGAAAAAAATATTTTAAAAGTCTCACCTATTCCAATACACTTCAATAGACATTACTGGGGACCGGCTTCAGTCACACTCAGATCCATCATAAAAAAGTCACTGAAACAGCTGAATTAAGACTCAGCGTAAGTGGGCATGTGGCCACCCCCCAAGTTTTTCCAGTTCAGTACAATATCCTGAATTTCTATTTCTAACAAAACAATTCACGAGAAGGTCTTGTAGTCTCTTGGTAAAAAAGGAAACCTGCATGTCACATCGATTTTCTGTTCAGGATTATAGTCAATTGGTTCCTGTTGCTTGTTCGTAACAATGTTGCAAATACCTTTGTAACAGTGTTACTATATTTACCTTCACTTTCAGTTGGTAGTCACAAGAAGACACTCCATGCCACACACTCTAAGAGGGTAGGAAAGGATTTATAATTATCGGCTTTCAGCCATAGTTCTCAGGCTATATTTGACTATTTGTCTCGTTACAAATGGTTAAATTATGTTGTGTCTCTGAACTTAATGAAAATTGTTGCAGTCACAGAATCGCTGGCGGCTCTGTCCTGGGTGACGCCGACCGCTCTAACCAGGACTGTCAGAAGTATTTTTGTGCTCCTCTGCAGGCATCTCAGCCCAGCATTCAGGCACCACTTCCCCACCTCTTAACTCTGTGGAGTCCTGATACGTGTCCCAGGAGCCTTAAGATACAGCAGAGGGGTTCGAAAAATCCTGTTCCTCCTCCCTTTAGTCCGTACAAGGATCACTTAAATGTTCCACTGAGTCTTCAGTCTGTTGAGGAGTAATAGCTTTGCCACAGAGAACGACTGTGAGAAGAGTCAAGAAGTAGTATCTTGAACACATGAAGAATGCTTGAAGGGTTGGGCACTAGCCAGGATTGCCAGGTGGGGTAAAGGCTATTCCTTTCCTGGCCATTTCAGTTCTGACACGTCTAGGGGGATCGCTGCACAACGGGCTGCGGGCAATTCCCACTTCAGCTGCTGGAATCCCCCTCGAGACCTTGCTGGCCTCTGCACCGCATGGATGGGCATTAGAAGGTGTGCATTACTGTGCTTCCCTCTGCCACACACATATGGCTGAGGATGTTGAAATCAAGGGGATTAGGAGCTTAATTATGTAAGCAAGCATTATTTTCTGGACTATGTCCAGTGTTTTGCATTCACAAGATACAGGCAATCAATCACTTTTCAAGGCAGTGAACAGAGAATAGCTGATGAAGTCTATGGCTCTGCCTCTCATTTGGACAGCCAGGTCCAATCAGCAAGATGCTTAAATTAAACATGATTTTAAGTACTTGATGAATTGAGGCCTGAAAAGGGCAAATCACAAGGCTTTACTACAATGTCTTTCTGCTTCCACACTAAAAACAAATAGTTGTCTCTAGCAATCGCACGAACCAATGAAGGAATCGTGCTTATAACCCCAGCCAGACAAACCCTCCTCTGGGTAAACCAGAGATTTTCATATTACATTAAGCTAAAAATCAGATTAGGCACCTCTTCTATAAAAAAAACACCTTTCTAATTAGTTCAGTAGCTGACCTTATGTGTTATGTCAGTAGAATCTGATTCTTCTTGATTTGTTTCCACTGTACCAGTATGACAGATGTATTACCCTGTATTATTTATTTCCAGGCATAGCTTGTTTCTTGGTTTGTAAAAATTCTATTAATACATATCTCTTCTTTTGCTATATTTATTGTTATGCAATTAAATAACATTGTTCAAAACCTATTTTCTCCAAGCATATTTTTCATAAGAAAAATTAAAATAAGTCATACCAATTTCTGATATTAATTTCCAACTCTGTGCATTTCATACTGAAATACAGAACTTTGCTCATGTAAGTTAATAAGTGCTGTCAATGCATGAGGAAATTGGCCTTAAATTAAAAATCTCAAAGTAATATCAGAAAGAAGCTCATAGCCCCAAGCCCTCGGGTTACAGAGGAGGGTGGTGGAACAGGCAGAAGTAGCATTAAAATTCAATTGTATCCTCTCTGGGGGACAGGGGGTAAACAAACCATGGTTTTCAGCTGGTTGCTGACCCTCTGCATGAGGATCCTGCGCAGCAGACGAGCAAGTTCAGAATTCCTCTGGAAGTTATGTTTTTGCCTGTCTGTGAATACAAATGCATGATTTTCCTGTGCAACCTTAGGTTGACGTAATCGAAGAAAGTGGCCTTCTAGTCTTTGTCAAAAACCT
>Ga0181612_156430_pt1 | contig 11055 bp, 14 predicted proteins | sample HoacroProtozoa21_FD_119630 | JGI IMG/M metagenome (GOLD analysis project Ga0181612, IMG submission 119630) | Hoatzin crop microbial communities from Cojedes, Venezuel. Combined Assembly of Gp0051906, Gp0051904, Gp0051908 | reverse complement strand
CAGCGGAGTAGTACATCTTTATCTGTGACAGCATCCCTCCTAGGATGCACCTAGGGTATTCTAGGTGCAACTTTAATGATGCTGATCTGAGGTACAGCTGTTCTGCATAGACATGACTTAAACTGGTTAAACCCTTCTGCATACATCCTGAAGGAAGGCAGTTGAGGTACTTTTAAAAAAATACTGTGTTTTCCTTGTTGAAGCATTTGTTATGTCCCAGTAACCAAGAGAGCAGCCACAGTCAAGGATCAGGTTGGGGTTTCTTGTTTTGTTTCTGTTTTACTGTACAGTGTGTATTTTTAGAGATCATGTAATCTCTGAATGCATTTAGGCATTTGTCCGAGATGCTGTAGCTGCTCTCTCCCCCTGATGCATTAGCTCAGTGGGCCATGGTGGGCTTGTGCCCTGACCTGGCAGTAAGACCCGTGCCATCCGAGTGGCTGTGAGTGTGCAGAGGAGTGCCTGGGCAGAGCTCCCATCCTGGCCGAGACTTTACATTTTTAGCTGTGGGATGATTTATTTTTACAGCGCTTTATCTGAAAGGAGAAGGCGGAGTTTGAAGTTGTGTGGTACTGAATTACCTTGTGGGTGTCTGCAGACACCCAGGTAGGTCTGTTGCTCTGAGAGCTCCCCGTACAAGGGTTTGGGCTGCTGGAGACTAAAAGCAGCTTTCCAAGCCAGGAGAAGTTTTCTGTAATCTGGGCTAACCATGCATAGCCCTTTATCCCTGTCTAGCTGCTAAATTATGCATAGCGGTCTCAAGTCTGCTGCGGGGCTGGCAGGAGCCGTAGAGGCTCGCGATCCTGGGCTGAGTGAGCACAAGTCCAGCTGGTGCCAGTGCCACAGAGGATGGGAGATGTGGGTGCCAGCGTCGGACCATGCAGGATGGGGAGCGCTGGAGCAGCTCCGCTCTCTGTCCCTGGAGGAGTGGGCTGCCTTCCTCTCGTCCCCCATGTATCCTCTGTGTTACCGCTGCCTTTTAGCAGGCTCTTTAGTGAAGGAAGGAGACCTTACTTCTGTGGTTTGTTTGCTTTAATTATAGCTGACCATCCCTGAAGCTGCATGTTTCCCTGCCCTGCTTCTGCAGGAGAGCTGTGAAGAGTTGCTTGGAGGGTGCTTGCTTTTTATTAGGTAGGTGGAAGGAAGGAGCACAGCAGGGAAATGGCACTGGGCGAGGAGAGAGGGAGATGGGGTTAGCAAATGTCAAGCTGTTTGCCTCCTGCGTGCACTCGAGCACACTGGCAGGCTGCAGGAGCAGCGGCTCTCACCGAGGACAAGGCGGAGGTGGCGGCAAGGGGCAGGTCAGGCTCTGCGGGAGCCGGCTGCCCGCACTGCTCCCGAGGGAGCAACACAGCGGGTGCCTGGGCTTGGGGCTGTGCTCCCGGAGCCGCATCCTGAGGGCTGGTGGCACCTGTGGTACCAGCTCTGGGAGCTGGCATGGGATAGATGTGCCAAGCCCTCGCTGAACTGGGGCACCACTGCTCACCAGCAGCTGCTGCACTTTGCCTTCCACCTCCTGACTCCTTGACAGAGAAAACTGGGATCTAGCACCTTCCTGGCTGACGGCTGCTTCACCAGAAGGCCGTCCCCGTGCCTTCTGCCGGTCCCCATCCCCCTCATCCCTGCAGCAGTGTGCGATCTGCTCCGTACAGCGTGGAGCAGGCAGCACCGATTGTCCTGGCGGGCTGTCAGCGAGGCCGCTGTCACTCTTATCACTGCCTGCTTGATTATCCCTGACGCTGCGCCGAGGCTGACATCCTCCTAATGTAATATAGACACCACGATGATTACCATCATTGCAAGAACTATAAGCACCAGACGATGAAATTTAACAACAGTAGGTGCAGCAGCGATGAGGGGTGAGATGGGAATCGTGCTGTCTCTGCTCTCTGCTTGTAGCCTTGAGCAGTCTGCATCTTCCAGCAGGATCTCTGGGGTTTTGCACTCCTTTTCCTCCCCGTTAGCCAGCCACAGTGCTCCTTGCTCAGCCTGGACCATCTCACAGTGCTCTTGCTGGTCAATTATGTTACTGGGCAATTCTTCTCTAGGCTCTCTCTTCATCAGAGGGGTCTGCTCTGCGTACGCAAGGCACGAACAAGTCTGCTCGAGGGTTCCCCCTGTTCCTCTTCAGTGATACCCTGAGCTGTGGGGAAATGGCAGGACCCCACTGTAGGTGAAATGAGATTCCAAATGGGCCAGACCACTGCTTGTCTGGTGGAGACCAGCAGATCCTGAAGCGCCAGGAGAAGCACTAGATAGACAAGCATCTGAGCAAGCAGCACCTCCAAGGGCAGGTATCCTGCTGCAGTATTTGTTGTACCAGCTGATTCCCTTTGCAGAGACCAGATCTGGGTCACTGTACAAAGCTGATCAGCACGGGCCTGGCTGCAGGAGCTTGAAGTCTCCCCCTGAACAGAGACCTCCCCTGCCCCCCATACTAATGCCAAGTGGGAAAACCCTCTTATTTTCCTGGTGCATGGCCGTTGCAGGGCATGACATGGCACAGTCCCATCTCTGGGGCAGGAGGACTTGTCTCAGGTATGCACGGCTGTCATACCTGTAGAGGTATGGTTTGGTCTTTGGCCTCCTGTTCCTGGAGCACCTCTACTTTGAGGGGCGATGCTCTGGGCGCAGGAAGGCAGCCTGCTCTGTGCCTGCCCATAGTACTTTGCTCTTTTGCAAACATGCCAGGTTTGCACTGTGATTAAACGCTGGTGTTTGGACTGCAGCTGTCCAAACCAGGTGTATGGGATTCATACAGGGGAAAAAAAAAAAATAATTCTGGAAGATGACTGTTTCCCAGCCCAGACACCTTTGCAGCAGGAGTCAGAGTGTTGCAGCATCTCCCGGCGAGGCTGCAGGGCTTGGCCATGAGCAAAGCCCAGCTGGGGTCTGAGCTGTGGGTATGGCCTGTGTCCTGTCGCAGTGGGGCTGAGAGCTGGTGGGGTGACTGGCTGCTGTGGCAGAGTTCAGCTCTTTGGTTGTTGTTGTTTTTAAGCGGGGCAGAGGGGGAGTCTCGGCATGGAGATGGTGCTGTGCAAGCACAGCAGAGCGCTGCCCCTCCGATAGCTCGACTTTGGGGAAGGGCAGCTTCTTGGGGGATGTGAAGTGGACCTGGGGGGAGAGGGAAGGAGAGGGGGTCTGGTTTGGATTGCTTGTGTACCCCACCATCCCAGCCCTCTTGTCCTGGGCGAGGTGGCAGGAGACTGGCCCTGCCTACTTTCTTGCAGTGCCCAAAGGCACACGTGCTGATGGTGCCATACAGGGAGCTCCCCCAGAGTTTGTTACTTTGCTTAATCTTTTGTCATCAGATACCTTGACCCATGGGAAGGTGCCGGGTCCTCTTGTGGCAGCTCATCGAGTAGTGATTTCTGCACTCAGAGGAGTATTTCTGCACCCTTTGCTGCTCCCTCTCGGGCTGCCCGGTTTCACGGTGCTGGGTGTGCTCACAGGGAATTTGGGAGTGGTGGATGCCTTCTCTGAACCCCGGCAGCTCCCTGGATACGTAGGCACAGAGGGAGTTAATGGCCGAGATGAGCATCGTTTGGTGCGCCTTAGGAGCAAGGCAAGCAAGTGAATTTAGAGAACGGATGTTCTGAGGCGATGCCAGATCTGCCTCGCCGGTTGTACGGTTGCTGCTGCGAATGTGTGTTGCAATTGGTTGTGTTACCAGCTCTGCTTTTTGATAATGCTACTTAGCACTTCTGTGCAGGTTTATGTCCTCAGCTGTTTATAATTGCACTATGCATAGAAGTATTTGGAATTAATTTTTTCATGTTGCAGGTTGTCTTGAGCTGTTTAGTTTTTCTCTCCCCACCTGCCACCATTATGAATTTTTCTTTTTTTGATTTCAACTCAGTACTGTGTTGTTTCACCCATGTTAATATTTCCCCCCACTCTTGCCACTTACTAGATCACTCTCAGCATCCACTGCTGGACTCTGCTTTCCACTGCCATGCCTGGATCTTCTGGCTGCTGCATCCCGCTTCAGCCCTTCCCAGACTTTTTATTGAGATTTGCAGTTTCTAATTTGGTCTCAATCCATATTCCCTGAATACAACCGCTTCCTCCTCTGTGCAGCCTGAGGGCTAATACCTCCGTAGGTAATTGAGGGGCTCTGTGCAGCCCCTCTCTCTCCCGTAACTTCAGATTTGCCAGCCACATCACGCAGGGCTGATGCGGGGGCATTACTTCTTGTTTCAGCGCGGCCGGAGCGTTGCAGGGTTGGGCTTCACCCTCGCGTTCCTGCACGGCCGGCCGCTCTCCCTGCCTGCCGGGGGTACGTGCGGGCTGCGAGTGGTGGGGTGTTCTCGCCAAGGGATCGCACAGTAAAACCCCGTCTGCCGAGAGCGTGCAGCCTGCACGGCCCTTGTCCCCGTGGGTGCCGGGGCACCTGCCTGTGAGTCTGCCTACGTGGAATCGGAAGCAGCTGTTTCTTGACTCTGAGGTCACTGCTGTTAAAAATTTCAAACCTAGGTCACAGAGCACCGCATCACAGGAGAATTTCAGTGAGAATGGCTTTCTCATCTGGGCAAGACTAAGGGCTTTTGCCATTGCTGAGGAATGTTTGGGATGTCATTGGCCAGAAAATTCGCCCTCCGATTCAGCTCAAGGAAAAACCCAATATGGGACGTGTCACCTTAGATGAGTAAAACCCAGCCAAGTTCTTCACAGCCCAAAGCAAAATGCTACAATGGAGAGCGCGAAGCTATCTTAATTGCCTGGAGCACTACCATTCATTCCTCTGCCTGTCTGGTGCGTTCTTGTGCTCGTATGGTCACTGTTAATTCATGCTGGATTGTTCTAATTAACGCCGATGAGCCAAGAAGACTGCGGAGCTCTGCAGCTGCAGAGAGGGCCGGAGGAACATCTCCTGGTTTCTTTTTCTGTTTTTTCCTCCCTTGTGGACAGGCACCGTTTCTGACTGTAACCAATAGGAGCCAATTTTCTGTTTCATAATAGGAAAATACTAATGTCAGGACGCCCTCCTTACCCAAAGCTTTCTCCTTGAAGATTGCTCCTCTTTGCTTTCCTAATTGCCGCAGCTCAGCTGGAGGTAGCGCAGGCCTTCCAAGCACATTATTTCGTTACGCTGTTACTTACCAAAGGGGAAAAAAGTGTGAGAGAATATTGCTTTGTGTCCAGCTGTCCTCGCTTTAACCCTTTCTCTGCTGATGTGGGGTGTTTTCCTCTAGCACGGGGTGCTTTACTGTTGGCAATGCATGCTTTTCAGTCTGAAGCTTGGGGTGTGACGGAGCTCCGATGTGAAGAACACCTAGAAATCATTTCTGCTGGAGTCTGAGGATGCCTGTGAGATGTGTTCTCTTACTAAAGCATCCTCTTTGGAGTCACTGCACTCACATAACGATCACTGATAATAAGGCAGGAGTCGCCGAACTGATGTGAAGTATGGGTGGTTTGGGGACCAGAGCGATTCGGGTGAAGCCCTTGAAATCAGGTTGGCTGAAGAATGTAATGCTTGGGGTTGCCCTTCCTTGAAAACTGCTGGGTCTGAAGCCCGCAAGAGCAGAGCCTCAGAGAGGGTGCTGGAGCCACGTGTTTCTTAAGCTGAGGAGCAGGACGAAGATCACAGATGTTTGGTTTTCTGCATCTGTGCTCATGGCTTGTGGGTCATGCTCTTGCAGGTCAGTAAGCAGGAAAATTCACTGAAATGATGTTTCCTTGAGAAACCTCAGAAGTGAGCAGGTCTGAGCCTTTCGCGTGCTGCCCCACTGAGGGAGCTGGGGTGGGTTACCATCCTGGCAGCCAGGGCAGGTTACCTGAATCCCCTAGGGCTTTTTTGGGAAATAAACCCCAGCTGTCTGGAGTACAGCTAGTATGGGGTTAATAGCGTATGTGGACACAAGGCTGCTGGGAGAGGCGTGCTGGTGGGAATTTCCCCGTGGCATGGAAAAAAGGAGGAGCTCGGGCAGAGCAGGGACTTCAGCGAGAGCTGCAGAAAGCAAAGATGAAGCCTGAAGATTAACCCCAGAAGTCTGGAGGGACTGTGCAAAGCCAGAAGAGCAGCCTTTTGCTTAGTCTTCGAGCGTACTCCTGTGGCTTCAACCTCAGAAGCTGCTTTGTTTAACCATAAAAGGAAAGGGGAGGCCGGGGGTGGTGGCGGTGGTGTGTCTCTGTCTAGGCTCTGGAATTTGTCCCCAGCTGCCTTTCCGTAAGCAGGGTCACTTCCTGCTCCAGCTCATTAACAACTGGAAAAGAAATAGGGTGGAGTAAGTGGTTTCCCAACATGTCAAGAGGGTTTCGTCCTGTTCTTGAGCTGTGTGATGTGCTGCTGTCTGCATCCTGGGCGCCTGTATTTTTGCTGGCTCCGCCAAGAGAAATGGTTGTGGTGGGGTCAGCCTGGTGGGTGTCCAGTCCTGCCTTCGTGCTGCCAGCATGGGGCAAAACGTCGGCGTTTCTGAGCTATATGTTGGTCTTGTGGAAGCTGCTTCTTACTATTGGTGTTTGGGTGCTGCTCCCAGACCCAGGGCAGAGGCAGGCAGATGTTTTGTGAGAAACGGTTTCTGCGCCGCTTGGTCTCTTCCTTTGTCAATGGTCAGATCTACAGCAAACCAGCAGTTACAGCCAGCATATTTCTCCTCTACTGAAGCTCCAGCGAAGGGGTTTGTTTTTTTTTTTTGTCCTGTGGGAAGCAATGATTCAGCTCCCAAGGATCATACAAGCTCAGGTAGGTGCCAGACGTGCTTATCATGGAAATGGCAGTTAAGCATGGAGTCAGCTACCTGCTTGAGGAGGTCCAGCTGTCCTTGGAGGGTTTTCTGCTGCCAGATGTCTTCATGTCTGGAACCACAGGTGTCTGCAAGTAGCTGAAGGATTCAGGGGGAAGCAGAATCCTGTTTGCTGTGTGGTTTTTCTTCATGTATTTTATTTAAGAAAAGATAAGGCATGAGGATTTTTGTTTTTTCCTTAAACTCAGATGATTATAAAAAGCTCTTCTCTTTTACCCTGTGTTGGTTGCACTGGAGTTTGCAGACAGGCCGAGTTAACAAGTCAGAAAATGATCTGAAGAGAGGTGACTGAGGGGTTGGTGGGTTGCCAGGTCTTGTGGTGGGACCGGGGCCCTGCTTGCTGGGGCAGTGCTGATGCCAGCAGCGCTTCCCTCGGGGCTGGCATTGTGTGATGTGGCTTGGAAGGGCAGGCCCACGGGGCACAGCTGCACGCTTTGGGTGCAAACATTCAAATCCAGGTAATTGCATCTGGCCTGCAGGATAATCCCAGTATAGATCCGTGCCTCTCCCCACCACAGCCTGGCCGAGTTCTGGATTGGTTTTAGAAGTCGTGGTTTCCTGAGGGTGCCACTTTACTATGGCTTGCTTAGAGATGAGGTTTTATCCTACTTCACATGATCCCCTTGCTCCTGTTCCTGGTACCCGCTGCTGCCTGGGCCCGTGCTGCCAGGCTCTGCACCTAAGGGACCCGCTGGGCAGTGGGTGGCTGCGGGCAGTTGGGCTTTCATTTGCAAAACCTAGCCGGTGGCCTTGGGGAGGGGGTATGTGAGTGCTGGGTGGGCTTCTGGGGTGTGTTTAGGCGAGGGAGAGTGCAGGAGGAAGCACGATGGCTCTGCCTGTGCTGCTGGTTTGGCTCACGGTGGGGAGGGAGGGTGTGGGCAATGTGGTGGGCAGCTCAGCTTTTGAGTGAGAGGGGGGATGCTTGTAGCCTGCAAGCAAGAAGCGTAAAGCCAATGGTGTGGGCAGCAGGTCGAATGCATTTTTTTTTTCTGGTTGCAAAGCCTTTCTTTCCTTGTTCCTCTCATTTCCAAAGCTGATATTGTTACCTAATCCATGTTGCTAAAATTCTTCTGTTAGAGGATCAGGTTTTCTGTGGGAAGACTGCTGTACTTCTCTCTAATATTGGTGGTCTTTCTTTGTCTTGTTTCCCTTCTTAGATCTACAATGAGAATAGAAACCTGTTTGAAGTAAAGGAGAACGTGCCCAGGAAATTGGTGGAGAAGGTCGCAGGGGACATTGAGAGCCTCTTGGCCAAGAAAGTCCGTGCTTTAAAGGTAAGGTGATGGGCCTGCGTGCTGATCCTTTGTCTGATATGTTCCAAGAAGAGCGTCGATGATGGCGTAGTATTGTGATCTCGGCTTCAAAGTGATTTCTGTGGTTGTGTGGCCTTTTCTGTGAGCTGCATCCTGCTGTTGCACAGATTCATATGGAGTATGTCTGGGGTGTGAGGTGAGGATGTATCATGTGAGGATCTGCTATAGGTATCTTGCTTTTTATCTCCTCCCTCCATCATGGGAACACCTGGAGGTTCTGCCACAGGCATACAAGTGGCAGCAAAAGCCTGGCAGTAAATGTGAGCCAGTCATTTAACTGGGGGTGTGGTGAATAGACGCAAAGGTACTGTGGTGTCCCTGCAATAGCTCATGGAAGCGTTTCAGACAAGTAGGGTTTTTTTCCTGTTCAAGAGAGGATACAGTGAAATGTTTGTGCTGGTGCCTGGCACTTCAATCCTGTGATTGACTGCGTGTGTGAGTTGCCCTCATGGGTGCCTGCACACATTTCCAATCTCTCGTCCTATTTTGTAGCACTCCTTTTAAAATGAATTCATTTTATCTGTAGTGGAGTGAGGTGACCTGCTCGTGGTGCCGGCTTGGTAAAACCGAGCAGTGGCTGTAACAAGGCGGCAGTGAGGCTGTGCTCTGCTACAGCGTTCTCTGCTACTGGGACAGAGACAAGTAATTGCCTTCCTGGAGAGACAGAGATACCCTCTCCACTGCAGAGAGATACGGGAGCCATGCAAGAGCTTCACTTCCAGAGGCTGTAGTGTCCTCTCGAATACCTGACTGTAGTGAGCAGGATGAATTTGTTGAATGGGCGTCTGGCAGTATGGTCAGCTGAGCATGCCTTGCTGCTTGGATAACTAGAAGTGCTTTTGTGGGGCCATAGACGAAGGAAAGGCTTGGAGCAGGTTGTTGTGTCCACACAGGGACAAAATGTGTCCGCATAGCCAAAAAGACTTGGTCACCCTTCGACCCTGATCGTCAGGAATGGGAGCAGAGGAAAAAGTACCGTGGTGACGGAAGAGGTGTTGCAATAACCAAGGTGTAACTAAGGCAGTGAAAGTTTGGAAGTGACCTATCTCCACAGCTGACTAAAAAGAAGTAGCTCAGAGAAGGTACACAGAAGGAATCGCAGGACACTCATGGAAGCCAGGGGAGTCTCAAGACCTAATAGGATCTGAGTCAAGTGTGGTCGAAGGCCAGCTTGACTGATGGGGTGGCATGGGGTTGTCCACGGTAACTGATACATGTGGTAACTGTAGGCATTTGGGTGAAGATGATGGTTGTGTTATCAATTCTGGAGCCTGGGAGGTAAAGATCAAGCCTACACGGGACTCGCACCAAGTGTTTTAGCTTGAATGAAAGGAGCTGAAGTGGGACTAAACAGGTGGACATTGTCACCACTGCATTTGGGTTTGCAGAAGTGGAGAACAAGGAGACCAGTTCTTTTCTGAACATGAGCTTACATTCCTGTGTTTGCGTGCATGCACAAGCATACATTGTCTATTAAACGTTCCAAAGATGTGCACCACCTGTAGATGCTGGAGGAAGATGGGGGGGACAGAAGTTAACTGCAGACTTGATATGCACCCGGACAATGTGTGGCTCCTGTGGGATGGGCTGGGTGATAACACTGGGTTACACGGCAAGACTCTGCTGGGTGGTTTCCACTGTGCCATTTGAATTTCAGCGGAGCAGTCACTGTGTCTTTTCTTACCCTTTGCTCAGACTCACACAGACTTGCAGAGTTTGTGCAGCTTCTGGTGCCAGGTCAAGGGTAGGACTGCTGCCTGTGGTACAAATAACCTTGTTCATCTTCCAGTTTGACTTCCTTTTTGTTGAGTTTTTGGGCAGAACTGGTTGGTGCGCTGTTAAGGGCTCACCTGACACTGGACCCAGTGCAGAGGACCGATTCTGGCAGCACTGGTTAGCAAATGAGCACTTGGTGCTGTTTTATTGTTGTGGAAACAATGATCCGTTGACCTGAATTTAGTTCCTTCAAGAGGAGTTCTTCAGAGCGCAGTCGCCGGATGGAGCAGTCTCTTGCATCCAGCCTGCATGTAAATTCTTGGCGTCTTGGATTGGTGATACTGACAACAAAATCTGGAAATGGGGAAGTTGAGGGAGGAGGAGAAATTGCATCTTCTGAATTTCTTCCATGTTGCGCTAAGCTCCTTCAAAGCAGTGGGGGCACCCACAGCTGCTTCTACTCTCCAGCCTGTGTTTTCTTCTGTCTCAGCTCTCCCTGTAGTTGAATCATCTCTTGTGGAGTCATTGCCTCCCCTTCTCTCATGACTCACAAGAGTGATGATGACTTCTTGAAATATGTTTTTCAGCATCCGAGTCAGGTGGGACTCCATGTATCAGCGAGAGCAGGTGAGGAGGGAGAAATGGATCCTCTCCTTGCAGTATGACTTGCCGTGTCACTCATGTACTCACTCTACTGAAAAGATGCCTCCCTGTCTCCTTTGCTGCAGAGGAGAGAAGGGATATTGCCTGTGCTTTGGTGAGGCTTTGTATTAAGGTGCTAGTGAGCCTTCGGGCGCATACAATGGATGCACGCTTCACGAGTGCCATTCTGATTAGGTGATGATTCAGTCCTGCCATCAAAGAGCCTGTTTTCTTCTGTTTCTAAGTGAAAATATTAATGTACCTTTATTAAAATTAAACTGCGTGCAGAGCACTTATCAATAATACATAGTTTCTTACCTTGTCTGTTGCATTTCTAAGAAGCAGAAAGCAAGTGCAAGGAAACCAAACTCAGTGCTCTGGCCCTGACGGCCGTGACGCAGCGCAGCGGCACGGATCTGGTGCTAGCAGGACACTCTGACTTCACACGTGATTTTTGGAGGAGTGCTGGAGCCAGGGGTGTGCAGCAAAGAGGGTAACTGCTTCCTAAAATAAGTCGTCTGCAAGGGGCTGGTTAATTGGATGCTGTCCCTCCCTCTTTGTTCCAGACCATCATATCTAATGACAGTCTCAGCGTGGGACAGGCTGCCCAGGGAGGTTGTGGAGTCTCCTTCTCT
>Ga0181612_127873_pt1 | contig 11055 bp, 5 predicted proteins | sample HoacroProtozoa21_FD_119630 | JGI IMG/M metagenome (GOLD analysis project Ga0181612, IMG submission 119630) | Hoatzin crop microbial communities from Cojedes, Venezuel. Combined Assembly of Gp0051906, Gp0051904, Gp0051908 | reverse complement strand
TCTTTCCTGTAGGCCCCCTTCAGATACTAGAAGGCTATTCTCAGGTCTCCCCACAGCCTTCTCTTCTCCAGGCTGAACATGCCCAACTCTCTCAGCCTGTCCTCATAGGAGAGGTGCTCCAGCCCTCGGATCATTTTTGTAGCCCTCCTTATGACCAAAATGTTTTTTAGTTTTCCATTGCCATTAATGCTTAGAGCACAATGATTAAATATGTGAGAGCTTCCTAAGGTTTCAAACATTTAACTAATCCTTCACAGGTTTTGCCTAACTGCACATATATGCACATAAAGCTTACTGTGAATGGTATATGAAAGGTCTCTCAAGAAAATTAACTGTGCTGAACAGGATAAATAGTCTTTCTAGTTATGAGGTTAGACTCTCTCATAAACGGCGTAAGACCATGTGTTCTCAAGATTCCTTCATAGATGAAGAGCATGGCAGAAGCCTGCTTCATTCAATGTTTAAGTTATATGATCAACACTTATGCAATGTGTCTCTGGATAATGCAACAAATGGAATGTCTTTTCAAAGAATAGTTTCCACATTGTCCTCTGTTGAATATAACAGTGAGAATCAATCATCATGATAAAAATATATATAACTCCAAAACCCAAGAAAGAATCAATCTATTGTGTAACAATAATCAATCAGCTGCTGAACAGCCCATGCTAATATGAACTTGTGGATGTCCTTGACACAATTCTTGTTTAAAAGCAATAAATTCTCAGACATGGTTGTGTCATGTCCTGGAGCTCAAGCATACCAAATCTTTACAACAAAAGGCAAAAACTCTGAGGTTACATTCACTTACATTTAATTGTTTTTAACCACTGTTTTATTTTTAATATAATAATATTCATGTACCTTTAAAATGTAATATAACTTCATTTTCAGATGAATGAATCTGCTTCAGTAAGGACCCTACGATGTGTAATCAACAGAAAATAAAACAATAAAATCTCCATTTCACACCCAAGATTGATATTGCAATGTTCTATCCTGAAGGATAAACTGTTACTATAAATATGAAGGGGAAGTGTTCCAAAGTGCAAGTAATTAGGACAAGACAGTTCAAGTACCAGCTAACACTCTGATACCTTGCTGACTCTCTTGATGTAAACTGTTCAGATATAATGTAGTTTTCATTTTATTTAACTTCTAAAATATTATTCTACTTCTTTGAAACTCAGATTCTTTTAAAATTAACATGACAGTATGCATACATTTAGTTTAATTTGCTTAAGCCCTTCAACACAGCACTTTCTAATAACAGGTTCAATTATTTTTTTTTCCATGTAGCTCTGAAGTGATGATTTTATGAGGTACCGACAATTTTCATTGCAGAGATACAGTTTTGTCAAAATTCAAAAGCTTTGTACTCACAAACTTGATCAGCAGCAAATTTTGCTCTTTAGACTTGTTTCTTGAATTTGGGAGAGGCTTCTGATTAATTCTTCAATCAAAGTACTGAGGGAATAAGCAGGGTATGAATATGAGAGGTAGAATAGTGAAATGTAACCTTTTCATCAGGTAAGATGACCAGGGATACAAACTCCTTTTCTCCCACAGCTGGTTAGCCTCCTGATAGCGAGCTGTGGCCCTGCAGAACATAATTTCTGGTGACAGAGGTTTTATCCACTGTAAAAGCAAACCAGCAAAATGTTTCAGAAACTCTTCAATTTCATTTCAGTTTTGAATAGGAATTCAGAAGTTTTGCAGGCAGGGACAAAAATTATCTTCCATCCTGATTTCTGCTCTCTGAATTGCCAAGGCTATCTCGCTGTTACACTGTCTAGCTCATGCTGGCCGTTTCAGACCTTCCACATTGCCTTAGTTCCTGCCAAGTTCCCTTCTAGAGAGTATGAATTAATTTTGTTTTCTAAACAAGTGACCACTGAGAATGCCACAGCATCACCTGCAAAACAGAGGCTCACATACACAGAGAGTTGCTGTGACTCTCAACTATTTGCTCTTGGTCTTGCTAGAAAACCCAGGATCTGAACAGATGTGAAACAACTGTGATACTGGATCAATGCACATGGTGGGTACCACACACTAATAAACTTGTACATGATGACAATGCTAATGTGCAACACGCTCCCAATTCATTTCATCAGCACAATTTCCAGAAAGAAATTAATAAAACATAAAGTACATCTGTTTGTGGGAACCTAGAAAAGAAGCCGAGTCAAAAATACCATTCAAAGAATTGTCATGAGGATTTCAATATGCTTAGTATCAGAAAAGGCAAAGAGAGCTGGCAATGTCAATGCACTACAGAAAAGAAGGGGAAATGAATCTGCATAAAACCCTGACTGTTACCTGTGGTTTGTCTGAACACACTGAGCTTCTAAATCTAGCAAAACACAGCAAAAATCTGGTCCAGCTTCAGAAGCCCTCCAACCCAGTTGTGTCTAGCAGCTTCAGTTCTCCTCAGACACTGGCAAAATGGTTCTAGGTTGCTGATCTTAAGGGAGTGCATGGTGAAATGTGTTTCCTGAGCTGACAGAAACAGAAAGATTTCCAAAGGCAGACCAAAAAAATCAGAAATATGCCTTTGGCCACTGGGGTTTGAGTCAGGACAAATGAGGAAAATATATTATTTTACTGTATTCCTAAGTTGTATGAAGCAGTGCCCAGACTTAAAAGGATGGATGCTTCTTTTCATCAAACATACGTATGCCCAAATTAATCTAGTATTCTGTTGACAATTAAAACACTGAACAGTAATGCTCATCTGAAAGTAGAAGAAGGAACAGTCTGAGACATGCACAAGAGCTTGTGCCCATCTTTCATTGCAGCTGCTCAAACACAAGGCAGAAACCTTACCTCATTCTATTAAAAGATTGTACCAGAAATTTCCGAAATCAAACTTTACTCTAGATTATAATCAGGACAAATTAGCAATCCAAAATTCGGCTTCAATACAAGTTTTTGAACAAGTTTATTATTTTTGTTAAAAGCATCACTTAGAAGATAAGTTGGGTTAGGCATTGCATAAATGTATAGGAACGGGCAGGCCTTGCTCATAAGAGATATGCATCTAAACAGAAAAGGCAGATCAAAAGAAAATGGCATTACCAATACAGAATTTGTAACTGTTTTCCTTGATTTATTAGTGTTGAGTTTTTTTAAAAAGGTCCCTTCATTCTTGTCCTTCTTGCTACTAATCAAACTAATTCCTGCTGCTCTATTTTTCTTCTATCTTTCAATGGATGAGAAAGCAACACTGTGAATTATTTTTAACTCAAGATGTTGAACAAAGCATGCTGCCAATTGACTTGCAATTCTCTCTTTCGGTTTTATACATTGAAATAAGATTTGAGTTAATTACTTTGGATATCATTTACTTCTGATTGTGGTGGGAAGCTATCATTCTCATACTCTAGAGTTTTGAAACATAGTAAGCCTTATGACACTACTTTTAATGAAGCACTTCAAATGAAAGTGTTCTTATAGGACTGTGATATCCCTCTACTCAAAAAACACAAAATATTTGTTATGTATCTTGTTCACCTACATCAGGTAAGACTGTCCTTTCTGCCCTGAAGAATTCCCTTTTCATCTCCTTACCTGATCTGTCACAACTTTTGACACAACCAGAATTTTAACAGACTTCAACATACAACACAATCGCTTGCTCTTATAAAAAGCACAAAAGTGTAAAATTGGATTAGCACCATAGAGTGCAATACGTAATTTTAAATCAGTTAAAAATAGGATTGTAGACCAGGATTTAGGTAGTTCTGACTCCAGTTAGATTTGACAGCGAAAGAAAAGGGAATAAAAAGAAAGCAGTGCTTGGATTTGGAGGAATGAGTTCATTAATACTTATAACTCTAGACTGTGATTATTAAGCACGTAAATATTTTGCTGTGATAGATCCTTGATGCCTAACTAGCAAAGTAAGCTCTGTAATAAAATATGCATAAATGGTTTGAAAAAGGAGAGCAAAGTTGTTAAAATTAATAGAGAATTTAAACAATGTAATGTGGGAATACAATAGAAGTATTCAAAATTATTTCAAGGAATGTCATGGGTATACACATGTAAACAAACCTACTGGCTAATCAGAGCCTAAGTCTTGTGGATAGCTGGTAGGAAGAAGCATTAAATTTGGGGGGTGGAATAGATGTGCAATAATTTTAATGTGTATCTCTAAAATAATATAGGTTATGTAGCATAACCTGTGTTACAAGTGAACTAGATACCAGAGGTGTGTATTTTGGCTATATGTCTCTGTATTTGGTTTATTTAGGTAAGATTTTCAATATGGACAAATAACTTCGGGTGTCTCACATGGAATAACTTCAGTGCACATAATGTTAAAATAAAATCCATGTATGGTTTCTAGATTTAATTACAGTGATTGCTTTTGAAAACTTGGATGCCCAACATAGACACAGTTCTGTAACCTGTAAGGAAGAAAATGTACCCTCCTTTTCACCATGGTAGATAATCCCAGTCCATATATTAAGAATCTATTACAGCTCTTCAAATCAGTGATGTTCATCGCTGGAATGCTAAAGTTTCTGTCATATATTTAAAAGAATTTCCAATGTATGAAAAATAAATGGTGGTCTATCTACTCCTGGATGGATCTGTCATAAAAACATAATAGTTAGCCTTTTTACTCAGAAACGCATCAGAACTTAACCACAGGAAAATGCTCTCTCATGGAACACTCTAAAAGTAAATAGAGCAGATCTGCCCATTCTTTTCCCAATGGCCAGGTCCTAGCACAGCAGTAGAGTCATTACCACTGTCATTATTTGGGACTGTTTGTGTATCTAGTAGTTGATCACGTGATTTCAAAGACACAAAATCAAAACTATTATTATGCACAACCTATTTTTCTCTTCACATGCAAAGAAATCTTAAATGAACACATACAAATGTCAAGTTTTGTCTCAACAGATGTTTAAATATAAATCATTAATCACCCTAGGTTTCTTTTAAAGTCAGTGGTGAGAAATGACACCTTCAGAGCCTAATAAATCTTAGCTATGTATTTTAGAAGAAGTGGAAATATCCCCTCCAGAGGTCTATTTTCCCCTAGATAAAGGTGATGAGTCTACACTTCGGTAATGTTTAGACACCTAAGCAGAGTGAGAAGAAGAACCTTCTTGGAAAACTACATATGTACCTCTTGAGGATGCTCTCACTGTTAAAAGTCTCAAGAGCGGTAACAGTAATTGCAGGGCAGGTGATGAAGTTAATCAGTCTCAGTAAACTCTGACCTGTTCATTGTCTGCTTCTATTACAGTTCTCACCAGCACACACAAAGAAGCCCTTCAGAGGTTCCAGCTCTGTCAGATAATTCAATTCCAACCACCCTGCTCTCACCGAAGTAGTTTGGACCCTTGCCTGGAAGGAACTTGCTGCCTTTACTACATGCAGTATATATTTACTATTTGAACTGCCAAGTTATTTCTATCTTTGACTTCTTATATTTTATAGTTGAGAATAGCTGCCTGTAGAATAAACTGTATTCCTATCCTTCTTTCTCCTTACTATTTTATATTCTTTAGAATCACGTTGATGTGAAAAAAACAGTTAAGAATGGCTACTGAAGTATTATTCTGTCAGATTAATTTTGTTAATTTGTTCATCATTTACCAATAGGCTATGAAGATGTTTCAAAGAAAGACAAGCCTTTTAGGGAGATATATGTGTATTCGTCCTAATTCTTTGGGTTAACAGCAGCAGCACTTATTTGTAACATTCACTAATGTCAGAGAGGTGCAAAATAACAGTAAATAATAAGTCACTATATGTTCTGGCCCAGCCATCAAGTATTCAGACATGGTTTGAACAGACTCACTAGGAGAGCTCTTAGAGATTTAATCTTTCAATTAAACATAGTCTCTTTCAATATTGCCAAACTGTTATAGTCAAGGCAAAGCACTATGACTTTTTGTCCCTTTCATATAGGGCACACCTAGACTATTTGGATCGCAAACATTCTTTGCCTGAGCATGTCTACCATGTGCACCATAAAGGAAGTAGCCTTTTCTGTGACTGTGATGGATTGAAAAATACAGTGCAGTATGAATAATTTCTGTATCCTAAGCCATAATCATAGGTGCAATGCTTTCCAACCATGCTGTATCCATTGCATTTGCCTCTCATCTATATTGTACTTAGGATGGCTTCAGCTGTAGATTCAAAGCCCGGTTCTCAACTTGTGTAAAAAGCCCTGCTTCATATATTCACTTGCATCAGGTGAAAGACTTAGGTGCTTGTTCTCTGCATGCAAGGTTTCACTACAGTTCCCTGTCAATGCAAGAACTGATCTGCCACTCAGACAAATGATGTTGTCCTCTGCTCCCATAGCATTACTTTTCTTTACTGTGCAGGAGCTCTGGGAGTCAGTAAACAGTTTAAGAACATCTCTGAAGGACTGTAGTCATGTCAGCAAACACAAGTGAGTGCCATTAAATCACAATTCTGAACTTAGCACATGCTAAGGACAATACCATTTTCTGTGTAGATTTAGCTGTTCTAGAAACCATATATTTCAGGTGTCATAAAAACTTTCTACCTTGTAGTGACTGTATTTGGATCTACATCATTTCTCAGTCCAGAGTTATCTGCAGAAAGCCCAGTCTGTAACATCCATTTTATGAACTTGCTTCTACATGTAACTACTTCTACAAAACAAGTACCATCCAGATTTAGAAGAATGTTTCCAGCTCGGATCCACAAGAAAAAGAAGCAAAGTTTCCAGTTGCACTGCACCTAAGAAAAACGTTGTGGTTCTCCTAGGACTGGTTGTAGGGAACGGATCAATCTGCACCACAGGAGGGACTCTAAACCACTTATAATTGCCATTTGACATGCCTTACAGGATTGCAGCCAACCACATCGTTCTTCAGACACCAGTGCCTCCAGCACCCTTCCATGTCCTTGGTCTCAGTAGTACCTCATAGCTGCAAATACTAAGTTTTCTTTAATAAAAAAGGTGTAATGTGATTTTCTGGCATTTATATTCTATTGCAGAGTAAAACTCTTTTGTTGGTTTGAATACTGGTGAAGTTTGCAAACAAATTCAGACTCTCCAAGTCTGCTGTGCTTCAAACAAGTCCTGCCTGTAGCTGTTGATTTGTTTGTTATGACTGCAGTGTGCTTTTAGAAAGAAAAACTATCTTCAGGCCCAAATGTAGATATAATCATTACTTTATTTTTTATTTTTATTTCTAATCCAGTCTAGACAGCTACAGTATTAAGGTTGCCAACTACGACTAGATTTGAGCATTTAGAAGTAAATTGCTAAGTATAATGAAAAGATGTGGACTTAATTTACATTTATCACAAAAAAAGAACTGGACATCAGCCAGTGCTCAGATTTATTAACATGCAGAAATGCTGTCACAGCTCTTATGTACATAGGACATTAGTCATGCATTTTGTTAATCTAACATAATATGCAACATAATTTATCAGGACATCAAAATAATAGCTTTTACTCCATTTCCCCATCTATGTGAGGATATGCACAATAGACTTTGAAGCTATACATGCACTCTATTAGAGCTAATTGCAACTAGATGATACAATTAACCTGCTTCTTAGTAAAAAGCATTAACACTTAATGTAAAATTCTAATCACAATGAAAGAAAGTAACATTGGAAGGAAATGTGGAGCATAACCACAAATCCTTCTTGAAATCCTTTCTTGAAAAATAAAAAGGAAAAATTATTACCAATAAAGGAAAATAAAAAACACTAAAAGCATCATCTGGGCCAGCTACCGTCCCAGCTTAGCTCATTGTATTCTGATTTTCCATGAGAATGTGACATTTCGGTCATTTCCAGAAGTGATGAAGCGCACTAACTGCTGGTATTTAGATGAAACACAAGAGAACTGAGCAGGTGGTCATGGTATGAATGAGTTGCACAGATAATTCATTTACACTATACACAGGGCTGTTACAAAAATTGAAGTTTAAAATTTCTGTTGATGAAAGTATCCCAATAATGCAATGAAACTGTCTTAATTTTCCTGTTGATTATGATTAATTTTTAATGCAAAAAAAATTTCATAATTTCCAGGACTGTAATTACCTACTTTTCCCAGAAAATTGAAAAAATTCGAATGTTAACAGTTCCTTCATTAGCTGATTCACTGGTCTTATATGTTATTTCTTCAATCTTCTTTTTACAGGTAGAGAGGAATAACAGAAAAACTAAATTCAAGATACTTAGCAAATGACAGTATGTCATATGAATGTTTGTGGATAAAGGCCTTAAAAATTGTAATACACCATAAAGACTGCACCATCATGGAGTAATACAGATGAAATCAAACATCACAAGAGGATTGTATGGTACAAATATATGGTGCTAAATAGATGTTAACAGATTTGGGACTGATTAGCCAGCAATACTAAAAGTACTTTTAAACTAATATTACAGTTTGTGATAGTTTCTGGACTGTAGCCTTGGAAAATTAAGTCATCTGGCTGACTGTGGAACAAAAGGCCACCACACCGCATAACCTCAATAATGTGGAATTTAAACAAAAAAGAAAAAAAACTCTTTTTATTTCCTTTCCAGGATTCTAAAGGTCTTCAGCAAAGCTGAATATTTACCTAGATCTTGGTTGTCTGTGTGCTTCTTAAAAGCATAAGCAACAAATTTACCCACTCCAAGAGGCAGAGAGATGGGTTGAATAGCTGATGTTGGGCTGAATAGCTGATAAACATTTGGCGGGAAAAGGAGGGAAAGTTAGAGACAGGATTTAAAGAACTAATTTGCTCACCCTGCTGGGATTTTACAGGGGGATGAGGGGGAATTAACAGCTGCTGCTCAGTGACTGCTGCCCTGAATATTTCCTTGTGTTCCTCGGCAGAAAGATCTGCAAAGATTTTCAAAGAAAATGTAGGTACTAAAGCTGTGGCTGCCCCAGGCAGCTGCCTACTTAGCCTGCATCTAGGTTATTAAAAAAGTTTGGAGTGGAAGACATGAAGAAATAAAAAGGAAAAATAAAGGAACAGTGGCACTTTCAGGTGCTCATGTAAATTATTTCTGGGCTTTAGTTGCATAGCTACTTTCATTGGAATCACAAAATCACAGAATCACAGAATGTTCGGGGTTGGAAGGGACCTTTGTGGCTCATCTAGTCCAACTCCCCTGCTGAAGCAGAGTCACCTACAACAGGCTGCACAGACCTTGTCCAGGCGGGTCTTGAATATCTCCAGACAGGGAGACTCCACAACCTCCCTGGGCAGCCTGTTCCAGTGCTCCGTCACCCTCAGAGGGAATCGTACTCTAGAACTAAATACTAGACACATATATAAGAAATTGTTTAGCATCACAATATAAATGTGGTTAGATACAATTAACTGACAAACAAATTAATATTTGATTGGTCTTTGGAACGAAGCAAGCATTTAAATTAAGGGACTAGTAACATGGCTTCCTGTTGCTTTTTGAAAAAAATCACGATCTTGGACTAGACATGGTCACCGTCAAAGTACATCTAGACTAGTTTTTTTCCTACTAGAGCTAGATTCCAAAAGGATCTTCTACCACGAACAAAAATGTCTTGGAAAAAGCCATAGGAAAATTTGATACACAATTAATTTGAAAATACTTTATGCTTTAATATGTTTATCTAGCAGCACTAACATTATCATCATATACACTAAGGTAGTATGTGGTTAAAACTAGACATATAGTTGTGACTGAATTCACACAACATTCTGTGTTATATTTAGGAACATAAAATCATAATTACACTATATTGCATACTGGCATTTAATTAATGTATTTATGAGCATGGATCTTTCCAACCAGAAACACTGTTTCTAGTTAAATAGACTGTTGAAAATAATTGCTAGTGTAAGAAAATAATTCTTCTCTGTACTCACTTTCCTGATTAACTCATTTAATAAGCATCACTGATTTCTTCAGGACCAAACAGAAGCTACACCTCTCGGTGATCCAGACAGTGTCAGTCAGGCATGACTTTGAGGAACAGTTGTACTCAAATCAAAGATTGCTTCCTCAGTCTATCTCCAATTACCTCAGCATCTGACTTGCCATGATCTGGTATGGTACGAGCATCCTTTACTTTCTTTTATTTCAAAGAAGAATCTGCATACCTCTGGAATAATCTATCAGTAAAAGTAAATTGCTTGAAACAGGACCAATTTTTGCTCCTATTACTGTTCCTACAAGGCAAGTGCCAGAAGAAAAAACAATACTAAGAGGTAACTTTGCCTCTAGTAATCTTTAATTGAAGGTTATTAGGATTAGGATTAGTAAATTGAACTACAAAAAGTACTACACTAGCTCATTCAAGTATTGGTCAAAAAAAATTTGCATATAATTTAAGAGACACATCAAATCACAAGTGAATTCAACATACATGAATTCAACATGCTAAAGATATGAAATATCCTTAACTGTGAACATGTGACTTTAGTTGATGCATTATAACACATAGAAACAAAATGATGTCTTTCTGTCTATATAATGTTGCTACAGGATTGTCCATGAGCCCAGACAAAAGTTGAACTGGGTTATTTTAAAAAAGGTATTAGAAGAACAGGTCCATTACCAGGATGAATGGACAAAAATCATCAGCGAAAGAACAGATTGAAAAGTCTTCAGGAAGACAAGCCAGGCTACCATGACGCTCTGATAATTTTTTACCAACCGAAATCAGCTTCCACCCCCCCCTACCCCGTATATCGTCATGGCACAGAGAACACTCTGTCTCGAAAAAAATCAATTTTACCTTTGGAAAATGAAATTCAAAGTGGCCTTCAGTGACAGTAGCCAAGCAACCCCTTTCCTTTTTTGTGTTGTCCTGGGTTTGGCCAGGACAAGGTTAATTTTCACCAGAATCCAGAAAGGGACACAGCCGGGCGGGTTGACCCCACCTGGCCAAACAGAGCCGGGTATTCCACACCATGTGCCATCACGCTGGGTTCCGGGGGGTGGGGGCGGCACGGCAGGAACTCACTCGTGGCTCAGGAGGGCTCGGCGGTGATGCGGTCTGGGAGAACGGCTCTCTCTCTCTCTCGGTCGTGCGGTTTGTTCTGT
>Ga0181612_105343_pt1 | contig 11055 bp, 8 predicted proteins | sample HoacroProtozoa21_FD_119630 | JGI IMG/M metagenome (GOLD analysis project Ga0181612, IMG submission 119630) | Hoatzin crop microbial communities from Cojedes, Venezuel. Combined Assembly of Gp0051906, Gp0051904, Gp0051908 | reverse complement strand
CCTGTGCAATGGGGGTGATAACACCTTCCCAGCTCAGAAAAAGGCCTTCAGACTTTCCTTTTCAGTCTTTAAGCTGGATCAACAGTGGAGCATGACCCTGCAATACAACATCAGCTGTTACATGTGTCTGACTACAGCAGGATTTTCTCAAGGTCTGTTTCCTTTACTGAGATTTGTGAGCAATCACTGACATTTAATTGAAACTGAGACTATGAAGTTTGTGAAGTTTTTCACAAGATAAAATAATATTTTCTTTTGTATTTTATGTAAATATATCCACATCTCTTCTGGCAGCTAAGCACAATTCCCCTTATGAAAACATGTTTTAAGATGGAAACATGAACTGCGCCAGTTTTATGCCCCAGAAATGTACACTATTCTTCTTCTCACTAGATGGAGGTCCGGTGCCACGAAAACTGTAGCTTTCTTGATTCTTCCTGTTAGTGATGAGGTTGAAATGATTTCCACAGCAACCTCGACAAAGCTTTACAGTGTATCTGTGTTCTCAATAGAGGACACAGATAAAGGAATGAATATTTATGTATCTGTTAAAGCCTATAACATCCTCTGTTAATAAGACATCTAGAAAAGGGCATGTAAAAATGCCATAAAGTTGTAAAGATTTACATGCAGATGTTTAGATACAGTGAAGGTTTTATAAAATCCAGTTGTACTGAATGAATTTATTTTGGCAAAAGCAGAGCTGTTTAATAGATCACATCTGCCTGGTTGATGCTGCATTAATCCTGACAGTAAATTGCTTGTAACTAATCTGTTTTAATTAGGGAGAGTAAGGACTACCATTTATTTTGCTTTTCATTTTTTTTTTAATGCACAGCCTGCAGTGCCTGTGCATTTAGCACTCATCGGTCCTGATACCAGAACTAAAGGAGACTAGACCTTTCCTGAGCAGTACTTTTCGACTGCACAAATGAGTCCGGTTTAACCTCCTCCAATCCTCCAGTGGCTTTGCCTTTCTCTTCCCAGAAAGTCTGTATCCCCTTTGTCCTCTTTACTGTCAGGTTAGACTTCTCTGAGAATCATTTCTAGGACAGAAAACATAAAAACAGAATAAAGAATCAAGCAAACAGGGACTGAACTGGAGTTGCTATGTCACCAGTTGCAAGCCGATGTGTGTAAGGGTGGATGGGCCAGTGCCTTATGTGATGGGAGAACAGGATTCAATTTCTCCCTGTCCTCCAGACTTTCTTTGTGACGGATCAAATCATTTCAGCTCAAGCATACAAAGGATGTTAGTGCCTAAAATATCATTTAGGTCTGGTATTTAAGCAGCCAAGTTCAAAATCTATATCCTGAATATCAGATGTTTCTTAGCTTGGCATTCTTCACTTCTACAGCTCTGAGTGCTGGCAGTATCTTCCTGGTGAATGCTTGGCGAAACACACCCACTTCATGCCCAAACCATTAAAGATTTCAAAAATTTGGGGTCTTTCAGTATTTTGTCTAATGTTCCTGCCTATTCTGGATTTGTTCATTTTTTTTTAAGGTGTTTCAATCTCATCCATGAAGTGAGTGCTGGTTATTGTTCCCCATCTACAGTGGGACTTAGATTCATAAACATAGGCGCCTAGTGCCACTGGAGATGCTCTCGGTTACGAAGTCATCAATGTGGAACAGATAGATATGATACATTACGCTGGGAGATGTGTGTCTTCCTGGAGTGGCATCTGGAGGCAAGATGCCCTAAGGCATCTAAAACAGCAAAGTGTACCTATGCTTGGGTACCTGAGTCACTCTTCTTTGCACAATAAAGGAAATCAAGGACCTGATGGAGAATCATGTATTTGGCTTAGGAGCCTGGCATCTGAAAATATACTGCAACAGTGGTAATGCTTTTTTAGTCATCTCCCTTGGTGGAGGTAACTTTAGGAGTTACCTTACGTGTAAACTAGTTACCTTTTGTGTAAACATACTTCACAGAGATGAAAATAAATAACTTGCAGTTTATGAGGTGCTGAGCTACCAAGATAATATTGTCTGAGTAAATATTGTCATTAAAACAACCTGGGTAGGCAGCTCCACATGTCTGTCCAGGATATTTCAGCCCCATTGAATCCCATGGGGCTTGTGACAGAGTCAGCACTCGCTGCAAGATCAGGGCTTGAGTTACGAGTCGTGAAAAATTTGTTCACTTTGGAAATTAATGAACATTTCATTTTGCTGAATTTGGGATGGGTAAAAAAGCATTTAATAATAAAAAAGGAGTATGGTTGCTTCAATTTATAATCCATTTAGGCCTGAATTCCTAAATAAAAATAAAAGTTATATAATTTTCAGATTAATCCCTTTTGCCAAGTCTTTTCACCTCATTATTTTTGATGCTGGTTAATTTTAACCAGGTTTGAAAAAGGGTAGAGTGCTCAAGGAAGTTTATGTTCTGACTAGTCTAATGGAAGTAAATATCAGGAGAAAGAAGAAATTTATGACCCTCTGAGGAAGGTACAGCTCAGTCATTGTAACTCTCTTTCATAACAGCCTCCTGGCGAATAAGGCATGCACATAACAGGTTGGCCTGTCCACATGGACCTAGCTCCAGATGAGTCATAGTCACTGCTTTCTTTTTCCCAGTGAATGTATTATATGTGCATGTGGACAAGCTGGGGTGAGAAGCAGGACAGGGGTAAGAAATGCAATATAAATTCAAGTTTCCAGGCCTCTTCTGTTTCTCTGAACATGGTGCATTTTATTTCGTTATTGCTTCAGCCAATTACTCTCACGTACTCATAAATTTTCTCTCTCGCTGATTATACCGTATTTACTTAGAAACATTGGATATTTTCCATGATTTAAAATGTAAGTTTGCTCTCAGAAATGCAGATCACACAGGAGCTACTTGACTATGAAGGCAGGCTCAGAGTTTTTCTAGGTGATAGCACGGTAATTCTTACTGTTACATGAATTATTGTTGGCACAACATATTACCACACATATGCCTATAAAAGAGAAAACTTCTAGTTTTTCAGAGATAGTCAAAGTATGTTAGTTTTTACGACCTGTTTCCAGTTGCTAAGATTGCATTTTTCAAAATTATCCTGAACACATTATGTCGTTTTCCATATTTATACTTTAGCCAATGAATATGAATTATAACACTAACTTTATTAAATTAATTAGTCATACCTTGCCAGTTATTAATTATAAAAGAATCAAAATTGATTAAAAGCAAAGTATTCATTGTTTTTCACTCTGCTTAGCAAATCTCTTGCTCAAATATGAGAACTATGAAGTGGGGTAGCACCTTGTTAGGATTAATGTTAAAAGAATCATCTTAAACAAAATTGAAAATTTTTTTTTCTGCACAGTGGAGCAAATGCTGATGACTTGAAACATGAGATTACAGGTTTACTAATTTTAAAGATAAATTTTCAAATCCCTTTAAAATATACACCTAGCCTGAGCTGTCTGAAAATTGTTAGAACTATCTCAAAATTCAGATAAAATCTATGATAGTAAATGGGAATTATTTCATCAAAGGCCATCTGAGATAACTGCACCCACCTCCAAAAAGCATTCTCCATAAAATTTGTTAATAACATTAAAAGGCTTGTTTTCACACAAGAAGGAGTCATTGCACAGGACTCATATGGAGCTTACATCACTATCTTCTGCTGAGATCTGGAGTCCAGCACAAAAACCGAAGCACCTAGCTCATATTGCTGGAAAGCAGCTGGACTTCATTTCTGGTTTTTATGGCATAGTTCACCAGAGCGTCATGAAGCTAGTGGGAATTCCCAGAGCAGTGAGTGGAATCCAGTGCTGAAATAATACTACAGCAGTAAGGGAGAAAACCGAGATGCTTTTCTTCCGACAGTGCAGTTTCTTGGCATACTGTGTCTCACATAAAGGGAAAATCTGGGATCTGGTCCCTAGTACCAGGCAGTTTTGGAGTTCCAGATATTGGAATACCCATTAGCGCACTCTTTGACAGCATAAATTCTCTTAATTGAACACAGTATGTTTAGGTGTGTAAGAGCCTGAAAGAAGAAAAAGCTGTTTGGAGTTTCACGTATAAAAATTGTTATGCAATTTAAGTAGCACTCTATATCCTGTGTTCCTTCAAACACTTACCAGGGAAATGTTAAAGCTGGAAAACCAGAAAAATTCAGCGTTCAGGTCTCCCTCATGCCCCTTACAATCCTGTGAGAATTACAGTAAAAAACTATGAAACACCTCATTAAAAAAATAAGAAGTGATATGATTTACATTCAAAGAATATTTTCATTATAGATTCTGTCACGCTGCTTCCTACTCTTCTTCAGTTCACTCTAGGCCAGAAAGGCTTAATTTTCTCTATTGACACAGAAAGGGAGCTATCTTGTCAATGAATGTGCAAGACGAATCTCCAGGGAAGGAAGTGCAATTATGTTGAGTAACATTGTTTTACTTTATTTATGATAAATATAAAGGCTTATGATGCCAAAGGACTGCAGTATAGTTGCACAAAGATTGAGAATAAATGATAAGAGAAATAGAAAAAATAGCCGGGGTATATACTGGACCTCTGTTTTTCTCCAGTTGCTATGGTAATGTTTGGCACCTTTGTTAGTTATTCCAGCAAGCGCTCTCCTGCTACGTCCCTGGGAGATCTGTCAGTTCAGGAAGACCGAGAGCAATGAACCTGCCTTGGATCTGGGGACAGACCTCATTAGTTTTGAGGATTAGACAGAATACCTAGCACAGACATGGGCAATCAGCACAGAAGCATGGAGAGGAATGCCAGGGTGCTTTTAACGAGGTCACCCAGCCTGGATATTGGATTGCTCTTTAGCACTCCCAAGGCAGCCAGCTGTAAGGCTGGTGGGTGAATTGTCATCCTAAGAATAGCTGTTGATGTTTAAGCCTAGACTAAACCAGCTCAAAGGCTTCTACAATGTTGATGGAGTTGCACTTTCAGAAGATCAAAAAAAAAAAATGTAAGTACCAAAAGGTTGCTTTTTGCTACCAAGTCAAGTCTTTGGATCATTTTTGCTCTGAGAAGTGCAACTTCCAGAGGACTTCAACAGGAGCAGCTCTTTGCAGGTGTTGGTTCTTTTGTCTTTTCACTGTCAACTAAATCGTCAGTGTTCCTCTGCTGTTCTGGGAGGGATGAGGAAGAAGTGGCATGCAACATTGCTATTATTCTACACTTTCCTGCCTGGCTTGTGGTGTAGATATTTTTCTTAATAAGTCTTTGGCTGATTCAGTGAGAATATCAGGTATTTTACAAAAGATAAGGCATGTTTCAGTTTCTCTGTGTTGTAGAGAACCACAGAATCATAGAAGCATCCCCCCCAACTTGAATCAAACTGCTGGAGACTTTGGAAGCTGAGTGCTAACAAAAACTGCAGCAGTAACAAAAAATATCTTTCAGTTCTTGCTGTTGTTTTTAACTTTTTTAAATCTCATGACTGATGTCTTTCAATGTTGGAGTGTCTACCATTGGCCGTACTCCATAAATTTATACTTCTGAAAGTTCCTTGGCAAGTTGACAGGAAGTTCAGTGAGGGAAAAGGATTTCTGAAACTTCTGCTGTCAGACTTGGGTGCAGTTCCCTCCTTCCGCCAAAAACTTTCACTCCCTTTTAATGTTTTTGTGTGTGTACACAGACCTTCCTGGAGTCCTGGTAAATCTCTTGAGAGTGCTGTATTTATAATGATTGCACTATAACTCTGAATTAATTAACACTGCACATGTGAAAAGGTGAGAATCTGTGAATTCACAAATGGCAATTTGCAAATAGCTCTTTTTTGTTCTTAAGAAGGATGTGCTTATTGAGTAGGAAAGTTACAAGTTTGGTAAAACTTTGTTTCTTTGGGTTTCTCCATGAAGATCCTAACCAAAAGTTTAAGCAGCAGTTGAACTGAAACCAGAGATTTCAAGCAGGGCTTATGTTCCTTCCCAAGTGTGGTTACTGGTAACTGTGCGTAGGGAACTGTTTTTAAGAATGTAAGATAGAAGTGAGCTGATGATTATAAACTTTGTCAGGAACCATAACAAACCCTATGATTTCAGGAATGCAAAACTGACTTTAACTTGGACCTGTCCACTCAAATCTCTTTATTCTGGATCTGTTTTATGTTGTACTGGCCTTGTTCTCATGCGCATTTGCTCAGAAGAGGAAGTCAGTCAAGGGATTAATACAAGTGAGAGCTTGTGAATTCTAATTTAAATGTCATTTTTTTTTCTCTTGCATTGATTTCAGGTGGATATGCTCCATGATATAGTTGTCTAATGACCAAAGGTGTGTTAGCATTGGTAAAAGGAAAAATGGCGGGGATGTGAGGCTGGCCCTTCTGGTGGGGCAGCGCAGACTTTAAAGTCTAGTTACATAGGACACCACAAGGAAAATGATCAATGAATGAAGATCAGTTCTTTCCTTAGGAAGGAAACTAAGAGATCACATGGAAGAAGCTTTCTTCACTTAATGAGGATGATAAAGACATTACATGGGAAATCAGTTACATAGAGAGTTGTAAAATGAAGGGTATCTTACTAGCTATGTAAGGGAGGAGAGGGAATTAGAGAAATGTTTTACAAGATAAAGCACTGGGGACTGGGCCATAGTCCTGGCTCCAGATCGGCATTTCTTAACCTGGGAGTTGCTAGAAGCAGGTACTGAGGTAAAAAACACCTCTTGACATCTGAGGCAGCACTTACAAACTAAGGTAGGAAAGGTTACTTGACTGACTGAAAGGAAGTAGTGTCTCAGAAGTTGATCAAGTCCCAGTGAATGCTTCAAGGCAGTGAAAAAGCTGAGATGTTCTATCTGAACAGCTTAATTTTATACGTCACAGGTTTGGGATCCCTCTTGCAAAATGAGTATCTGTTTGCTCTGATGAGGGCATACTCCTGCAGAAGGGGATGGTAAATAAATTCAGACCAAAGCGTCTTGCTGAGGTGGAATGGGCTTATGGTGTTCTAGAAAACTGAGGAAACTGCTACCAATTTAGGGGGCCTTGTCAGTTAGCTTGCAAATTTTAAGTTAAAAATCCTTGCCAGAAGATACTGAAGCCTGGAAACTCATACCAGATTGGAAGAAGAATACTTGTGCTAATGAAAATGTTAGATGTCTGACAATTTCACAAATATCAAATCAAATCTGCTGTGTAGGTATCCGAATTGCAGAGTACTCAGTGCTCCTGTCAGGATCATCTAATGTGTTTTCTGCTTTATATGGACTGAGAGCAGTATCAGAGGGTGAGAAACACAGGGTGAACAAGGGCAGAGATAAATATCCGATATCTAAAACTCAGACACATTTGCAGGATTTTCAGATAATTATAAATACACAAATTTTTAAATATTCCCTACCTGCCCCTCTCCTCTCTTCTCCCCATGCTTTTCATGTTTTCACCCGATCACGTACCTGTATTTAAAACTGGCACTGTTTGCAGTCTTGGATTTATTTTTGTCTTGAATCTGGTTATATTAGAAAGCTTTTTCTTTCAGCATTTGCTTTCTAAAGTTGCACAAGTTGAACAGATGTTGTCTTTTTTCTTTCTTTAAAAACAATTGCCAATTACCTGCACGTCTGCAGCTCATACTGCCTATTACCAGAGCCTGCTCTCACTCTGGCAATCAACAGAGTGCGATGTAGCCCAAGGTAGAACACTCGCCTGTGAAGAAACCTAATTTACTCTTCAGAAAATGTGCAATAAAGGCTAAGACTGTAACTAAGATGTACTTGGAATGCTGCTCAGAAAATATTTTTGTTAATATTTTACTGATTTCATTAAGGAAGATTTCCTGCTTAACTGCCTTCCTTGTGCTGATACTGTGATGGACAGAGTCAGATCATCTTGCTGATCTGGCTGGAAATAAACTTTCTTTAAAAGTCAGTCAGGTGATGTCTTAATGCAGAGCTGCATTACTCTACTGCCAGCAGCGGGGCAGACAGTGAGAACAAAAGGCCCAAATGGGAAGGGGAGCAGGCAAACCATTCACAAAACTGCCCTTCATGCTCCTTCAACACTGCCTCGGATACTGTCTGTCTGTCTGTAGCAACCAATCTGTAACAGGAGCAATTTATTATAATATTCGTAATTTGGTTTTACCCACAAACGGTGTAAGAAAGACCATATTCTATGCAGCTCTGTTAACTGTAGCTAGTTCTTATAATCTGAAGGTGAGGAAAAAAGAAGAGAGGTTGTTATGCATTCATGAAGTGAAAGACCCACTACAGAAAAGCCCTGTGGTTAGAGAGATCTAAAAAGCTGTGTGAAGTCTTGACTGAGCAACACCAGCATGTCCTGTGTTTCAGGAAAAGGCCTAAGACAGTACAGGTCATGTCCCTCTGCCTGCTCCCAAGCTGAGCAATGAGTCTGAGCTCTCTGACTTGAGTACCTGGATTCCCTTCTGAAGGAGATGAGACCGCAAGAAGAAAGGGGAAGGGGAAGGTGTGAAGAAAGGTGATGCACGTGCCTGGCTGTCGTCCTGTCATGGGGCTGGGTACAGATGTCTAGGGAGCTAACCCAAACTGAGAAGCTTGGGGTGCTGCCTGAATCTGCTCATTTAGGTAAAACTGCTCAGGTCCACTAGGTGGTTTGGTGATTGGGGTAACAGAGCCATCTCAACAGAAATGACTGCAAAAGAGGAGGGAGGGAATTAAGGGAGGGATATCATCTGCCTAAATCTAGTGCCCAACTTGTGCCTTCATTTCAGATGCCTAGAGCTGCAATCCTCCTAGGGCACATGCATAAGAACCCCAAGTTATTGGTGAAAGAGACCTATTGGAAGTTCTCCAGAGACCAGCTAGGCACCTACAAATAGTACTGGTGATTGCAACTTTAGATTGCCAACAAGAACTTGCTGTAAATTAGTTTAAATTTTAGATCTGTTCTAATGTATGTTTGTTCCCAAGAACAAAAATAAAGCTGAAGAATGGGGAGGTAGAACTCTGTAATCAGACACAGCAGCTAAGCATCCAATCATTCATAACATTGAACTCTAAAACCAATGCACATTTTACAAACTATCTCAAGAAATGTGATTTCTGCTTGTTGCACAACCTATCTAAAAAAGAAACCCAGTTTGGTGACTGAATGCTTCACATGCATTGAAATCAGCTAGCTCTGGTTTGTAACCACCTGTTGGGAAGCTGGGTTGCATATGGCTTGGAGAGCATTGCAAGAAACTGCAATAGAAGGTTATAGGAAGATTAAGAGCAGCTGGGAACAATTAAGATAGGCTGGAGGATATGTACCAGGAGGGATAGAACTATTGTGGATAATCAGAGCTGTCAAGGCTTTAGGTTGAACATGTTTAATTGAAGGTATTTAGTATAGTCTGCTGCACTTGTATAACTGAACTGGATTATTCTTCAATTTGTCTAAACTTTTTAGGAAGCCCATACAATCTGGAAAGGTGTGCATTTGTTCAGTAGAGCTGAATAAGGTGCAGAACAGGTTGTTTGACTGAAACGAGGTTTTATGTTCTACTTAGGCCTTTCCCTAGAAACCTGGTGACAGCAAAAGCCTTGTTTTGTTGCTCAAACTAATAGTGTTTGGATAGGGTGGAAACATGCAGTAATTATACTATCCCATTCCAGAATTAGAATCCAGTTAAGAAACTGGGAAAACACTTACTGGCAGGAACAAATGTTCTCAACACAAAAGGACACAAAGAAGTATTTTTCATTTTAGTTCAGATGTATCTGAAATACATGTTTATTATTGCATTTTTTTGCATCTTTGATTAGGATCTTTATAATAGAACTCCTGTTCTTCAGTTAGGAGAAATGTCATGGTAGGTAAAAAGGTACAGCACTCTGAATTAGTGCCTTGAAATTGGTTTTCATTAATTTTAATGTGAAACGAACATCAATTGCCTCTGTAAGTTTTGCCTGAAGCTTGGTTATCCTTGTCTTACACATTTTCTCCTTGAGTGTATTAAACATGCTTTTAATTTTCAGGCAATAGCACCATTTTTCAATTGTAATTTTCCTGTTGTTACCATTACCTGCAGTTTTCTTTTGCTTTGTGTTGTTTCCTTGCATGCCAGAAAAACCTTAATTGTATCAGATTTGAAGGGAAAAAACAGGGACCTCAGATTTTGTGATAAATATACTACTGCATTGCAGCAGTTTTTTTCTTCACTTAGTCTTTCTTCTTTTCTTATTGATGAGAATGCCAGATCTCTAGATGGCAAATTGTGAGTTGATCCTATAAGCTCTAGAAAAGGCCTTTTCCACTGTATTAGCAATAAACGGGCAGATTTCAGTTAGAGCATGTTCCATTGCCTGATTTAGAGCTTTTCTGCTTTTCTTCCCAGACATCTGGGCTATTGGCTGAACGAGAGAGATACTGGACTTATTGTCCTAGTAATCACAGCATTAACCACAGGAGACTTTAAAAATTATTTTGGTGATGATGTAGTCCAGCCTTTCCTTTAACGAGTATTCATGGCCACCGAGAATCCATTTTTCTCATCCACTTTTCCAGTATATTGCTTTATTTTGGCTAAGTTTATGTACTTCTTAGTGTTAGTTCCATCATCCACCAGGCCTCACATGTTTATTTGTCTGCAGTTTTACATGGGCTGTAGCGATGGCTCCAAGCTGTGCTTTAAGCATTATGATCCAACCAGACAATGGGATTTTTCTTTCACTTTAGTAAATACATGTGTTTGTTTACTCAATACCACATAAACTACATCCAAGCAAAACTCAGTTAGATGCACTGCCAGGAAAAAGCTATGAGAAGAGAGGCATGGAGAGCAGCTGGTTCTCCCAGCTGTTGCAGTCCTCAGACCTACAAAGGTAAGAGATGTGTGACTGGCTTAGTTCCACCAAGAGAGTAAATAAGTGAACAAGCATGGATCTTTCACTCAGGTTATCTTATTAGATAAGACAGGAGAAAAGACAGGCTTATTTGGTGATAAATCATCTTAAAGCTCATGTGTTGGGTCTAAGTCCCTTGCAATTGCATTGTATCAACAGATTTCTGACCACAGAATTTCTCCTATGTCAAGGACATTTAATTTTTTAAAAAATGTTCTTAACACAAATATATTTACTAAATACATTTTTATTAGATTTTTTGGGGTTTTGTTGTTGTT
>Ga0181612_102266_pt1 | contig 11055 bp, 7 predicted proteins | sample HoacroProtozoa21_FD_119630 | JGI IMG/M metagenome (GOLD analysis project Ga0181612, IMG submission 119630) | Hoatzin crop microbial communities from Cojedes, Venezuel. Combined Assembly of Gp0051906, Gp0051904, Gp0051908 | reverse complement strand
ACCTTAAAAACCATGATGCCTCTCTAGAACAGTTCAATGAAAGGACTACTCTGTGTTAGTAAATCTGCACAGAGATGAATGCTAGGTCTACTTTAGGCATTACTCCTCAACCTCATCCCGTCGTGCTGTGAGGGACTGACTAGTAAGCTTGACGTCTAACTGCAGAAGGAGAATGATAACAAGGAAGTGAGGGACAGCCAAGTCCCAAGTCACCAAGAGCAGGTACTCATTTTAAGGTGGGAAGAGAATTCTTCATGACAGGTTTAATTAGGTGTCTTCTCCCTACACAAAGATCATATCACAAAAAAGGTATTTATCCATACATAGTAGTCCATGAATGCCTGTGTGTGCATTTGGACATGTATATTTATATCTACGCATCTATGTCACTACCTACTAACTTCTTTAGGGTCTTGCTATCAAAAACACTTAAACCAAACCCGGCCACATAAAAACTAAGAAGCTGTTTTGTTGCCTATCTACAGTCCTGTTACTCATCGGTACAAAAGTTAGATTGAGCAGCACCCTTTGTGGTCCTGGTCAGCAAGTCATTGCAGTGAATGAACAGGCTGCCCACAGCTTTACTATGAGGCAGCCCTGCTACTCTTTCACAGTATTTGCATTAGGATGCAATTGCCTTTTGCTGTCTATGATGATAAGTACAAATTTTATTATTTTAATTGCACACACACAAGCCTCTTCTGGTCCTCCCTCAGTTACCAAAACCCCACCCTTTGTCCCACCTGCTGCCCCTAGGAAAAAAAAAGCTATTTTTAAGAAACACCATAAATCTTCTCTCACTTCAAAGGCAACGGATATTCAGGCCTATTTCTAAGTATTAAGGGAAAGGCAATCAAAGAGCTTATTGACTCTTTAACCAGTTAAGTTATTGTGCATCACAGCCATCGCAGCTTTCATCTTTGCAAGCTCACAAGTTTTGCCAGCGACAGCGAAATAGTACTCAGCTAATGACAGAGGTAGAGATGAAAATTTTGTGACACGATGCACTATTTTCAAAAAGTTACTGACATTTTTTTCCCTAGACTATGGAAGAACTCTGCTTTGTTCCTAGATCTTGTGGTTTAAAGGGAAAACAAAGAGGGCTAACAATTGATTGTTTCTCTCTCCCTGAAACTTAACAATCTTTAGACACAGCTAATACCTGAAAAAGAAAAATGTGAAGCTTGTCACTGGGCTGTGGTTGTACAGTATCTGCTAAACATGACAGTCGAATGAGTGCGGGCAATGTATGTGCCAGGTTTATGGCCTTTAACCTCCCCTCCAGTCATGCACAGCCACGCAGCAGCAGGGATGAGTTGCTGGCTCATCACCCAGTACTGCTTGCTAACCAGCACTAATCCGTCACCGTGCAGTTACACCAGGTGGCCTGTATGTTGCACCTCAAGGGAAAAACAGAAACTGGAAAGCCAGATTTATACAGAATCAGTTGATTTTCCAGTTCCTTGAATGCGAGCAGAATGGACTGACACATAGTATTTTAAATAAATAAATGAAGACAGACCAAAAAGACATCTTGAGGTGAGAAATATGTGTGTGTAAACTCCAGTAGCCAAAATTCAGCTTTCTAAGCATTTTGTGTGGTTGAGGATTTATTCTGTTTTTTAAGTTGGTTTTTTTTTTTGGTGGTGGGATATTTGTCAAGTCGTAAAAGCCAATAGTGGGATGTATCATTGATATGTGCTACTCTGTTAGAAGAACAGCTATGTGTCAGGTGGGTTGGTAGTAGAGATGTAAACTCCCTTGCTCCTAATCAATACTGACTTGCATGGCCTAGCTACAGCTATGTGCTTCATCACTTAAAAAAAAAAAAAGTCATGAATCAGTTTAATCTTGCAGCCTTGAGCTCTTAAGTATAGCCAACATCACTAAAAATGTCTTTAAATACAAAAACTATAGTAGTAGTAATGTAAAAGATATTATTGGGCATTATAGTAGGTGACAGCCCCACTACCTGTGCTGTAGGCTGCAGACTACCGCCTAGAGTCACCTAGTACTAACACAATCCCTCTTAGTCGTGAAATCAGGCCTTGTCATGAGGCCAGTTTTGGTCGTTCTTACTCCGTCAAATATTATAGGGCTCCCAGCACTGAGCTGTTTGTAGTGATAGGTTTTGGTAGAGGGCATTGAAACCTGTAGTCTGCTTTTAGTAAATGTGACTAGAGGGCATTTTTGTTCTTTAGGTGTTCTGGACTAAAGGGCAGTACATTTTTTTTTTTTTCAGACACACACGTATATATGTCTACTGGTATGTACATAAATATACATAAAAGAAATATGTGTATCTTTCAGATAAATGGCTGTTGACCACACCTGTATCTTGACTAAAGGATTTTTCCCCTTTGGGAAGGTAGCTGCGGCTGAGGAAGGGCGCAGTGAGTGAGTCCCAGTTTAAGAGCATGGCTGTCCTGGCAGGTAACTGCGAGGACCTCAGCAGTGACGTGCTCGTTGGTGTGCAGCCATCCTGTGATGCCAGGAAGTCCTAGACAAGACGGCAGAAGCGGAGTAACTGATGAGTGTGAGGGACTCCAATGTCTTGGCACTAGTTTGACTGCCAGTGCCACGGTACTTGGGTGCAAGGAGCTCCTATTCCGAACAGGAATATGAAGCCACCCTATGACCTGAACAGGGATGAGGAGGAAAATGGAAGTAATGTGACTTGCTATTGAAATGGAAGAGATACCAGCAGCCCCTGCCACCTGATTCTTTTGTGGATGTATATAAGAGCTGTGATAGACCTTGCAATAAAGTGTCTGCACAGCCTCAGAAAGCTTAACATATTAATACCTCAAAAGCTATGTGCCAAGCAAAGGACACAAGCGAGTCCTTCTACTCATATTCAGCGGGGCCTCTGTTGTCTTACAGCATGAAAGTTACTCCTAGACAGAAGGAAAAACCCACGCTGCCCCAGAACTGTCCTGAGGAAGCTGGGATGCGAGGCATTTGCCCACACGGATCTTGCTCAGAGCATAGGGTGGGTGGAAGGAGGGAGGCTTTGGGTCCAACTCAACAGCAGGGTTTCTCATCCTGAGCACTTTGCTGGGCCCGCTTGCTACCTGGCTCGCTGTTTGTGGGCTCTCTCGTGTATAAGCACATCAGGAAAGTCTGGGGAAAGGCTCCACGGCTGGGACCTGCACCTTCTTAGCCTGGATTTACTACTAGAGAGAATTTATCATGTAATTGAATCCCAAGGAGACAAATTACAAATGTGAGTGAAATCAAGGGAAAAGGTCTTAAGAGTATCAGAAGAAAAGGAGCTGGACATTCACGGCGAGTATTTGATAAAACTATGCAGGTTTTAATCCTGGCTCTTCCCTCCCTCCTCATCCTCTTCAAGAATGGTGATTGACAGGGGACTGAAACCTGTTACTATCCCCATCAAAGGACCAAAAGGAAAAACTATAGAACATGATAGCCTCATGTCTATCCTCTGTTGCTTATCTGTCTCATAGTGTCCTTCTAAGAAGGAATTCCATCTCTAAAGCCAGTGCTTATTCTTAAAATGGAACTATGCTGCCATACAATGGCCTTTATTAAGTAGGTCAATTCCTCTTAATTATTATGCAGCATTTCTTTGTTTTCTGTAACGGTTCTATGTGATCTTTACTCTTTTATACAGCAAGTGAGTTCACTGTGCCTGGCTGTTTCATAAGCTAGCACAAAGACCCAAGTCTTCCAGATAGGCATTATGTATCTAACAACGCCTAGCTGTGAAAGAAAGGGAGGAAAGAGCAGGGTCAATAAACTAAACAATATCCAGATATAACAAAATGGGAAAGAACACAGGCAGATTTCATTGGCACAAATTTTGTACAGGCTTGGTTATGTCAGAAAAAGACTTTAATTATCTATCCATCAGGGCTTGAGGTATGCAGTGTTTCTGCAGCTAAGCTAGATTCTAAGCAGGATTTCTGGCTATACATACTTGACCAACCTCTTTAAAAAGCACTCCCCCTCCCCTGCTCCCAGGCCCCATGCCTGAAAACACATGTACACTATTATAACTTCTTTCAAAATATCCATTATGCAAAAATTTTCATCTGCCTCTGGGTGCAGTTTGCCTGTTTTTACTTGCTCATTTATTTGCAGAACTAGACACTGGTGTCCAGTAACCAGACACTTTCAGTCTCTGTCAAAAAGATCTTACAGTCAGTGGGAGAGTGAGTTCAAAGAGTCCCAGCGGATGTGTTGGTGAGAGATGAACACTCTAGAGCACTGTTTTTCCCGCTTGGAAGAAGAAACTCTTATTTCCAACATCTTTGTCTTCTTCGACTCTACACAGAGGTTTGCAAAACAAACCACAGTAGACTTGTAAAACAGTATATAGTACTTGAAACGTCTGATTGTCGAGAAACTGTAAACATACCTAATTTTTTCAGTGCACTCATTCAAGCCTCACTCAGCAACCTCTTCTTGTTAGACATCAGATACAATACAATGTATATTTTGAAATGCAATTATCTCAAGGAACAGTACAAAACAAATCAGCAAATGTTGGTTTTGTCAGAGATCAAAGACTTTACACGTAGGGTGCATGATATGTGTGTGCAGGCTGAATTAGGTAGCCCTCCACCCCATGTCTACATCTTGAATGTTTTTTTAAAAGCCAGTTCCATAGCGCTTGAATGTTTGGGACTAGTTCCTTTACTTCAAAGATATCTTTGGTGATACCAGTTACAGCCAAGAAAGGCCATGATTTGCACATATATATATATAATATTTTCCTGCTGAGGAAGAGATCACTTCAAAGATAAGTTTTCCTTGTCATAGAGTTTCTGACATGTGCTGTAAAATTCATTTCCTCTCCCCTCGCTGCACATGATCAGCCATCTCTGTTCTGTGTTTTCGTAATGCGTGAACTTCATGGCTTCTTCTGCAATATTCTAGTCAGATAACGCAAACTCCCATCCTTTCATCATCCTATATATGGACAGACCTGCAATAGAGAAAGAATAAAAATGTTCAAGATAGTGGAATTTAGGGAAACCCAGAAAGTTGTCAGGTTAGGCTACCGTATAGTCTCCCATCCTGATGAATTACTTCTTGCGAAAGAGTGTTTTACAGAATCAAATCTAAGTAGATTATTAAAATTACTAAATTATTTAAAAACTCATGGCCTGACTGGGAAACCCGGAAAAAGAAGAGATGTTTAGGTGTGTAGACATTTATATCTGACAGTGGAGCTGGAGAGGATTAAGGAGAGAGGATTTGGAGCTGGGTAGAGATATGGGTAGCTGCGTAACCCATTCTTTTGCATGGATGGCAAGTGTGACAAACATGTTTAAATTCACTGATTGCTCCAGCATTCATCTTTCCCTGCAGTGTTGGATCAGTTTCTGCAAGGGTACATTACTTCATCACTTTAGGTTCTGCAGATGCTTTCTTGTACTTGGAGGCTGTCCAAAGAATTTGCAGGGAAGATCATAGCACCACACAATGAAACTGCTTACAGCCATTTGATTCAATTTGTTGTAGCCGGACTTCCAAGAAATAGTTCTGTTAATGTGTGCTTGAATGCCTGCAGGGTGTTTTGCAGGGAAATCAGCAGGCTGGGCTTTGTAATGCTTCTTTGACATCTCGAATCTCACTGAAAAGCCTGTCTCTGCCCAGGATGAAACTAACTGCTTGCCAGGTGCCAAGAAGCTCTAAGTAAAGGATTATTGTCCTTTCTAGTTTACATTCTTTGTTCAAATCAGTTATCAACCTCATGCATTTTGCTTGCAACTAACAAATCAAAACTGTCCCTATAAACCATGTGAAAATCTATACTTGTTATAAACTATGTTTTTCATCCACCTTTGTCAGAAATATCCAAGATAGTCCCAGAGATCCCTTTCAGAATGAACAGGGTCGGGGTATGCCACGCCTAACTACAACATGCTTTTCTAATGCAAATAGTACCAAGTACTAGCAGCAGAATGTGTTTGGTTTTATCCCCTATAACACGTAGCTTAGTTCTGTGTGGTAATTCTAATACTTCTATTACTATTTCCTTCTACTGGGATACACCATCTGAAGAATACTGGGCAGAGATGGGATATATCGCATGAAGAATACTGGTCAGAGAAGCCCTCTAGAAAACAGGATCTTTTCCACCTCAGCTGGTGCAGGATGAGAGTTCTGGAAGGAATGGATGTAAAGTATATTCCTACTGCCCCTTTCAAACACTGTGGTGTGCTACACAGTGACCACTGGAGAGTTTGTGTGTGGCCTGGGCTTTGCTACAACTGCCCCAGCCCCCTCCAAGACAAACAGCAAAAGTGCTTGCAGTCATGATAATAGCTCTGTCTGCAGTATGATTTGCATAGTTATTAGCTGGAAGTTTTTTTTTCTGTAAAGTCCCTTGTAATTAATCCAGTGCTGTTAGAGGCTGCAGGATCAGCTCATCATCCTCCAGCAGTTCTCTCATTAATACACCTCTGACCTAGAGGCCTGTTCCTAGTGGAACTGAGACTCTCCAGCCAGTTAAATCACCTGTCCCCTGGCTATAAATGCTGTGAAGACATAATTATAGGGATTAGACTGAGACCATTAATTTAGAGCAAAAATAATACTGTCTGGAAGACTTTTAAGATTTAAATTCTGCAGACTGAGTGGGACAATCCTGGTAAAACTCATGTTCTTGGACATGAGTCCACATATTGCTGTGTCCAAGTCTCACAGAGCATGCTCCAAAGCCATGCTTGCTTTCCATGGACTCTACCATTGTCTCATAATAGGTTTAGCTTGCCTAGTAAGCAGGTGGACCATGTTCACCCCAGCAAGCAGCAGTCATTTAATGTACACTGCCTTTTGAAGATGATAATCAGTCTTAATTTTCTATGAAGGGAGCCTAATGCAACTGCATATCTGAGATGCCAGAGTTTAGGTGGAAGCAATATATGCCACACACTCTGTGATCCCTTTATGGAAGAACAGTTCTGATGTACTGCGATCAAAGATCTTTTCGTAAGGTGGGTGGCTGGAGGTCACCTTCTTTTACAACTCACCTCTTCAGGAAAATACAAGAATTGAAGCTTCTTGTATTTGAACAAGAGCTTGTGTTCTAACAAAGTTGTTCTTTAGCTTAGAAATAGGGAGAATCTCTAAAACCTATGATAACTCTACACTTTCCATGCCTCTGTTCCTTACAACTTGTGCTTTAGAGCTATTTGCCCAGAATCCTTTAATGTGACAAGGAACTGCTTTCTAATGTGCATACGGTTCACCCTCTAACAATGCAATTGTTCTCTTGCTGTACATCCGCTGTCTTGTTTTATTTCTTTCTTTGCCAGTCAGATAAAAACATCTAATGATAAATTACGGCCTTTTATCTCGCCCTGTTACCTACACACTTAAAAATATAGTTTCATTTACCTTTTTCTTGATCATACAGTTTATTTAAAGGATTCCTGCTTGCATGCTCTCTTCCCTTTTCTCCATCACAGACATCTCATCGTCCAAGGAATCAACATAAATAAATTCCCGTGGGAATTTTGGCAGTAGTTCTACATGCTTCCTCTTATTTAAAGTCTTTACTTAGGTGGAGCTGCACAATATGAATCCACTTAAGAACTCACCCTGTGAGGCATAAGTGAAGGAACAAATCTGTATTCCATGTTTAACTTAAAACTAACCTGAAAATTAATTACCTGGAATCTGCTGCTGTTTATTTGGAGAAGTTGGATTTCACATGCTCTGCAGATTAAAAAAAATGGTGTAACAACCCTGCTTTATGACACCAACAAAAAATAAACATCGTTCAAGACAGTTAGGGAAGGGATGAAAGAAGTGGGAGGCATATGAAGAGCATCGTTAGGAAGGAGTGTGTTGGGGAAAGTGGTATGGAGAAGGGCGAGAAAACGGGCAAACATTAAAACAGAAAAGCAGAATTGCTATCTTAGAAAAGGAAGCCAACAGAAAACACAAGGAAGGGGAGGGGGGAACAATGCAAAAGAGTTCAAGATTGGTGCAGAATGATCAGGCCAAAACTAATGAGCTTTTTGTCAGGATCTAAAGTCGACAGATCTACCCCATGTGCTTCAGCGAACTGTGGTTTCTTTCCATAGCAAGGCGGATGACTTTTTATCAGATGTGTCACTTGGTGAAATAATTGCCAGCAATAATGGTGCAATAGCAGCATACTCAGAGCACAATTTATCCATGTCTATTCTATCTTTCAACTTCAAAGCTTCTACTGCCTCACAGATCACATCAAAATGACACCTCTGTCGTTAATGACAGTGGTCTTATGCAATATAGAGAAGTCAAATCACTTCTCCAGATAGTCAGAATGCTCTCATACAGAAACTAGGAGTGTGCACGGGTCCTGACATTCATATTCAGATTTGTATTTGTGTGGAAGAAGGTGGGTTTGACATACAGATTTACTCATATTTGAAACAGCCTGATTTTGTAAAGCACAAAATTCTGTAGAATTGGAAGGGGGCGGGGAGAAGGAGGCAAGAGTAGCATGCAGGGATTTAACTAATGCAAAATGAATGCCTGGAGGTAGGAAAATTCCATTTGCACAGCCTGCAGCATGGATTAGCCAGTGTCAGAGGTCAGAGATACGAGTTGTCTTTAAAGAATCATAGGTTGGAAAAGACCTCTGAGATCATGAAGTCCAGCCATCCACTCAACACTACTGTGCCTGCTATACCATATCCCAAAGCGCCACATCTACACATTTGGAAAGAAAAACAAACAAATAAATGAGTCAAGATAAACATACCTTAAAATGCACACACTGTCCTTGTAGACAAAACTGCATATTTTCTGGATCTGGTAACAAACCAAGATGCTGTGAACCCCCTCCTGGTGGTCATCAGTCACCTAAAGAAGAAAGCTGGCAAACTACAGTTCTTAAAAAGGAAGAACTGCCTGTTTATATTCCAGTGCTGTTCAGAAATTACCATAGAACAATAAATCTCTAAGTATGAAAAATATTTCTTTTGCTTTCGTGGTATACATAAACACACATGCAACCAAAGCAGTGGCAGGGACACCATTTGTTTAGGTTTCATTAAAATGTGTAGTTAAAAGCCTTATTAAAAGGGTCCATTTCTCACTTCAGTTATTAAATTTATTGCCTGGGGGTTAAGTAATGCTTCAGAGGAAAAATGAGGTTTAGGAATATTGTCATATTTTACCAGCTTATCCATTGTTTAGGTGGAGGGCTGAGACTTTACCATAGTGCATGTTTTCGCTGAGTTTTATGTTAAAAAAATTGACAGTCAGACAAAATAACTAGCTCTCACACCTCACCCCACAAAAAAAAGGAAAAAAAAAGCTTCTCTGGGGAAAAAGAAAGGCAAATATTTTTAAACCTTTTCTTTTTTTTCAATTATTATTACTATTCCGCAAACATAGTAAGGGGGACTTAAAAGATATATAAAGAAAAAGAAAGAAATTGTAAAGCACAAAAGTTTTCAAAATCCATTTTTTGGTTTAAGTGTTTGGATGACAAAAAGGAACTCTTCTTCCATAGTTATTAGCAGTGTACTCCCATTTGAATAGTGTATAGAACATGAATTACTGACTGTATGTTAGTGTGCTCCGTTGTGTGTGCCAGTGGCCTTGTCATTTATTGGTTGCAGGCATATTTGAGCTGCCAAACTTGAAAATCAGTGCTGTGAATCAGCTTTTGACCTAGACCACGACTGTGGGCCAAGGGACAATAACGCCCCCATGAAATTGGGCCATGGGGTGGGGAAGAGGCTGTGTACATTGAAATACAATGCACTGCAAACTGCAGTGACTGTCTCATGTTTTGTTGCTTTGGTGGTGTTTTTTTTTAATTATTTGTCTTAAAGTTGTCATAGGTAAGAGTCAGCAAAATGATTGACACCTTTCCAGTTCTCGTTACCCTCTTAGGCAATGAAAACAAATTTCAAGCAACATTCAGTTTTTGTTTCCCAATTGCCAGGTGAACAGAACAAGGTGGACCATATATATGTCCACTGGGACACATCTATATGTATGTGTACTTATATAAAATGAAATTACTACATCATTTCACACAGGCTATCAAACAGCAAGGAAATTTGGTCACAGGATTCAACAGAGAAAACAGAAACTAGCAACACAGAGTGAAAAGTTTGCTTGTAGACCCTTGGAGCCAGGACTGGGATCCTGTTAGAGTCTGCGTCTGGTAGAGTCACCTTTGGTAGAAGTTACCTAAGTTAGGTACCATTGTACGCAAGCAGCTGAAATTCTGAACCTTGGAGCATGAGTTTAGTAAAGGGTGAATGCAGAAGAGGGAGGGAGGAAGGGGACAATGGCAGCTCACTTGTTAGGCCTTGGTTTGGGATAAGAAGGAGGGAACTGAGGGTTTGTTTTTTTTTTTTAAGAAACAAGGATAAAACACTTGTGAAGTCTCCGACTGGGAACCTGGAGAGATAAAGAGTGACTCAAGCTTAGGGTGAGGTTGTCTTTAAAAAGCAGCTATATGAAAAGAAGACTGGAGATAAACTGTGAATGGATGATGCAAATGGAGCACTCCGTCTGGCAGCTTTCATTTGTATTATATTGTGTCTTGCCAGATAGGTCTTTGCACCACATGAAGACTTGTTTCATTCTCAGCCTTTGTAAACAATTTATTTCTTCAAATAAATAGATATTTCCATCTATCTTCTTCAGCACTAGTGACACAATTTAGTTTGTTGTTAACCCTTTCTTCACTTTCTAGACCAGTTTGCAGTTGTAGTACTGAGGAAGCACTAAGGTTTTTTTGTTGTTTCATACTCTTACTTTCAAGTCAACTTATTTATGCAATAATTTTTATGAAGTCTTAATTTTGCATTCTGCTTGTGCTTAATTTACACCTTTTGTATGTCCATGACCACAGACCCTTTCCTCCCCCTCCCAGAAGTCAAATTTCACTCATATTACTGTATAGAAGATGGAGTCAGGTCTTTTCTCTTGCTATGCATAGACTCCCCTCTGTCAGAACTAGCTCCCAGTTGTGCTCCGAAAGGTGAGTAGAACAGGTTTCTCCAAAGTTGTCATGACCCTTACTTTGCTGTCAGCAAGAATTTTTTAGAGGTAATTTATTTT
>Ga0181612_156337_pt1 | contig 11056 bp, 6 predicted proteins | sample HoacroProtozoa21_FD_119630 | JGI IMG/M metagenome (GOLD analysis project Ga0181612, IMG submission 119630) | Hoatzin crop microbial communities from Cojedes, Venezuel. Combined Assembly of Gp0051906, Gp0051904, Gp0051908 | reverse complement strand
TTCAAGACCCGCCTGGACAAGGTCCTGTGCAGCCTGCTGTAGGTGACCCTGCTTCGGCAGGACGGTTGGACTAGATGATCCACAGAGGTCCCTTCCAACCCCTACCATTCTGTGATTCTGTGATTCTGTGATTTGTATTATTATCTGCTTGGCCTTCACTCCTGCAACCATATAGTTAATAAAGTAGAATTATGGACCTAACCTAGCAAGATACTGAAACATTTTATGTGAAGCACTTTGCTGCTCCTAAAGTCATTACCATTACTATTACATGAGGATTGTTTTCATTTGGTCATATGCTGGTGAAATACTAGCAGGCTGCAGTCAGCCATCAACTGGAAAAAGCAGGGAAAAAATACTGTGGCCCTTAGTTTACTGCGCACTCACTGACTGCACGTCAGGAAAAGACCAGACCAACAATGCTGCCATCATCAACTTCCTCCCCATCTCTTACGTTCGATATTCCTTCCCTATTCTGTATCCACAGGAAGTCAAAGTAAGTGCACGAAGTAAAAACATGCTAGAAGTTCAGTCGAAGTGTAATGGCAGTAAGGGTGTCAAGGAATAGGAGGACAGTTGAGCCAAGGTGGATCACCAGCTAAAATGTCAATCCACCACAAATATAGTTACATTTCTTATGGCAAGCTAAACATCACTCACTAAAAATGAACATATCTTTCTAGCAAATACCTAGGCCACAGAATGAATAAAGCAGTGGCATCACAATTACTACTTGCAGAAATAACTGCTTATCTCTGGGTCAGTTGTGGAACTGACTTTCCAGGAAGACAGCTGCAATCAAGGTGCAAGTGAGTGGTTATCTTTTGATCAGATTTGAAACTAACCTTTCAGGAACAACAAGTGATTTATCTGGAGAAGCTAAGGAAATACAGAAGGAGTTTTGTGGGGAATACAAAGACAACTCAAAGATTGCGTGTTGCGACCAGCAGAAGATATCAGTGCAGAGGATCCTGGAGTCTGAGAATAAACCGTTGTCAGGATGAATGTGTTTGCCATTGACAGGCCAGGCAGGATGCCCCTGGGACTCCCATACTTTGGATGGGGATTCAGAAGACCAACAGAGTGGTCTTGCTGATATTAGCAGGTTGGATTAACCATAACACAATAGTCAAAACATTATGCTACTAATATTTATCATGATTGTATGCTGCTAAGATTAGTACAGTTAAGATTATTATAGTTACTCACATAATTGTATCTGCTATTGCCATGGTTGAAGTACCATATTTTAGAGTCTCTATAAAATATTAAATATCACTATGTATATACTTCCTATATTCACAGCTTCTTTCATTACTGGATGTTTTCATTGCACACTTTTCTTCCCTTCTAATACATGGATAAGCAGGCAATAAGGACTGGTGATTTTGGTACTACACACCTGTCCTGCAGCCTAGAATTCTAGTATCAGCTGCTGGGAATATAAAGAAGATAAAAAAAGGCATGTTTCTGTCCTTGGAGCAGAGAAATGAACTGTGTTCCCTTGACTAACTTGACACGTCTACAACTCTGACTAACACAAGGTTCAGCTGACTTAGGGAGTGTGTGTGAAGCCTAGAGCAGGTAGTGAGATGCAAGTAAATGTAATGCCCTGTTAAGATAAACCCATGCAGGTCTGGATAGCACGAATTTTGCAATGGAACACCATGTCCTAGGTGGAACTGTCTGGCCAGTATTTTTCATGGCTGATAGCAGCTGTCAACCAAGTCTTCTCCATTGCATTTCAGTGATTGAAATCTGAAGGCCTATATATAGGAACCTCACAACACAGCCGTGCACCCATGGCACTAGGAACTGGTCATGGCTGATTGTTTTCACTGTGGACAACTGGCAAAGTTGCTCTTCTTTCACTCAGGAAACACCTCTCCCTCCAAAGGTGCTCTGAGAGCCTGAAATTTGTCTTCAGTCTGTATCCCAAGAAATAATACTGCATATCAGCCAACACTGCATTTTATTTTCTGGGAAAACATTGGCATACTGGTTACATTTCTCTTCAACGAATTATTCTACTCAGTGTTTTTGTGTAGCTGCAGGTGGTACTGAATCTATGTTTGAGCTGATGTGGCAGATGCAGACATCTCTGGAATTACTATTTTATTTACCAACTGAGCTTTTAAAAGCTACTGAGAGATTTCAATGCTTGTTCCTTATGTTGCTGCATATACAAACTAGGAGAGACCTTGTTCTCTTCTTACACATCCCTGTCTATTACATTTCATTCACATTCCCACCCACAACATGATAAAAAAAGAACACAATTATCTGCCAGACTTGAAAGCATATGGTTAGAGGAGATGCTGAGAGGGCAACTTGCCCACCCTTCCACATCAAGGCTTAACTTGACCTGAACCAGTCTTTTTCTCAGACACCTCAGCTGGTGAAGAACTCTCATCTGCTCTTGTAACTGTCCTTTACAATTTAAATATTTCTTGCCATGTCTAACCTGATTCTTTCTGAAACACCTTTTTCAAAGAAAAAAATCTGGAAAACTGAACAGACACAGCTACTGCAAAAAGATTTATCTTTCAACTGCCCTTTTAGGCTTCATTTACTATGTGTGCTAAGTTACTTTTTTCTCTTCCATTACCAAAGAGAACACCAGCCCAGTTAAGATCTTCCCATCATTACCTTGTGGAACCTTCTCCCAGAACCATATGTAGGACTGAAACAAATTGAGAGCCATAGGCAGAGTTTAGCACTGTCTTTTATCTCCACAACTGTGAGTGTCGGGGGTACAGAAAAAGACTCCATGTGTCTTTCATTTATACAAGTCTGAAGTTTTTCTACACAATTTCTTTGGTCTTTCTGTGAGTGGGCAGGCTGCTCAGCATACCTTTGCCTTTAGTTTTCAGGTGAAGATGAGGCAGTTTTCAGTCAGAGGCTTAGGAACATATCTGCCATTGTGATGGCCTGTGGTCTGGTTTTGTCTTTTTACTGATGCTACAGTATTGCTCACAGATCTTCCTGTGGTGGGAGTGCTGCTGTGTGTTTATGTGGCAATGGAAACAGCGTATTTTTCTTCCGCTACCTCTATTGTCTCCAAGCCCCTGAGTTGGGGATGATACAGAGTGAGAGAAGGGTTTTCCTACAGGAAGACAGGACTGAAACCCAGACCCTAAGTACTCTCTTCTCCACACACAAAGCCTGCTTTGACATGGATCTCATCCACCAATGTGCACTGGCTCTTCTTCCACCTCAACATTAGGAATCTCATGATTTCATTTTTGTGTGAGCTTTGGTTCTTGTCTGTTTGTTTAGATTTTTCTTTGTTTGTTTTTGTCGGTCTACTTGTCTTTCTGATCAGTTAATTTACCCCTGGCATGATGTCCAATGAGTTGCTATGGAGAGGGAGAGATGATTAGTCCCCAGAAAAATTCTGAGGAAGCCTTTTAGCACTTTTGAAAGGAGGACAGTATCTTTGTCCCTCAGTTTCTCCATTTGAATCTGAGCTCTGCCATGCACTGTCAGAATTACCCAGACTGCCTCAGGCACCTCAGCCATGCTGACCCTGGATAACCTCCATGCTTTGTGAGGAGTAATAAACAAAGAATATAAGGAACCCTGCATCTTTCAAGCTGTGGTAGAGGATGAAAGGTAAGAGAAAGAGTGCTGAGTATCTCAGTCCCTGCTACTCTATGGGTCGGGGGGTGTGTGTGTCTCTGAGTGTTCTTGTCACCACACACTGCTGCAAAGCTCTGCTGACCAGGACCCTGTCACTGTGTTAGTAGAAAAGGACTGATTAATAATAGAAAAGAACAAGGCAAAGTCTGGAAGCTGCAGTTCTAAACTACATTGTTCAATTGCGTGTGAGCCAAACAGGACCACAACTGAGGAGAGAGGTGACAAACAGAGAAAGCAGGACAAGAAAACTTTGGGAAGGGGTACTTAAAAGGCAAAGGCAAAGCTATGGATATATGAGCAGTTTCTGCTTCATGCCTTGTCTCTCCTGGAATAGATCTTCCCAAGCCATCTCCTTGGGGGCCATCAGAGTTTTTCAGCCAGCTTTCCTGCAGAGGTTATTTGTAGACATGGCTTCTGTCCTTTGAGTCCTTTACTTTATCCAAGGCTCCACCTCCCCAGAAGTTCTCTGTGTCTGCATGTGCCTTGCTTCTTTCTGCTAGCTCAGGCTTTCACCTCTGTCACAAGCACAGCTGGCAGAAACACAGAGGCCTTCAGTTTTCAGCTTGCATGATATGCACAGATCAGATGCAGATGTGGATTTCAAAGGTCTCATCTGATCTTTATCTGCCTCCTATCAGCATCTTCTGGTGACACCTGGGGGGGATATGGCAGCCACTTCCTTCTCCCCCATGGCAACACCACTGCCTGAGAACCACACACCTGTTTTCCATTCTGATTAGCTGTGGGATTGCCACACTTTCCTATGGGACTATCCATTGCCCCCAGCATCTAAGAGTAATACTGCCCAAGTCAATAGACATGAAAGTTGCCTTTCTGCTGCCACACAGTGGGGAGAGTGGAAGATAAAGGACTGGTCTCCTGAGCAGATCTGATAAGTACTCAAGCCTTGCTACTTCACCTTGATTGGAAGTGACATCGCATCTGTCCAATGTTTTCTCCTTATGTAAATGGAAGTGAAAAAGAGAGCTGCATCTGGCTCCTGGTTGCAGAGCACACTGTGAATTTGCTGCAAACTCAGATCAAGGAGAATCTTTCCACTGGTCTCAATGGAGGCAGGACAAGACATATGGTTAAAAGAGAGAGATAGGAAACACGTTTTGGCTTGATCCACTACGGTTGCTGACTCTATGCTGAAGCAAATTGGCCATTCTGCTCACTGCTCAACTGCCTGGACTGTGCTAGGTTGTCCCAGTCAAAATGCTTCTTTTCCATTACTACATGCAGGTGGTGTGAACTACAATTTGTGAACTAATGTACTTCTTTTTGGAAGCAGGACTCTATGAGAGAGAAAAGGCTTAGGTATCACATAACATGAATTTTTCAGAATACTCAGCAGAAAAACATGTTTTCTTTTTCTCTGTGTTTGCAAATATGTTAATTTGCTTCCTCTTGTGTACATAGCATCCATATTAAAACAATGTCTTACTGCATGATGGTAAGCCTCAGTGAGAGGGAATAAGGTTTAGAAAGTTTCAGGAGTGGAGGTAATTAAATCACTGCTGAATAACAAAGACTTCAATTTCGTAATCAGAGAAGAAATCTCCAGAGTAAGCAGAGAATACCTGACTTAAGAAGAAAAGCAGAGGATCAGCGGCTCCAAAATATTGATTTTAGGTACCTGGAGGGTTGACTGAAATCACCACACTGACTCATGACTACAGGGGCCAAGACAACTACTCTACATTTTGTACTCCTAAGCCTGTTAGGTCCTTTGGAAAAATCTCTCCCCCAGAACCTGACTTGCAGTTTCAGTTAGGAAAATCTGAGTCAATTCTATTCTTCAAAGCAGCTGAGACAGGATAAGCAGAACGAAAAGTTACAAATTCCATGCTAACAATTACAGTTTAATTGCTTATAGGTTACTGTGAAAATTTAGTTTTGCTACATGATCACCAGGATGGGATCAAGCTGTGGAAGGTTCCCATGAGAACAAAGGTATTTTCCAGTGATGCAGAGCAAGTGTGCTCCTAGCCAAAGTGGGATATGATTTCTTGTGTTTCCAATGTCTGCACTTAGATTTTTACAAGAAAAACTTCCCAGAAGCCAATGACAGGGACCCTGGAACTGCACAAATGCAGTCACTTGTATAAGTTTAGAAAAAATTATGTTACGGCTATGTATCTGACAGCATAAATAAATCCACAGGATATATCTGTGTCTATGTGGGCACTTTGCAAGATCAGAACACGGAGTATAAGCTGCTCATTCTCCTTCCTGCCTCCTGCAATTTTTTCCTTTGCCAAAGGAAAGTCTTCCTTTTAGTAAAAGGCTGGTAAAATTAATTCCCCACAACACTTCAGTAATTTAGATTATAGCTATTCATTTTCCATAGTCTCTGTTTATCATATGTGAAAAACTTTTTTTCTTCTTCTTTTTTTTTTTTTACTTTTTCTTCTTGTATTATTTAATCTTCTTTAGTCCAGTGAGTGAAGGTCTGCCCTTGTGTTTCTACAAGAACCTAACACAAGTGCTCCAGTGGATAAGGAGTTGTTCACTGCAGCATGAGCAGTCAGCTTTGTCTTACAGTGCAAAGTGCGGTGAAGATCCAGATAACTGCCAAAAGAAATGTTTGTCCTCTTCAGGGGCACAGGGAACTCATTGACTGTTCATGTGTCTTAGAAATTATTATCATCCTGCATTGCTTGGTTTGTGCTTGCTAGGTTTCACCATTTCATTGCCTAATAGATCACAAGCACTTTGACAGACTGGAGGTTGAAGCCAGCTGAAATTCAAAGCTGATTCATTTCAAGTTCAGCTTTTAGTAGATAAACCACATGAGGTCTCTGTATCCGACCTCTTTGCAAATCTCTGGGAGGCCAGTAAAAGTAGATTTTTTTAAAAAAAGTTTTGGAGTGCTAGTTTTGTTTCTAGAATGTTGCCTTCATTTCTCTGTGCACATAGCTCTTGCTATTATGAACTTTAGGTTGTCCTTGGCATCTTGTAGTACAGCAAAAAGTGCACTTCAATATGTAGCAGTGTGATACCAGCAAAGAAAAGCGGCAGGTAACAGAGCTCATCACAGCAGATCAAGAAGGAACTTAGAAAGCATTCTGGAAGTGACATTGTACATGACTGAAAGTAAGCTCCAGCTCAATTTATGTTCCCTACTGTACTTCAGCACTGTGAGGGATAGTTGCATTCAATCATACTCTTCTATTGGACAGCAGATTTGAGAGAAATTAAAAAGATTAAATTATATCTGAACAAAGACAACAGATCATATACATAGCTTAATTGTTACATAAGCTAAAACACAGAGAATCCAAAATATTAGAAGAGATCCAGCTAAGAGTCCCAGAAATAAAGTGAGCACTCATATCGCCACTGCTGAGAATCCTGGGGACTAACCTGGAAGGAAAATAGTCCCCTAGACTGACATTTACATATGTATCTGCACTTTCTTCCCAGCTCTCTGTGTGACTTGTATGGGAGAGAATTCATTTCTTTTTGGTGGATAGAGGGGCTATACTGAGAAAGTCTGCTCTGAAACACAGTCATTGCTTATAATGATGCCACACTTAAATATAACAAATTGCTTCCACGCCATTCTTATAAGGTTATTCTTTCCTCAGTAACACGCCTCGATTGATAGGGTGAATTTGACAGGACGTTAAGCTCCCTCAAATTTTTCACTAAGAATTTTTTTACCTTCAGGAGCCTACACCAATGTTTTTAATGCTGACTTTGATGACAGCACAAGACTATGTAATTCTGCAATAGTAAGAGCTCAAGAAAGATTAGTTACGTGATTTATCTTTAGTCTTTGCTGTGAGACTATTTTATTGTTGTCACCATCTCCTTGGAGATCCTTCTGTGTGGAATAAATCCTGCCATACCCCATTGTGGCTAAGGTTGAACTAACACACCCACCCTGACAGTACATCTGTGGAGACCAAGGCATCGCCACAAGCTCAGGGCCAAGACTGAGTAAAATCAAAGGTAGTTAATCAATTAGTTTCAAACCTTTGACATACACTTCCCTCTGAAGTACAAAAAGTACTTCTCAATCCCATTAGCTGGCAACAGAAAGAAGAACTCTGTCATCAAAATGCTTTTAAAATGGGAAGAAACACTTCTGACACCCAAAAAGAGGAAGTAAGAAAGTATGAGTGTTTGTTCACATGCTGTAGCCCTTTGAAGGGACCTGAAAAAGTTGCAGGGCAAACCAATTATCTTTCTCTAGCCTTTTTTGATCTGGCACACCAGTCTCTCCCTTTTGTAATTCAGGGTAGTTTTCTTGCTCCCCAAGAAGCTGTGGAAGTCATCTTTGTAGTGAATGAAAGTTGGTAAGGGAGAATATCTGATTCATCTTAACAACCCTATTGAATAGTATTAATGTTGTTACAGTGCCAGAGGGACCCACTGAGGCTCCACAGCACTGCAAGGCTGCATTGCTATTACAAATTTGGAGAACTGCTGTCACCTCTAAACATTCACTGCGTAATAAAGCTCCCATCATTGCAACAGCCTGCAACCAGCTTGGGCTGACAGGTCAAAACCCACACTAAAGACAAAGTACATGTTTCACAGTTCTTGCAGATGGAAACAGCTGTTAACCTTTTCTCAAGCTTTCTGTTGACTGGCCATGGTCAGGGAAAAAATATTTAAGCGTTGTCACTGATATGTGAGCAGGGGCAGATCCCATAAAGCTCACAACCCACATCAAGCTATGAGCTGTACAGCTAAAAGGAGAGACAAATCTTGTACACAAGACCTTGCTGACTCTACTGTATGTTTCCTATAGGCATGCCTTTCTTTTATAGCAACAGGATAAAAAAGTTTTACTCCTACCAGCTTCTATTTACAAAAGTAAGGAAAGAAGCCTTTTCAAGGGAGAACAGTTACTACCATAATTTTCAAAGGTCCTTTAGCTCTTGGTTGTGACCTGCAGTTTTTCTTGCTCTCTCAATATATGCAGGACCTCAGAGCAATTCAGACAAGATGGAATGGAACTGCTGAAATGTTAACCTCTTGCTGGGTGGAGGCATTCATGCTCCAGACAGTGAGTCACGAGAGGAGTCACAAGCCTATTTTCTTTCTCGGTCTGACTAAGTGCTTTTTTTCTGACACAGAAACAAATGGGTTCCTTTGCAGTGGCATGTTGGCTTTTTTTGTGTCCATTCAAAAAAGCAGCAGTTCTAAGTTCTCACTTCTAGGATAAGTCTGAGCACTTTGGCATCATTAATGAGACTTCCAGTACTCTTTGGCGGGGGCGGGGAGTGGGGAGAGGAGGATGCAGAAAGGGGTGAGAGAGCACCAAAATTTAGCCTTGGATGATGTGAAATGGCAAGGAATGTTGGAAGCAAACACATCAGTAACTGAGCCTGCACTTGCCTCTGACCACTCACATCAAAAGCAAGCTCAGCTGATCATACTGTTCTATGCCCCCAATCACTATTTAGCACCTTCCCATAATTTTCCCTTCATAAAACATCTGTGCATGCCTAACACAGCCATGAACCAGTGGCAATGCTATCACTTCAGAAATTTCCATCTCTACAGGCTATTAATGAACAGTTATTCTTCAAATGTAAAAGGAGTTATTAAAAAGAACAACTAAGAACACACTTCACTAAAACATACATGAGCTTCTTTGGATCAGATGGGTTGGTTTTTTTTTTTGCCAAAGCCTGAGCACATTTGGGCAAAGGCCCTAGTTATACAAATAGCTGCTAAAACCTGGAATCTTTTCATGCAATAACTTTTTCAGAGAAGCTGGGAGAAAACCCTTTTCAAATCTCAGTGTTTGCTGCCCTGAAAGAAGTCCTGTGTTAGTGGAAGTGTCTCTCACTAACAGCTGAGTACTTCAGGAATGACTACCATGCAAGTACACACAGAAGAAGCTAGCACAAATGCAGTGAAGAAAACAGAAACTCTGATACTGGTAGAAGGAATATTGTTGCCTCTGAAAAGCATGAGAAAGAAAGGGCTCTCTGTGTGCAAAACAGAGAAGCCAGCAATCAGTTCAGCCCAAGCTAAACCCAGGGCAGGACAAGCGAAAAGTAGAAATGATGATCTGTGTCTGAGGTGGCTGGGTTGCAGAACTGAAAGGATATATTGTGTCATGCCCACTGATGGGCAGCTCCTGGGACCATGTCAACAGGTAGAGCAGGTATATTACCTTGTGATTACCTTTCAGATCTTGCTTAGCAGATGCTGAGGTATGTGTTTGAGTTCTGGCACTTGCTTCTCTTGACCTGATGTGCTTTGAGGGTGGAAATACCCAATCTGCACTGCCCCAGGGGCTTGTAGAGTGTGGGAGCATAGGAAATTTGCACATTGGAAAAAACTTGTGTGCATATTTTTAAGCTGGGCACAAGCTTCTAATTCTGGAGTTCTTTCAAAGAGAGTGGGAAACATTGTGTGAGTTTTCTTGCTGATATAAAATTTCCCTCCTATTTACATATTCACACATTCTGGGCATCCTTACTGGTAACAGCTTGCCTTTCACTTTCCCAGTGTGACAGGTTTCTCAGCCCCAGTTCCTGCTCTTGTTTGACTTGGTTCTCTCTCCACAAAGAAACCAGCCCCTCCCTCAGGTGTGTCAGGAGAAAAAAGCAGCAGCCTTAGAGACACACAGTCTCTAATTGTCTGAAGATAGAACAACTCACTGACAGCATGATCATAGCTGGCTCTAAAAAGCACCTCCTTGCTCTCTACCCATTAATATTCCATCACACACCGGCTTCCCAGCACAGCACAGCAAGCGTCAGGAGATTGTGCTATTATTCAGTAATACTGTGTGGAAATGCTATTTACCTGGCTGTTCAGGCTTGTGTTTAGAAAATTACTTTTCTGTGGTGCTAACTTCAGCAGCCTTTACAAGAGCAGCTGTGGGGCTCCCAAAAGAAGAAGGTGCCAGCTCTTGCAGGAGGAGGGACAGCAGCGCTGCAGACAATCAAGAACACAGGAAGCAGGAAGCTACTTTGTTTCAGTAAAATTAATTAGAAGACATTAACAATATTTTTCCCACTTTGCTCTGTAGCTTTTCATGATGGGATATCGTCTGGAAAGTACAGTAAAAACAAAAAGCAAAACTTCAGACACTACAGCAACTCACCTCTGCACCACGCTTTAAAAACGCAGGGCATTTCTACAGCACAAAGGACAAGGCCTGGGAAGCCACACTGTGTTGGGTTTACATGTCCAGGTTCTGACATCAGGCGTCTACAGGGGTGGCCTCTGTGAGAGGAGGCCAGGCACTGCCCTGTGCCGCACACCGCCAGTTCCAGCAGCAGAGGGAGACATGGACTGCAAACTGGTAACTGGTTTAATGCCGTGATTACAGGAACTAAGTCGATTATTTAGCATGACCCATAGGATCATTCAATGGTTTGGGCTGGAAGGGACCTTAAAGATCACCTACTTCCAAATCCCCCTGCTATGGGCAGGG
>Ga0181612_138568_pt1 | contig 11056 bp, 11 predicted proteins | sample HoacroProtozoa21_FD_119630 | JGI IMG/M metagenome (GOLD analysis project Ga0181612, IMG submission 119630) | Hoatzin crop microbial communities from Cojedes, Venezuel. Combined Assembly of Gp0051906, Gp0051904, Gp0051908 | reverse complement strand
TGTGTAGATAAAAAATTGCTCCCTGCTAAAAAAAAAAAATCCTGAGTCATCTAGAGCAATTTTGCTCAAAGTTGTTAAGTCTGTGTGGGTTGCACTGTTCCTGGTAGCACGCAGCAAGTTTTGTGTCAGGTATTGTACAGAATTACAAAGTTGCTTACTGCTACTGACTTTACTGTGTTCTTTCCATTATATACAGATACTACATGTAATCTTTCCATGTTTCTAGATCTAATGTAGCTACTAACTCAGTCAAGCTAAGTAGTTGGATGCTAGAGAAGTAATAATAAAACCAATGTTTCACATCCACCTGGAAGCCTTTCACTAGAGATGATTTCAGTATGCTAGGAAGGGAAAGGACAGGTTTACCTTTAGCTAAGTAGAAGGACTTTGTTTCAGCTCTAAGAAAAAGGTATAAAAGCAGCCAAAGCTTTACAGGTATTGTGAGTTCTGTTCATCTGAGTGTCAATGAAATGTGACCTTGCTATGCTGCCCCATCACCAAGCACGAGACATTTTTTCTTATAAGTCCTTCTGAATCTGCAAGGCAAGCTCTTAGAAGAAGGTCCTTTTGCAGGGCTGGAATTGCTCCATGACAGCAAAGCCCTAACTGTGCACATGTCCAGCAACATCAGGATCCAGGTGACTCACAACCCTCCACAGATAATACATGAGCCCACAATTATTTCTGCAAATACCTCTCAGGTTTCCCTTTGGGCTCATTGCATGCCATCCTGGCATTAATAAAATGTGTCCTTCCAGCTTGCTCGTCTCCCACTTGCTTTGTAGGTTAAGTAGAATGACAGACTCCGACTAATAAAATAGAAGAACGCCATGGGAGCTATTGAGAAAAAGAAGAGGAACACAGAGATGACCACACAATCCTGGAATGCATTACCAACCCAAGTATTAGAAATTGATTACTTAAGTTGTGCTGCAAAGCTTAGCTTAAGTGTTATCTTCTTCCACAGTTGTTTCAGCCTGAGGGCTCTCTTTTTCTTCTCTATCCACAAGAATTACTTGCAGAGCAAAGCCAGCTGCTGGCACCCATAGAGGTAAAAGTACCTTTTCTCCCTTCTTCTTTCCCACACCTAGTCCAGATGCAAGGATTACAAGTCAAAGCCCAGCAGCAACTTATCAGAAGGCACAAGAGATTAAGAGGACTCCAGAAGTTCACCCAGAGTGCCAGAATAAGCAGCAGCCAAGAGGCAAACACATAAGGTTTCAGTATGGATGCAATAAATAACAGAGGCACCACTGGAGGTACTTCCCAGAGCTGGGAGACTGCCAGGGTGCAGGAGGACCAGTGATCCTCACCCACAGCTGGGAAACCCAGAGCCACACTGGGGAATATCTGCACAGAGCCACTAAAGCAGCAGAGTCAGAGTCCCTTGACCCAGGAACACATCTGTGAAAACAAAGCCCAGTGATCCCCCTGCCAGCCTGCAGCAATGGGAAGTTGAAGGTAACTCAGGCTGCAGCAAACCCTGGGTGGGGCAAAACTTAGACGAGGGAGTGATGGAGAAATTTGGTGCTGTAAGCCCAGTCCAAGCAACCGGGTCTGAATTCTTGATGGACATCAGAACACAGAAAGGAAACAAACGGGTAGACTTTGTTTGGGACGATCACTGCCAAGCTGAAAGTTCTCAGTCACAGTTTCTATTTAATAGAAACAGAAATTTCTACTTTTAACATAAGCACCCTAAGAATGAGGATAATTGAGCTATGTTATAGTAAAGAAAAGGGCAAATTACATCCTGATCCAGGGTGCCTACCTGCACCTCCTGGTGACAAACTTAAATCTGTATGAGTGAGGAGACATTACCCTGCTTTCTGGTCCACAACGTGGGACACTGTCAGACTCGGTTCTCAAATGTACCTTCAGCTGAAGCTGTGGGCGTTCAGCTTTTGCCAGGCCACAGCTGCCAGTGTTCACATACATGATATTATTTCTTTTTGTTTAAAACAGCTTCATTTCCATTCGTGTGTGAGAGCCAGGGCTGTCCAGACAGGAATGCTCAAGACCCCGCTGGGAGACTGAGGCCATCCAAAAAGAGCAGTTCTCAGTAAGCTGAGCACTGGCAAGATGCTAAAGGAACTCCACACGCCAACGTGGGAGCCCAGAGCTTCTGAAGAAAGCAGTCAGATGTCCTGTGTGAGTACGGACGACTTCTGAAATTTTTGACCAGTGCCTTTTCCTAGCATCTGAGGAAGGCAGGAGAAGGTAAACATGCACAACTGTTTTTCAAAGGACAAACAGTCAGCATAATCCTGTAAATCTTACAGTTTTGCTAAAACCCACAGCTATCATTTTTAGCTAATGCCTTTCCCTGGAGAAACCCCACTCGCCGTGCAGGCAGGACTGCTGCAGTGTGTAATGCGGACAGGACCTGACCAAGGGGACTCAAACAGGCAGTAGCACAACTGCAAGTAGGGTGAGGAAGCCAAATCCTGTTCCCAGCTTTGACTTGCTGAATGCTGGCAGAGACACTGTTGCACACTGGCAGCTGATGGCTATCAAAGTAAATTCAGACACTGACAAGAGAAGTTATGAAGAAAATGCATAAAAGCCTGCCCCTCTCAGCAAAAAACTCTGTGTAAGTTCGTGTATTTAGGAGACATCTTTGCTTCAGCAGAACCAGACTTGGGTCTGAACCTCTGATCCATGTGAAGCACATTCAGTGCTACCTTCAGGAAGTTGCCTTGGCAATGATTTCATTCTGCAAGTGCATTTGTGAGGGGGGACTGCCAAACAGAAGATCAGCTTTGGGAAAGCCCCACATACGATGCAGTCATACCCACAGGGATTATGTCTACCAGCTTCGAGCCACAAGATACTCATTTGCAAAGCTGAATCTTCAGCTGCTATAACCAGAGTAAATTTAACTGACATCTAAAATTTATGCAAACCTAGTCTAGGAGCCCTTCTTAAGCGATGTGTATCAAGCCTATCTCTGGTAAGCAGATGCTCTCAAGCACCAGGGAATGGCGGGAAGGTTAGAGGGACAAGACACATCAACTTTGAACTTATGCTGCCTAAGGTTGTCTGTGCATCATTATCCATGTTGCAAGCCTGTGACCTTCTATTAAGAAGCATTCAACAGATAAACCTCAGCTCACCTCCCCTGGAGAGCCATGGCATTTTTGCAGGCAAGAATAAAGGTGTCTGGAACCTTTAGCATTAGACTACGTAGACCTGCTAGCAAAGCAAATCAATCAATCAATCAATCAATCAATCCATTTGTAGCTTTTTCTTTTCTTCTTCTTTATCTTTTTTTTTTTTTTCGGTTCACATTTGATCAGAGTGTGGTTTCGCCTGGAAAAGCCCAAAGAAATTTAATCATTTTTTCCTGCCACCAAATCCAAACATTTTACAAATGAAATTCTTGGCTTCACATCTCTGCCAATAAATCTTATAAAAAGGAGAAGGAAAAAACGCACATTACCGTTCTCAAACCACTTTCTACACAGCCTGAGGCAGCCCTGAACTTGGGTCATTGTCAGCGGCTACCTCGTGAAATCAATGCTCACAAAGGCGATGGTGCCTATATAAAACCACCTTTGAACATCTCTCTCCTCCCTCTCACTCACTAAAGCCAAAGGCCAGGTGTTTGTATGCCATGACTGCCTTCACATCAAATAGAAGTGTCAATATTTGTCTACTGGTTGATGTGATGAAGAGCAACACCATTCTTCACTATTTGACCTGCTGTTTACCAGCATTATTAAAGGAAAAGTCTACAGGTTTGCATTCATCCATTTTCTTTTTTTACTATTTTAGATTTTTAGATCCACACACCACCTATTCCTTCACTTCAAAAGTTTTAGAAACCTCTAGTACTGTTCTTCTTCTTATATAATCTCCTTTACTGATTTTCTACAAAGTGCAGAACTGCTTTTCTAATCAGCACCCTGCTTTGGGACATTTCGTCCCATTTGAACAAGTGTTCTCAAATCTGCTGAGTTGTCAGGACTAGGGGCTGAGGATCCTGGCTCTGATTCCTCAATGTGCAGCAATGAAAGGGGCCAATGCATCCAGCCTTAAAGTCCTTGCTGCAGAAATGACTCAGGCACTGAGGAATGTCATCTTAGTTGATGGGACTTGGGCTCCCATGGTCTCTGCCCTTATATCTATGAAAAAAATCTGTTATGACCTGTGTGACTTAGCTGAGATATCTCTCATGAGCAGGGTGGCCATGTCATCTAAATATTCACAATATCCCATACCTTTTGAAATATCCCTTGCTCCTTCAGACATCTTTCCCTTAAGCAGACCAAATTAAGCCTACTCCTCTCCCCAAAATCTTTGAAGTTTTACATAGACTAATACTGCCTCCCAGTTGTTCTCCCCAGCCCCTCTCTTCGCTTCGTGCTATACACTCTTTTTATCCTTCTTTCCCCACTCCCTTATGTATGCTAGACAGAAATCTGCCCTTCATCAGCCTGCCAACCCCTCATCCCACCCTAGATCAGATGTGGAGAAAATCCACAGAAAGTCAGTTCGTTACTGGAGAGAAACCATCCCTACTCAATGGCTTCTAATCACAGCCTTCTAAGGTCCAGCTCTGTGGGTGTATTCAGGAGGTGACAGTGTCCCTGGGATGCTCCAGAGAGACATAGCTTCACCTGCTCTCCTCAATGGAGAGCTTGAACTGAAATAGTTGAGACCAAATAATCTTTTTTGGCTATTTTTTAAACTCATTTAAATGCTTTTTTACATACTCTTTAGATCCAATATGCTGCCGGCAATGTTTGGGTTGCACTCACCAGCTCACCCCCACAGCAGGCGCATGTGTCTGCATGCACTCACACATATTTTCACACTACAGCAGCTTTTTTTACGAACAGCTTTGATATCAAGGGAACCCAGGAAAATCACTGTAAAATATACATGGCTCACACAGATCTCCTCTAGTAACACTATTTGGGGGGGCCCCCTCCCTCTCCATGGCTTTTTACTTGCTCAACAAAAATCAACTGAGGTAAGAATCAACTTACCTCAGAGAGCCCAAGAGTTGCATTTTGTTTGTTTGTTGTTAGTGATGTGTTTTGGCTTATGCTGTATTTATTTTTTCTAGAAGAGGCACCACTATCAGCCCGTCTCCACACTCACGCAGGACTTACCGCTTTGCCATCTGCTTACACACAGGTGCGTCTGGTGTACCACACCACCCGGGCTACTTTCTTGCTCTAAAGCCCCGCTTTCTCTCGCTACACACAAGCCAACCCCTGGTGCCAGCAGCCCTGCAAAGCAAGCTCCCACCCCCCCCCCCCCCAAAGCCGCCGATGTTACCCCCTGGGAGCAGAAGCGATGCTCAGACACAGCCCCACACCTGTCTGCCTCGGGGAGTGCCCCAGCCTGAAGCCGGGCAGCCCAGGCGGGTCCCTGGCACCCACCCTCTGCACCTCTCTTTCGGCGTCCCCAGGGCTCCCCGAGTCCAGCGTTGCCTCTGGGGATGGGGACAGGGCACGCCGCGGGTCCCGGAGGGGACAGGCCACCCCGCACCCACCGCCTCCCCGCCGCGGTGGTCTCCCTCCCAAACACAACAACTCCCAGCCCCCGGCTCTCGCCCCTGGGGGCTTCACACCAGCTGCAAGCACCCCCCGGGAAAGGAAAAGCAAAACGCAAACACCTTCTGAAACGGGTGGCTTTCCCGTACAGGTTTTTCTTCCATGAGGAGGGGAAGGAAAGCAGCCTCTGCCTGCGTGGATCGGGCGGCCACAGAGAGCAGGAGGAGGGGAAATATAACCCTGATGGGGCCCGGCACGGCCCGGCCCCGGCCCCAGCTCCGCACCGGCCCCGGGACTGCTTCGGTCCCGGCGCCTTCGGTCCCCGCCGCCGGGGACCTGCCCTGTCCCCTCCAGCCCGCTCCCGACAGCCTCACCCTGGGCGCCTCGGGCGGCAGTGGGTGAGCTGCTCCTCCTTCTTTTGCTCCAAATACAAATAGTGGCAATAAAACGAAAGTAAAAGAAAAAAACAAAAACCAAAACCGAGGAACCCCCCCCCAGTTACACTACAGTTTTCTGTGTGCATCCACGTGGATGCTCAGCAGAGATGGACTCAACTCAGAGACACTTCTGCCTCTTCCCTCTTCCCCTTTCCTTTCCTTTCCTTTCCTTTCCTTTCCTTTCCTTTCCTTTCCTATCCTTTCCTTTCCTTTCCTTTCCTTTCCTTTCCTTTCCTTTCCATCACAGCTCACCTTTCCCTCCTCTCCCTCACATCTCCCACCTCCCCAAGGCTCACCAGTGCCCACCTTCCCACACGCACCTCACCCCGCTCTCCCAGCCCACCGTGCATTAAACCCAAGTGTGTCTGCAGAAGACGAGTCTCTCTGGCAGTTTCCAAACTCACCTGCAAAACGCTGCTTGCCGCTAGAATCCAGGGCAAAAGCCACCTCATCCCTGGAAGCCGGGATTAAATACATTGATTGAACCCAGATTTAGAGCCGTTTTGAACAAAAACACCACTTTGGGGAATGCAGCGCAATCCTGAACTGGCAACCTAGCCTAAGCACTGCCTTTTTCTCTTGGCTCTTTGGGGATTTTATTAAAGACAGATCTGACGTCAGGGTGAAGGACAAGCCCTGCATTTTTCCTCTGGAGAAACTTTTCCTGCCTTCGCTTCTTCATTTTTGTGTGTGGTGTTGTCCCACCTCCTGTTTCAGTGTCTCGCCGTTAGCCAAAGGGCTCTTAAAGGGAAAGCTGCAGCGCTGTGGTCCATCGCGCTGCGATGTTGCACGGCACTGAAACGCTCGCAGCGTACCCCTCACGCTGCTCAGGGCGTTCAGACTCGTGCAACTTAGCTAGTGCGGCAAGGAACCTTTGATCTGGCTTCACTGATTAATGACCTGACGTGTATACAAATACGCACAGATGTTTGATTTATTTAATCTTTTGAAAAGAGTGGCTTTAATTTGAAGTGCGAAAGGATGTTTGTCCTGTGAGCACACCGCGCTGGAGGCGGTCTGCTGGGTTCCTCGGGACCCCACTCTTTACAGAGCAACACACAGGGGAAATGAAACGAAGGGCACATTGTCCCCTGCCATGCTATGCGTCCCTTACGAGATTTTGGTGGAGCGTATCAGAGTGTGCATCTGTTCCTGGGCCTGGTTCTATTTCTCTGCCGTGCCAGCAGTGGGCATAACAAATATTGCCCAAGTAAGTCTTGCAAACCCCACCTGAACAGAGCGAAACTCTCTGATCACCTGTATCCCTGCTAACGTATACCCTGATTATAGCTGCGTCATCTCTGATGTGTTTTTCTGCTTTCACCTAGGCACAAGCACAGTATTTTCCCTCAACCCTCTAAATCTGAATCTGAAAGAATTTAAAGTCTCTTTCATCCTTAAAATGAAATAGAATAGTGTAAGGAAAATGAGTGCTTGCAAAGGGAAGAAAAATCATATTAAACAGCTTTACATAACTTAAACACAAAAAAAAAGAGTCAAGACAAGGGCTAAAAGAGATGCCAAGGTGAATTTAGAAGCAGGCAAACCTTCCTCTTGGCATGGGGGCAGCGATGGGTGGGTGAACACTGACAGCCAAACTAGAACCCAGCTGGTGCCTTAACCTCTGCTCAGGCTTGGCTGCCTCCTGTAACTCAGGTGTGCCAGGTCGGGTTGGGGTGAGGCACCCATAGGGCCCCACAGCAGCCATCCCAGCCCCCCTGGGGAACTGGTGCTGTGGTGGGGTTTGCTCCCCAGACCTGGCATGGCTGAATGCTCAGAGCTGCAGCTGGCAGCGAGTGAGGAGGGGACAGCAAGGAAGCTGTTCTCCAGTAACCTGTCTTCTCCCAGAGACTTTCATCTCTTCACGCTGTGTGACGTGATGTGGGCGGTTTGATGGCTGCTCACCAGCTGCACCAGGGAGCTCTCAAAGGACCAGATTTTTTATGTGACAGTCTGGACATGTGGCTGCCCTGCGAAATGCTCCAGCCAGAGCCTGGCTGCAAACCAGAGGAAGTGCCACCTTCTGTCTTCCTCCTGCAGCACCTCCACCCAGGAGTCCACAGCCCCTTCCCAGGACATACTAACCTAAAGACCAGGTTAAGGACTTTATTTTCTGCCACGTTCCTCCAGGGCCATTTCTGTTCTCCTTCCTCTATATCCTTTGCTCTCTTTCCTCACTTCCTCTGTTCACTTATTCTACCTCTCTCTATTTCAATATTTACCTCTCACCCCACTCTGACACCAGCACACATCCTCCCTCGTACACCAGCAATACTCAGCCAAGGGGACTCTTTCTCTGCTGCGGAATCTAGAAAGAAGCCTGCTTTTTTCATGTCATCTGGGGTGGCATTCATCTGTAGGTGGCCACCACTCCCTGCCTGACTTTGTGGTCCAAATCCCTGAATACTCTGTGAAGAGAAAAGAGCATTTTGAGAGTGCCATTCCTCTGACCTAGGTGAGATGTCCTCTTAAAAAAAGAGGTGAAACTAGATGGATTAGCCTGGGCTAACAGGCTCCGATGTAAAGTTGGTGGCTAATACCTTGTACAAGTCATGCTTGCTGGCTTGGAGCTGAAGAGGCCAGTGCTGTCAGACCTAGCAAAAGTAACTTTGCAAATGGAAGAGGAACAAGAGTTCAAAGCTCTTGGGTTATCAGACTCCAAAATCAAGTGGAAGGACACTTTGTAAATGACACCAGAAATGGAAGTGTGTTGGTTTGGGGTTTTCCCTCAAAACAATTGGTTATCTCACTCTCTTTTGACAATTTCCCCTGAATATTTCATTCCCCTCAGATAATTCCTTAGCTAATGCTGTGGTCAACTCTGTCAGCAAGGATGGAGTCTTTGAGATGTGGACATCTGGCTGCTTGCAGCTCATCTCATGTCGATCGTGGGAGTTTGCCATATGGTGACCATAAGCCAGACACTCTGTCTTATCCTGGATGAGACAGGGATCAAGGAGCAGGACTGCAGCTCCAGGCCAGGGGTGCTGAGACATCCAGCTGCCTCAGCAGCCTTTCTGAGAGTGATTCCTGCATAGCTATGGCACATTAGTGCGCTTAAAGGTGTGACTGGGAGCAAGGTTATTTCATTAAGTCTCAAATGACAGGGACATTTAGGCTTTTGTTTAACTCAACGATGGCAGCAGCCCACACCTTGACTTCTGCTTCTGGAGACTCTCAGTTCCCTCTAAGGATGACAATGACAATGACAAAAAGAGACCATTGCAAACGTGTCTCACCCTGGCTTAATCTTGGGAAGTCTTGTATTGACCCTGATAAATGGAGGTTCAAAAGACACTTCTCTGTCTAGTTCAAAGATTTAAACTCAATTTAAGATCTTCAAATGATGGAAAATCCACTTCATGTTTTGGTGTGTTCAGTTAGATTCACTATTAAAATTCTGTGCTGTATTTTCAGTCTGAGTTTGCTAGTTTCATCTTTTTGCCAATGTCTGCTTGGCTGAGGAGAGTTCAGTTCCTTCTTCCAACATATAAACATTCTGACTCTTTTTTTCAAGGGCTTTTAAGCCTCAGTGTCTAATTGATTTTCTAGACCTTGAAGCAATTTTATAGTTTTAGTAACTTTTGTCTCTTTAATTTTCAGTTTACATGGACATTCTGTCTGTGAGTGCAACTCTCCATCACTCTGCAGTCACGCCATCCATAGTGAACTGGGAACAGGTAGCATGCCCTAATGCAAGCTAGCTCTGATTCTGTTAGCCTAACACCTACATATTGCTTCTTCCTCAATATTGCCCTTAGGCCGCTCAGCCACATAAACAGGTTTCTAAATTTGACTTCAGTCTACAATCTTTTTAGACTGAATAAACTGGGAAATTGAGTGACTTATTTTATGCTGTTTGATGTGCTTGACACTTTTATTGAAGGCTGTAGCTGGCCAAAGAACACAGGTACTGCTAAGAACAAATAGAGTGTTCATGGAAGATGGATGCTACTCTTGCTTGCAAATGCATGGCAGGAATAGTTCCTTGTCTGTAGTGGATTTACCCTGTAATAAGTGAGATCAGAGTCTGCCTACAAGTCCAAGGGAAAAAAGAGCACCTTGGAATTTCCTGAGTCATAAAAGGTAAAGGCTGAGTCATGATTGTGGCGTTTAAACAAGCCGAACAAGTAGCCGTGTTAGTTTTCTACCAGGGTTCCCTTTTTTCTGTTTTTCTCCATGCTGGAATGATGGAGGAGACCTCCCTTCCATGTAGGAGTTGCCTGCTGAATAGAAGAGGCCCCGCTGGGCCTGCAATCAGCAGCAAGGCTGGGAACCTCAACCCCTTCAGGAGGCACATGCTGGAACGGGAAGGGAGGTGGGGGAGTCAAACTGCACTGTCTCTTATTGTTGCTGTTACTACTATTTAGGTGGTGGGAAGGAGAGTTACATCAGCCTGACCCTTTGAAACACCAAAGAGGCTTTAGAAAGAAGAATATGAAAACATCTGGTTTAGCCGACTCTTGATAACATCAAGCATCTGAGCACTCAGCCAGCCTCACTTCAGCACAGGTGAATATCTCATTTCCACAGAGTTATTTGGCTTTGTAGATGAGACCTCACACCACAGAGTGCAAGAAGCTGCAATATAGCAGTAGGACTCACGCTTTTGCTGTCTAAACAGTCTTTCCAACGAAGATGGACTGGAATCGCAATATAGATAGAGAGCCAAAAGCTCCTTCGCTCCTTTGCTCCTGTTCAGCCTTGTATCCCTGGTACCATGATGTAGAAGGTACCAGCAATGAGCTAATGTAGTAAATCCACCACTGGATTCCCTCAGTCCCTTAAAAAATGCCAGGTGAAGTGAGGTACCTTGAAATACTGCTCAGCCCAGGTTTCCATTACTAAGTAAATACATAGAATAGTAGAATCACAGAATGGTAAGGGTTGGAAGGGACCTTAAAGATCATCTGGTTCCAACCCCTCTGCCATGAGCAGGGACATCCTCCACTAGACCAGGTTGCTCAGAGCTCCATCCAACCTGGCCTTCACCAGTTCCAGGGAGGGGGCAGCCACAGCTTCTCTGGGCAGCCTGGGCCAGGGCCTCACCACCCTCATAAGGAAGAATTTCTTCCTGATATCTAATCCAAATCTGCCCTCTTTCAGTTTAGA
>Ga0181612_102425_pt1 | contig 11056 bp, 6 predicted proteins | sample HoacroProtozoa21_FD_119630 | JGI IMG/M metagenome (GOLD analysis project Ga0181612, IMG submission 119630) | Hoatzin crop microbial communities from Cojedes, Venezuel. Combined Assembly of Gp0051906, Gp0051904, Gp0051908 | reverse complement strand
GGAGGGACTAGCAGCAGAGGAGCAGAACGCTTCTAAGCAGCTGTGCTTTAGAAAGAAAGAAATCAGTCTTTACTGACTCCTGCAGGTAACCAGCCTAAACCCTAAACCGTGAGGTTTATGATATATTCTAATCGCTGCTCAAACGAATGCACATGAAAGCAGAATACGGAGGGAAATGTAGGTTGTTGAAGAGCAGTTGCAAGTATTGCTTTTAAACAGCCCAAGCAAACAAACCCTGGCTTCTGGGGTTTGAGCCAGAGCCTGCTGAAATTTAAAAAGCCAATTCTGGATGGCAGCAAGAATAAATACAGCAATCTTACTGTGATCTATGTATGTAAGTTGGCGTTCTAGCTACAAATTATTTTCTTCTTCCCCCATTATAGTAATTTTTCTCTACTTCAAACATGAATTTATGTTAAAAGAAACAGAGCAGCAAACACACAGCATTTTTGCTGTGCTACAGCAGGGTTCCTCTGCATATGACCATGCTTCTGCAGGTTGGTAGCCCTGGAATTGTCCACCACAGGATGCCCAAGTACCACAGTGAAGCCAAGGATCCCTCAACTACAGGACATAGCAGCATAGGCTTCCAAGCTAAATACAACCTAAATACACTGATAAATGTCATCTGATTGCTGTTTTCTTTTTTTCTGGGATTTACCTTTTATCCAGAACCATAAGTTGGTTTGGTTTTGCCGTCTGTAGTTGGTCAAAACTCCTACCAGCAAAATGATGCCTGTGGTCTCCCTGAGCTGCCTTTACCCTGAAGTGTCTGAGTCCGACACTGGCAATGGTGCCCCAAGATACCTGGTGGAAAGACTCCCACTTATTTCAAACAGGCAGAGGCTTGGCAGGTGGAGAAGGGAATGTCTCCCTGCCTGAGCCTGTCAAGCTCAAACTCGCAGTCTTGTGTTCCCTACTCCAAAATGCCTCAGCTAGCCCGTAAGTTTTCTTTGTATTTTATCTCATATAGACTACACATGCACGCACACAACCAAGCCACCGACCCGTCGCCAGGACGGCAGTCTGAACCCGCACTGCTCAGCCGGCTAGGGGGGAAGGCGTGGACATGCCCAGAGGACCACAGCTCTTGCCAGCCCCAACAAACAAGTTTTCCTGTGTTCCTTATGTGCTGCCAATAGAGGCTGTGGTGCTCCAAAATCTAATTTAACCACAGAACTGATGTGGACAGGCTTTTGTGCTGATGGCATTTGCCAGCTTCTTATTGAAGAACCACGCGCACCCTGCAGTTACTCCTTTCAGCGAGGTTGCCCAACCATTTCTAACCCGGGGTAGGGCGGGAGGCAGTCAAGCCCAGCTGCCCAGGCGCTGCGACTCCCGCTGCCGCTCTGAGGCTGGTGCTGGCGCCAGCCTGCTCCATCTCAGTGATCATGGCCACTTTTCTTAGGAAAAAAAATTAGACACAAATGACAATACACATCCTACCAATGCAAAATATGGTTAAATACTAATTCCTGGTGGAATACCAGTATCAGTATAATTTCTGTGGCTATCAATGAAAACTAAAATTAAGAAACAGCATTCAGTGTCCTGTTGTATCTCAGTTTAGTAGAATTCCACTATACTTCTTAGATACCAGTGGTAATGGTGCAAAAAAAGGGAGATAAAAGTCTTTAAAAACTTTTAATATACCTATGGAGATGTATAAAGAAGTTACTTTTACAAGAAAAAGTACTACCTGAATAACCGTGTGCACAGCTCACACCATATTTAAACTTACAGTTGTTTCACCATCCAAACCTCTTACAGTGAAGTGAACAGAAAATGATAATGAACATAAAATGCCTTTTTAGAAAATGCCTTTTTATAAGATGCCTCTTCTCCCTGGAGAAAGTGGGAATGTGCTTATAATGAAAAGGGCATTATTAAAATTTCATTTTGCTCTGCCACTTGGGCTTTGTGGGGTTAAAATCTAAATTATATTTTCACCTAGCATTACACTCAGATTTCAGCTACACAGACAGTATATTTAAAACACTGTCAAACATAACTCATTTTACACAGTTCTGTTTAATTATGTTAGTAAACTTAAAAGACTACAAAGAAACCTAAAGAAAACAAAACCAGCAGAATTCAGAATTATGGGAGGAACCCAAGCTACTTTAAAGTCCTTGCTGTTAACAGAATTAGCTTTTAAACTGATTACACTTTCTTATCGAGAAGCAAAATATATAGTGTATCAGACAAGAATACAAATAGCTGAGTGTTTTCACATTACATTGCTCAGATTTACGAATTTTAAGAATACCTTGTTATATTCTCATTTAACTGTGCATCTTACCTGGTTCTGCCATCCCTCCCTCGGCCGCTTTTATTGGCAAGTTTTAAGGTTTGCCTCTGCAGTTGTTCTTGTGAGTCTTGGGATGCTTTAAATAGAGCAATATTTGGAACGTGCTGCAGCTGCCTTGCTCACTGATGCCAGGTTTTGGCTACATACATTCAATTGTCTAAAAAGGCAGGAGTTCCAGGGATTCAAGGTTACCTCTTCCTATTCCTGCAACTGCACATCTGTTTCAGAGAAAACTGAGTAAGGAGAAGTTATTTTTTGAAGAGGGAGAGAAACAAGGGCAAAAAACACTTTATGGTCTCTTGACAGCCATGAAACACCACGTGATAAGTGCACGTAATATTTATGTGCAGCCACATACTTGGAGCATGACAGGGATCCAGTTTGTTCTTAGTCTCCCCTATCAAAAAACCAAGCCAAGTCCTACTCGGTAATCCTTGTATTGTGTATCTCTGTAGTTATTAGTTACTTGCTAAGCATCACCGGGTATCTTGTACTCCACAGAGCACGAGGTATGTTTAGCCTCTTCCACCTGCAAGGTTACAGGGCAGAGTCACAGGTTTTCACGACTCCTATAGGTAGTGGATAACAAAATTGAAGGGAGGAACATTCCTAAAATAATCAGAGAATGATTTTATCCTAAACAGGATAAATCATTGCGAACTGCAGTCTCTAATTCAGAAGAGGAAAAAAAACCACAGAGACAAGTGCCAGATCTGACCAAAAGGACAAACTGCACATCAGCTCGTATCGCGTAAAAGGAGAGCTCCGCGTACAGATCCCCCGAAGGGATCCTGGCCACAGTTTTTGACCAATAAGCGTAAGAAACCCACTCCAAGTTTGTTAGGGAAATGAAGTCCTGTACAGAACACTCAGAGGAACCCAGAGGCGCATCACACGTTAGCAAAAAGCCCCTCACCGAATGTATGCTTCCAGGCACAGGAGGAGATTTTCTCTAGCTTTCAGCAAGCTTATACGTAATCCCATTTCACAGCTGTGCTGAGATACTCAAGGAAACGGGGATTCTTCCTGGGTGTTTCTGGAGTGGAAAAGGACACAAATCATTGCTCAAAAGCTGTTCTACACAGCAGGTGCACAGGATGTTTTGGAGAGATCAAATCTGCATGTTCGTGTAGTTCAGGGGAATTGGTTGTGGGCTCCTAGAAGATGAAACAGTGCTCAGAAACACATCATGCAGATCTCCTGGAAGAGATTATCCCTTCCTTATGTGCTTGTTGATTAAAGATCAAGTACTTTACATAAAAAAAATAAATTTTTATTATCACCTTTCTTCAGAACTGCTTCCTCCCTTACAAGTGCTGTGGAGATCACATCTTCCTTGGAGCTGTTCTACCAAACAGCCTGAAGAAAAGCAAATAAGCCAAAGTTAGATTCTAGAGCACCATGTGCAAAAAATCCTGGCTTTTCATACCAACATGACCTAACTTGTACTAAAGCAGGTTCATAACTTAAGTATTTAAACTTGAAAGGACTGGAACTAGTTATAATGGAAACGCAATCCCCATCCGTCCCAAGGAAGGGTCTGTTCCTGAACGCAGGAGCTGCTTTCCAGGGATCCCCTGCCCGCTCCGTGACTGCAGAGGCAGAGCAGGAGGGTGCGGGACACATCCCCAGTGCCACACCTGCAGAACAGCTGGGAGAGACAGCCTTCAGAATACCCAGAGGAAACGCAATGAAATGGCTGGTTATTTTTACAGGAATAATATTTTTTATCCAAGGTGGAAGAATAGAAACCGTGGGCCCCAGGCTACACGACTTGTGTCCATCTGCAGAGTACTTTCATCTGGAATGAATTAAAAAAAAAAAAAAGAAAAATGAATGGCAGTGGAATATTTTACATACAATTATTTGTATTGCTATGATCAGTATCATAGAAACCAGGCTAACATACACAATGCGATCGAGCAGCATTCAACGCTGGCAAAACTCTACTGGAGACAGTTGTTTTACATCAGCGATGAATTTAGCTTTGTATAGATTGGTTTCATTGCATACTATAAACAGTCCCCGATTTTTAGTCTTTCAAATTTGGCATGAATTGTAAGATGACGATTACAGAAAAATAACTGAAGTGAAGCCATGTCACCTACGGAAGTTTTCTTCAATTTCTGCAGTCGGTATCTTGACCGACCTGTTCCTCAGTCGGTTTGTGCTCACTGTCTATTCAGCTCTTGTGTTTCTGTTTCTACGATGAGATACATCAAAGCAGCTGCTTTGAGGCAGTATTTCCAGTTCTGCAGATGCAACAGAAACATCAAGCTTTACTGTCTGCCCCCTCACAGCAGGTCCACACCAACTAGCCTCTGCTGACAGCAGGGACGCTGCTGGCTGAAGGATCAGACTCACCCTTCCTCTAGCACGAGCGAGGACTTCAAAGATTTTTCGGGACCTGAAACTCCTGTCTACCAATTAAGAGCCATCATGTCATAACATCTTTTTCGTAGATTTTAACATCATGTTAAAACCAGCAGAATTTCTAGGACCAGCTACTTTCTGGAATTTCCCACCGGCAGTTTCCCAGCAGTTGTGACAGCACTTGCAGCATCTCCAGTAAAGATGACTTGACGGTAAAGGCTCAGTGGGAAACAAGTCAAAGGACTTCCACCGCCTTCTAGAGATCCGTATGATCAAATGGGCATGCTAATATAATAACTGAAACAGCAAGTTCTCCGAGTACCGCAGTCTCTGGTACGGGTATGCCTAGTGTGTCTCCACTGCTGGCTTTTGCCGGTCCTCCGCATTCTTGAGCAACACACTTCTCCTGAAAAAATGCTTGCCTTTCCCCAAGCACCACGTAAGGAAAGTGATTTCATTACTGCTCGTCCAAAATGGGTATACTCTTAAAATAAAACTCAGGGCTACATAACACCAAACTGTGCTTGGCACAATAAAACGTATCACATCATTTTGAGACACAAGAATAAAATGCGAGCTTTAGATTCTTTGTCTAGCTTTGCTATAGAGCAGACTTTTTGGGACAAGATCCAATTTGTTGTAAAAAGAAATATGATTCTGTTCTCTGTGCAAGATATTTGTTGAAAAACACACCTCTCTGATACAATAACTTCATTGGCTGCGTGGCTGTTCCCGTAAGAAGCCAATCTGTTTTGGTTCTGCTAATTATATATAGACACATCTGATCTAATGGAAATAATTTCTACCAGGAGCCATATATTCCTAACAAGACAATCTGACCTTCACACATTGGGATCTTTCCAGGCCTACTTGCCTTAAGCAAGGACAGAGAGTCATTGCTGTTCACAACAGTTTTGCTAACTACTACCCTAATTTAGCTGCAAGCGTAGTAAGTATTGTTCTGCAAGTCTAAAGCATGAGGTTAAGGGTATAAAAGTTGCAACTGCAGCAAAGAACAGTGTAACAATATAGACATTATTTTAAACAACACATCTTCTGTTTGAAACGGAGGAATGAACTGCAGACAAATTCTACAATAGTTCTCGGTCCAACCGCCAAAGAAACAGCAGGGCAACAGTTTCAAAACATAGAAAACAAGGAGAGTACACAATGCCTAAGAAAAAACTCCAGAGAATGATTTGTGGCAAAAACCATCTACTTTTTTGCCTCCTAAAGAGCAAACGCAAGAAAAACAATTCCTTCATTTTTATTTGTGTTTCAAATTACACTCTAATTTTTATATGTTTTTTCCTCTGTTTGTGGTGGGATGATGAAATACTCAATACTCAGACTCAGATGATTAGTTGGGATCAGAAATGAGAGCTCTGTTTTAGCCTTCAGTTCACTGAGGTACTCACACAGTTTTGTCTCACTTAAAGCATTTTTGAGCAGCCTCTCTGATTTCAGTCCCGTTAACTGCTCAAAGCTAGGAATGCACTTTAAATGCTTTAAATGCCTTCGTACTTTAAGTGAAATAGGGCCAAAATCAGGAGGAGGAACCGAGTAAGCCAGCAGGGTTGCAAGTCTTTCCAGAATAGGAAGTAATTTTAAGGGGAAAAACAGTACTGATGTTTTAGAAAATACCAAATTCTCTTCTTGAGATCCATGTGGACTTTGCGAAAAGGGGAAAAGAAAAAAACCAAAAAGCAGAGGCAGCTGTTGGGTTCATTGGCTGGCTGGAAGTTATGAATGCCGTCGTTCACAAGCTCCCGCTGCTCCCAGTGTGGCCGCACGTGCTGCTGGCCACGGGCAGTGGGGAGAACCCTCTGCAGGGTGCCAAAGCTGCCGTGGAGGGCTGGAAGGAACAACGTCCCTAGCTGTGTTCAAAAGCATCCCACCTCACCACACAAAGTGCATTATTCCACGGCTGGCTATCTTTTGGCTGTTCCTTCAGTGGTACAAAGGAGCTGTCTGAGCCTGCTGTCCCTTGACAGGCCTGACGCCATCCTCGCCCCAGCCGCCTCACTGCTGCTGCAGCAGAGCTGCCAGGGGAGACCCGGGGAGCTGTCGGTGCTGCCATGTCTGCGGGCAAAACACGGGACCTGCAGCATCCACCCTTGAGCACGGAGGGGACCAACAGCCAGGCGCTCACAGAAAGTTAGCGGGCAAGGGGGCAACTAAAGCCAGAGTCCAAGCCTAAGGAAAACAAAAAAAATCCAGCCATCACTAGCATCGACACGTTTGTATAGCTCTTCCAGCTGCAGGCTGGTCACATCAGAGCCTTCCAGCGGGCTAACCTAACACCGGGGCCACAAGGCCAACAGCTGCGTTGCCGCAATGTGTCGCTGGCAATTCGTTCTCCTGTAAGAATAACGGGCACAGATCTAACATCAGGAACGACGGCATCTCCACATCCCTCAGCCCACCCGCTGTCCTGCACACACGGGGTGGTACAGGAAGCAGAAAGACAGGCTGTGCGTGCTCAGAGAGCCCAGCGCCAGAGACAACGATCCCGGATCTCAGCTTCGTGCGCTTCGTGTTTCCTCTCCCCGAGTCAGCGCTGCTTTCTTAGACAACATGTTAGGGAAAGATTTCACTCTAAACAATCCCATATCACCTCATTAAGAGGCAAACTCTTCCCCTTTTGTACCAGAGACAGGATTTCATCACAGCCCAGTCCCCTCTGAGGGGTGTTGGGAATATAATAGGGAAAGCAAAGATCAGCTGCTTGGTAACCACAACATGGATGCGCTTGCTGTGCTACTTCTGCTGGATTTGAGCAATTTAGTGTCTGACGTTTGGGAAGCAACTATCAGAACACCTCCTTAAAATACCACCCCTTTCGCAAAGAAAACTGGCAATATCTACTGCTGAAACAGCTCGTATGTTTCGAGTACATTCTAATCCTCATCATTTCACCAGTACCTAGATATCAAGTATTAGAATGTCAAATTTACATTTTTGTTACCCATATTTGTAACGTCTGAAAGACTACACGCAGCATTCAGTAGGCTGGCGAAGAAATGCTTTCAGTTTTACAAATCCCAGACAGCTCGTGTAAACAACTGTAGGCTATGCTACTCTATATTAGATCCGAGGGACAGATTAACTCATCGTCGCAAAAGGAATGCTCCAAGTAATAAAGTCTTCATAGCTTTGTAATAACGGCACTATTTTTTTTAGTATCACATTTCTTTCTTTCAGTTGAGCTTTTTCCTTTAAAAAGTCCCCCTGATTTACTAGCAAATCAAAAGCCACGTTTAAATGCCTTGAATTGTTTTATTACTTTGCCATACTCTCTCGTGACCTGCAGACTAAGATGTGAGAAAGTATCAGGTTATTGCATTCACCAAATAGATATGTGTGGAAAATTTGTCTGATGAGATGCGTTTTATTAGTCACACCAATCTTAGCATTTGAAAGCTCCCTTAAAAATTGCTAGCGATTACTTCCACTCACATTGACATCATGAAAATAAAGACCGATAGTTGATTTATTTGACAACTACGCAACTGAAGACCTGAAAAATTCCATTTATTCAGCTACTAAATATTTAATTCCACACACTGTTTCCTTGGGCTCAGGGTGTACACGTCATTTCTCTTGGCAGAGCACTTCAGCTGGATGCTGAGATCCCTGACAACAAAAGCTGTAAATATAATGGAGAAATGGCACTATCAGTGTAGACACCTACCCGTGCAATGTCATTTCTGGATTAGTTCCCCGCCAGTGTCTAAAAATAATGTCAATAACAATGCGCGGTTTGTCTTTGTATAGTTTCATTTCAGTGGCTGCTGAGCGATCGGTAAATACCTCGCTAGCTGGCACAGCGATAATTACTGTGAATAAATCTGCCTGACACATAATTTATGAGAAACTGTCTCAGCTGGATTTCTCAGGCCTAAGCTTTGGACGACTGGCAGGCGAGCTGCACTACAGCACGCAAGGCGACGCCAGGTTTCAAAGCTGCCACTTCAGCAGCCAAAGTCTCGATGGGCACCGTGGCCCGAGCAGGGTTGCAGCCCAGTCCGCACTGCCGAGGCCGCGGACAACCGCCCGCCCCGCAGGGATGGCAGCACCCCAGCAGAGAGCCGGGCGTCCCTAACCGCAGATATTTAGAGACGGAAAGCAGCTCTGGAGCCCTGTCCGACCAAGTGCTGCGCACCTTCGCCTGCTGCTGAGCTGCAGGGCATGCAGGACACTAAACACCCCCAGGAACAGCTCAGCAGCACAAGCTGCCCAGCTCAGGGTCAGCGACAGCACAAGTTTCAGATATTTCATATAAAAACCCCACTGAATTTCTCCCTCTCCAGTGATTATTATTCAGGAAGGAAACCCAACCCATCACACACCATGAATCAGCGCGGGATTTATGACTTGGGAAATGTCAGCTTTCTGGAGGATGCATTTTATGATTTACACAGTAGTGTAACCTGTTGGTGTGGCTTTTAGTGTGACAGCTGAAGAAAAATTGGCATTTTCCTCACAATTTAAAGGCATTCAGTGTGTTGCTCGGATTTCCACTGGATCTTAACTTCTTGACCATGCTGCTAAGCCCAAGTTAAAATTCCAGCTTTATGTTTTCTGTGTGATTTTTCTGCTATCACAAAAAATTGAAGTTAGTAATTATTCCATTCTCTTTCTCTGGATAAGAAGCGGTACCCTGTAGTGCACCCTGTATGCAGCAAACAGCCTAAGGACGAGGCCTCAGTGCAGGCGTGGGAGATGTGTTCGGCAGCAGCCAGGTGCCAGAGTCGTAACCGCTGCTACTGCTCCATTCCACTGGACAAAGGCCAAGAGGAGCCCCCCACTGCCCCCAAACCAGGGACAGACCCTGTACTGTTCTGCAGTACTTGTGGCCGTGACCCATCTTCACAAAGCCAACTGTGTTCAAGTCCCTGCATCTTCCACTGACACTGGCCTGAAAAGCTTCCTCTGGCTCCAGATCCGCTGGAGGTAGGGTACCAGGCAGAAAGAAAACAAGGCACATCATGTCATTTCCACTATTTTTTGAAAATTCTTTCCAATTCTCATCCTACAGACTGGCAATTAACTGACGGTCGCAAGTACAGAGCGGAAATTAGGCATCCACATCTGACCTGCTTGGAGGAACCAGAGCGCGCTGTGCTCTTCCCGCTTGGGCCGGTGAAACGGGGCACGCCAAGAGCTGCCCCCTTCCCCAGCATCGCCTGCACACAAGGGCAGCGGCGGGGGAGAGTGAACGGGACGAACAACTGCTGTGCTGCTTCCCAACTGATTCCTTCTCCGTTTGCCCAGCTCCCTGGCTCGCAAAGGGACAGTTCTTGCAGGTCAAGATGAAAGTTCTTGCTCACATACCCTGAGTTTTTATCATTTCAGACTCAAACGGGCAGAAAAAAGCTTCCTTCAGATGGTGATGAGGTAGCCAGGAGCGGCGTGGGATGCTCCAGCAAGGGGACTGTTATCCTCAAGCGCCTGGGTTTTACCACAACACCCCAGCTGTGCCCAGACAAGGAGATGGCATCAGCTGTGCATTAACTGACACTTTGGGTTCTTCCTTGTTCTAACTCCTGAAAAACAAATAACTGCTCAGCTGGGATGCGTGTTCCTGTTCTTGGTTCAGCCCTGAATGGTTGAAAACAGCTCACTAAACTGGAGATACTGCATTCAAGAACAAATGCTGGCTTGTATGACTTCAGCTCATGTGCTGAGCAAAGCCATACACAGGCTGAAAACATTTTGATTTGATCTTACTGTGTCCTCTGAAAGAACATTAGATCATGCCAGCAAGGAATACAATGGCAAACACAAACTGGCTAAAGAAAAAACAATATATTAACATGAATTGTGAAAGACTTTCTAAAATGCTGTGTTTAAGATTTAAATAATTTATTTCTTGATCTGATCATTCCACTGAGGGTCACTGGGAAAAGTTTTCAATTAGCAATAATCGCGCCTCGGATTAACCTCATTGGCTACGATACTGCCACTGCACAAAGCAGTGCAGATAAAATGGAGCAAGATGATTTCAATGTTCTCTTTAGGACAAAATGAAGGATTTCTTCAGACTCTTTTGTTCTACATCTTCCTATGTACTAGACAAGCACAACAGAACTGAACATAAGCCAGCCCTGGACTTTGTGCCCTAAAGCCACCCCCCAAACTCCACCTTCCCCAGCAGAAATCCCTGCAGATACCTTGCTGTTACCTGTACAGATGAGGATTCCCTTTTCCTAAAAACTGGAAAAAGCAAGCCTGAACAAGGTTGGCAGGTAGTGCAAAGGGGCAAAATTCAAGACCAGCAGAAAATATCTTCTGATAAAGCAGCAGTAGACTCAGGTCAGCAGAGACACCCCGCAGGGTACCAGCTGAGACTCGGCTGTGAGGAAACTG
>Ga0181612_179263_pt1 | contig 11057 bp, 9 predicted proteins | sample HoacroProtozoa21_FD_119630 | JGI IMG/M metagenome (GOLD analysis project Ga0181612, IMG submission 119630) | Hoatzin crop microbial communities from Cojedes, Venezuel. Combined Assembly of Gp0051906, Gp0051904, Gp0051908 | reverse complement strand
TGCTTCGGCAGGAGGGTTGGACTAGATGACCCACAGAGGTCCCTTCCAACCCTGAACATTCTGTGATTCTGTGATTCTGGGATTTTAGGTTGAGACTAAGTCTGGATCCAGCCGCCATTAGGCTCCTCTCTCTGAGAAGGTGTTTAAAAAGCAAGGGGATCCGTTCTGAACCTTGTGACTCAACAGGAAGGTCTTCCTTACCGCTTACATCTTTCTCCAATCTCTCCATAAACCATCCTGCCTCAATCCTACTTCGATTTTGTATTCCATTCATTTAATAAGTAATAGAGTGAACCTTGCCAACGAACTTTGTTAAATCACATTTTATAAATTCTTATTAAAATCATCTTTTGCTAATAGCTTTGATGGTGATTCTTTAAGCGACCTAACCACTCATTCACGACACCAGTAAAGCAAGTGACCTGCTCTAGAAGAAGAAGAAAGAAGAGAAGAGAGAGAAAAAGCAATGGCTGCTAGTAACAAAGCTGAGAGGCCCACTTTAAGACTCCATCAATAACATGATGTTGGAGTCTCTGGTGGAAGTAGACCCCCTGTCTCGTTGGAAGAATGACTCTGGAAGTATACAAACCAGCATTCACACTCCCCGCTAGCTCCTTAGCTGTTCAAGGAATTTCCTACGGCTATGACTGATATGTAAGGTAAATGGGCCAACCATACTTACATCTACCATCCTCTGAACATGTTTGCTGATGGTTTTTGGATCAGGCTTTGGGGCTACTCCTGAGGCCCAGTCTGCAACTACTGGCGGTCTGGAAGGTGTCAAAGGCTAGAATAAGTTGAATGGAACTTCATTAGTAACACAGGGAAAGATTTTCAGTGTTACACTTCTTTCATTCGTGACAATGGACTATGTGATATAGGACTGCAGATATGACCATCTGTTGGACCCAATATCATACTTTTGACAATTACGTGGCACTTCAGAGGAAGCTCTTCCCTGAACTCTCCAAAACAGTGGTTGTTCCTTAAATTGTCACAGTTCACTGACAGCCCTGTAAATTCACCATCTTTTCCATATTTATAAAACAGGAACAAAACTACAATATAACACTCCTGGGTTTCATCATTTGAATCACATAAGAATTCTTATTTAAAAGAACCAGTATCAATTATCAAGATTGAGCCTGATGTCATGGCTCTACACAAGTAACTTCATTTGTGCTTGTGTTCATATTATAAAACCTGATATGGTGCCAACTCTCCCACACGTTCTAGCTTAGGCTTCATTATCAACCAAACAATTTATGCTTTAACAGGTTTTGCTTAGCACATAAAGCTAAAATGCTTCCAATTTAGCATAAAATAAAACAAAATTAATTCAAGGGATAAAAGTTATATCACTAATTAAAAAAAAAAATCTTTTTGTTAAGAATCTGGAAAGGCCCTTACAGCAGCTCGGTGACTTCGTGGCTCTCGTGCATATGAAAGCTCATAAATTTCGTCTTCTGTGTAGTAAAGATCAAGGGACAGCTGAAAACAAACACAACGTTAGTTTAATCCCAAAACCAGTCATTGCTACTTGTTAAACTTGTTCCTGGCATGCCTTAGTCTTTTTTGGTGGATTAATTTTTAATTTAGGTCACACCTAGAAAAAATGCACTTGAGCTGCACAGGTGTTCAACAGTGATTTGAAATGGATTCATTTCTAAATTCCAGACTGTTATTGCCATTATCTGGCAATCTGTACGATTACACAGCTACAGTCATTAGCACAGCAAATGACTGTAGGCATAATTAGCAGTCAGTTAATAAGTAACCTGAAAAAAACTGTTACTCCCATAATATTCCAGTGGTCTGTCATACAGCTAAGCACAAAAGCACCATTCCAATTAAACTGTCCATCAATTCAAATTCTCAAAAAACTCTTGTTTAAACATGTCATATTTATCCACTCCACCTCTGACCATGTTGAACTAAGAAGTATAAGAGGAGGATAAAAGATAGACTTGCACATATTATTGAGAAGCTTTAGCTGTCAGTAGCAGCTGTGCAGAGCGAGAAACATTACACCTGGGTAAAAAAATAAATTTGAAAAAATTATCAAATTTATATCTTGGCTTTTGCATGTGTCCTGAAAAATAGCATAGCGAATATTTTACTGACTGGCAACAAATTTCATGGTAACATGACACTTTTTGAATATTTACATGAAAATAATCACACTAGATACATGATTGAATAGAAAAGCTAGATGCAAATGTGTTACATGCCTCAATCTGTGATAAGTCCAAAGAAAATATAAACTTGTTACAGAGAGTCAAGTTCGTGGCAGTCATATGTATAGAAATTAAGAAACCAAGAAACCAAAATATGCCATTTTATCCAATGAATAACCTTACTCAAATTGCAGATATGCAATAACTTTCTTGTGAACAACTGCAAGAAATACTGTTGTAGTCATAGTGAATAATTTTAGATTCTTGGGGAAATGTTAAAGTAGTTTCTGACACTCAAAAAACAAAAGTCCAAATGTAATGATACTTCTATGAATCATTGACTTACGTATGTAATTACTAATAGCTCTTCAAACTGATTTGCCTGCTAGTGGGAAAGCATATGAGTGAAAGAAACAGAAGAAGGAGAAAGACTGTTGGAAAAATCAGGGAACAAACAAGAAAATTATGTGCCCTGGAATATTAGCAGATTAGAAGCTCCTGCTTTAAAAGAAAGACTTCATTTAAATTTATGTCCTATCATACATAGCTGCATGAAATTGTGGCTGATGTTCTACATACTTGTAATAGCCATTTTTATAAAACATTATTAAAACAAAAAGGACTTACAATAATTTGAGACAGAACATTTAAACAATTTAGCGGGAAGAAATTCACCACTTTATGTAGCTCCACTTCAGGCCTTGGGCATATGTGCTTAATTTCACACACGAACACTCCCAGAGAGCACAAATAACCTCAAGCACATAAGCATTTTTATCTGTCATCTTTTTGCTGAAACAGGGCTTGTAACCAGAAAGTGGAAGCAGCCTATCTATTTTTTCCAAGCTGAGGTACTTGTTAAGGCCAAACAAAACTGAGAAACAAGACAGGCAGATTTACCATTTTAATACAAGGTAGTATTTTAACTTACTAAGAGAAGCTAAAACTATTGTTGTGACATACGTCCTAGGTAGTATCAATTTTGTTAGTAACATGGTACTGACTGGATACGACTGGAAGAGTAATACAACAACTATATTTGACTAATGTTTATGTCAGACAGTTTTTCTAGTACCAGAAGAAACTTGGCTAGAAATGTGGCATGTTTAAGCCTACACATCATGGAGGACTGAACTTCTGAGTGAACGTTTGTGTGTTCAACACAAGGAACCTTTGTATGCAATATTCTGCCTCCAAGGTGGATCTAAGGAAGCTTCTACCTTTCTCCCTATTTAGGCTTAATCAGCAGAGGATTCAGAGTACGTCCTTAGTGAAAGTACAGAGAGAACGCACACTACAGAAATAAACATTTCCTTCCCTTACAGAAATAATTGGAAGCATATTGCTGAACTGCCACCTCTCCTCTTGCTGCCAGATAAATCAGTATCACTAACTTTTTCTCTTCTTTTATTATTGTATATTTCCTTAATGAAAAAAAAAAAAACAACTTACAATATTGTGTATTTATAATTAATGGAATTCTCTGCTTGGTTGTTTGAGAGGTATAGGAAATTATGTTTAAGATGGAGGTATTTATCTCATCTAACAAACTTACTGTAAGCAAATGAACAAGGTCCATATTAGCCTCCAGGGGAAGTGGCATTTCCTGGAGCTGTATCAGCTCATTTATGTGGTTATACAGAGAGTATAGTTTGTATATGTTAATTTTTTTGTTCTCCAAGTAGTCTGGCATGCCCTCATAAAGTGATATCAAGTCTTTCAGGTGGACCCCAAGGATTGGGATCTTAAAGTTACTGCACTCGTTATAGGCACGTCGGTAACTATCATAATTTCTGTAAGATGAAAGCAGTTCCGTCATTTCATTAAACACCTGAAAATAAAAAGAAAACAAAAAATCAAAATTGGTCACTGTTTTTGTTCTGGTCATACAGCACAAGAATTTCCCACATTATTGTTAGGGGTTTACTCACAATGACTCTCAAATTTTAAAACTTTAAGCTTTAAATGCAATCTAGGTATTCACCTCACCTAATTTAACTACCTATAATACGTAATTATAGATAGCTTATCTATAGAGTAATCTATGCTGGTCTTCGTACATCCCCTATTTAGTCAGTGAAAAGAAATTGGACCTTTCAAATCAAGGGGATGCATGTGCAGCTAATGCATAAGCACAGCACAAGCTCTCTTTACCTTCATAAAAGCAACCATCTTCACCTTAAAATGTGGAATGCACTTTTCTGGCTTCCAGGTCACCAGCTGGAATTGGAAAGTCCCGACAGAGAAACCCTACGCTGTGCTATAGTCCCATCACAGCACGATCATAATCCCTACTACAGTTCAAGGTGGCACAACTGTGCTTGTAAGAAAACCTTTTTTCCATGGAAATGAAGAAGAAACAACATATTGGACTTGTTGTAAAGGCCAAATGAATCTTAAGTCTAGCAGTATAAATATTTCCCTTTTTTAAAACTATACAAAGCTGACTCTTAACATTATAAAATCAATGGACCAATGTTTTCTTGTGGAAGTTCCTGTCCAACCCCTTGATTTTTAACCTTCACAAACTGTTCGTTTTAAGTCACTAATTACCAGCCTTTATTCAGCTGCTTTCTATTAGCACTTGCATACAATTTTTTGATGCAAAAAGTTATTCAAAAGATGGACACATACGCAGCCCACTCCTTATAATGACAACATCTGTAAAACAACTTGCTTCTAAAATAATCTTGCTAACTGGTTTTACAGATCCTGAGAGCTGCAACCGTTATCAGCGGGAGGTCATACTTGTGGTCTATACCCCAGGGAGGCACTGTTCATTCAAGCTGATCATACTGTGATCAAAACAGGTTCATTAGATACCTATATGAAATCTTTCAGGCCCCAAACAAGATGAAATAATAAAGCATATTTGTCTCTTAAGAAGTTGTCTCTTAAGAAGCCATATCATTGCTAAAAAATATGCTTTTCTTCACAGTTTTAGTAGCCAGAATCTCAGCAAAAAATATATACATCTGTATTTCACAAGAATTCAATTGGAAACCGCAAATTCCTAACATTCCGCTGTATTATAACATGTGTGTATTAGGGCTAAGTTTGTTCAAGTCTGAATTAGATAAAATCTGTCATAGGGAAAGATCAGATGCACAAAATCAGTCCTTTCAGTTTTAAACTGAAAGTTTTTTTCAGTTTTAAACTGAAAGTTAAAGTGCAGAGCTCTGTGCTAGCATTTCATAGACTCAGGATGGTCAGTGTTGCTATGGATGACAATAGTTTTGTTCTCAAATGTTCTAGGATCCAATTCTCTGCTTTTGTGTTTGAATGCTATTCTGCACTACTGCATACAAACAAAAATGCAGCTTGTCGCATCTGAGTATTAAAAGAGAAATTTTAGAGAAGCTATAGGAATCTTGAAGAAAGGTGGAGCTGGAAACGTAGGAGTAACTGGTGTCACAGAGATGAAATGACAAAGAAAAACCCTCCAAAACCAAAGGAAGTCTTCCTTTTTCTTTTATTCTGTCCTTCTCCCCATCTTATGCAATGAAGTAAAGTGGGGGGTTTTTTTGTGTATGCAATGACAAAAAAGTTAAAAGTTAACTTATTTGTAAAACTTAGAGGAGCGATACCAACCTTAATTACATCATGAGGAACACATGAGCTTGTTTCCTTGAGTCTGGAAATGGAACTGTGACAGAGACCTCCTATCACTGCCATTAATGTATTGAAATTCTGCAGCTGGTGGAGCTTCTGTGTTGACATATGAAAAAAATCAGTATTTAATATTTAAAGATTCAAGCTGTTCAATGTGCATATTCAAATTCTACATTTCCTCTACTGTCTTCATCTAAAGTCTTACAAGTTTTGTGCCACTATTCATTTTACTTCATTCATTTTGGTCACGAGTTGTGATTTTACTGGGTATAATGCACTTATTCTACTGTTATTAAAACAGATATTTAATAACATATTAAGATGCAGACAGAGTAAGTCTTCAGACTACTTCCTCAGAACTTCTTCCCACAGTCTACCACAACTAGGAAACACTGCCTGTTACCTTGGTTATGACTGCAGAATTAGTATGCAAAGAATAGGACCACAGCTCTGCTTTGACCCAGTAAGGTATATCTGGTAAAAATGCTTCTAATTACAGCCAAAGGCATCATCGTGGTTCACGCTTTGGAAAGGTACGCAGTTACAGCTTGGAATCTCTAGACAAAAGCAAGTCTAGTTCTTCAGTGAAAACAATTTCTTCAGAATACATATCAGAAAGTCATGGTGCCATGACACTGTAATACCTGATTACTTGGTATGAAAGCACAGCATACACAAATATGCACGCTGTGTGTATGAACCAGGAGACCAGTCCCACCACTCCCAGCTGACCCTACAAGTAGTAGTGTGCGAAGAGCAACAAAAGGGCTGTATCGGAGAAAGACAAAATAACCACCACACATGTCCAAATTTAACTGACCTGTGCAACATGAATGAACTTGATGAACACTTCAGCCCGAAGTTGGGGTGTCGGTCTGCTGAGAACCATTAGCTGCACCCACTGAGAGATACCATTGCAAAGAGCAATTGATCTTTCCATTGTTGGATTCTCCTTTACACAACTATTCACAATGTAGTTCTGATAATCTGAGAACTTAAAAACACACAAAAAAAGTGTAAATGAAAACTCATCTACAGTTTCATATACCTCATGATCTGTGTGCAGACACAGGCCTGCTTTTCAAATGAAACACACAAGATATATTTTATATCTTAAATATCCATAAGACTGAAATGTCTCCTTTGTCAAAGCTTTGTTCAGTTCCAACCAGAAGGCTTCAACTAACTGAATTAACTGAAAGCATCTTTTCACCATAATTTGTATCACATTGATTGCATCATGCATATCTCAGGAGCCTTGGCTCTAATAAACCCTAGGATGAATAGAACTGGGGCTTTCCTCCCAGCCTCAGTGCCTCCACAGAGTCATCAAATCTAGGCTTCTACAGGGAAGGTTAAACTGAATTTACAGTGTAATCTAGTAACTCATGACAGTTTAAGGAATTTAAGTGTTCAGTTTATGTAGCTAGGGCACACTTCTGAATTAAGCTACACTAATACAAAAAGCAAGTTCAATGAGATCAATACAAAACTGAGAGAAGACCATTAAGAATGAGGGCTACAGATTCCTTAATCTTTTTAATACAGCTTGCGAGATTCTCTTATTTAACCAAAGTGATCTGAAATTGTTCAGTAGACACCTCTATGTGACAAACAGATTTTTTTAGCCATTCTTCTCATTAAGATCAAAGAGAAGCAATCATCTGTTTTTGTTGATGCAAAGTTTATCCATTCTCTTTATCCATTAACAAGAACACACAAGAATTTGAATCACCAGAAAATGAGAGAAGGGATTTATACACCCATTCTTTACAATGACCATCAAGATTAACATCTTACTGAAAGCATTCATAGCTGTAATAGACACATATCCCTTTCTTAAGGCCACAGGAATATGCTGAATATCATCAGTCCTTACAAAAAGGTCATAAATTGTCAGGCTGCTGTTTGTTTCTTGCTCTCCCTCTCTCACTTTCTCTCCCCTTTTAAACTATTTTCCATCCATTTAAAAAGAACTATTAACACTTTAAAAAGCAAATATGACAGCAGACATGTCTGGATTTGTCCTCTTATTAAATTAAAAATGGAAGAAACATTAACAGTAATAAGTAGAGCTGTCTCTGCAATTACATAGTAGTTACTTACAATTATTGTTTTAATTTTGAACTCCAGCCAGATTTGGCTGGATCTCAAACTTTAAGCAACTACTCTATACAGGTAGATAATTTTTCAATATCTGACTACATAATTACGGACTTCATAGCAGTTTCAGTACAATTATGAATCAGTTTGATTAGTGTATATTTTGTTCTCACCAGCTCTCTCCTTCAGAATACATTTATTTTATATGCTGAACAAAGTTACCTCTAACATGCTACTTAAAGTTTCAAAATAATTAACGAGGTCAGCTGTAACAAGACTGTTAATGGCAGATGCAGTAAAGATGTCCAGGTACTTAAATAATGCAAGAGTCTGGTATTGCAATGACTAACTCATGACCCTCAACAGCAAAGCAGAATCCAGATTCTTAGAAAAGAGCATAGCCTCCCTGTATTTTCTAACTATAAATTAAAATGGCTTCCAAACACCAGCATACCTGCAGTCATTACTCTGTGAACACACCCTGCATTTTTCTTTGCTGCAAGATACATGGCGTCTTGTGGAAGATTTTGCTGCATGCTGTATATGATCAGGGGATCAAGTATTCCTTTCTGACTTTCAAATGACCAAACGTAGTGGCTGATAACACAGCAGGTTATTTGCAGCCTTTCTCTCAGTATATGCTGCCATGTTAGAACAATAGAACAATTCTGTGGCTAAGCATATCACGCACACACACTGCAAGGAGTTAATGAATATGGTTAGTTATTAATTACATATTATTTTCTGATCTGAGGTCTTGGTAAACTCAACTTGCACCAAAACATACCCAGGGAACCTGCATAGAAAATGTATACTAGTATGTAACTGTTGGAACTCTATGACACATCTGACACTCTGACTGCAATCATACTTATTATGCTCACTAATCATTAATTACTTTATGTCTGCACAGAGTTTGAAAATGCTAAGAGTCATATAATCTTTGCATATTATTACTGCCTACAGGCAGCAATCTGTGCATGGCTTTGGTTCTATGGCTTTTTGAATTTAACACAAAACATGAAGAGTCACATGCTGTCAGCTCAAAATATAGTACACTAACACGACTGTGAAATCTTCCACAATCTATTGAGAGCTCCTTTCCTTGCAAGACTTCATTTTCAAATTGAATGTCACACTGACTTTGCAACCCTCTTAGATTTCGGTCTCTAATGTTCACTTTTCCACGTGTGAACTGTATCAGGTTTGAATAGAAGCAATGTTGTAGCATACAAGGGTGCAAGTGAAGCCAAGGTGCATAGGGAAGTTAGCATCTTATCAACTACCAATATAGCTGAGAAAACAAATCAAATTAAAGAAAACATAATTGAGTTAAATCCTTAAGAATTGTTTGTGTACTTGAAAGCTTGTTTAGTAAAATATTTTAAACCGCCCTTATATTAAAAACCAGCATTTTCTCAAGCGCTTCCTTATCCCTAGTCTTTACTTTGTTATGCACAATCAAAAATGGCAAGCAGAGTCCAGTGGGCATCTTCTGTACAGACAGACCATTAGTCACTGCACAAGAATGCTGCGCTGTTTCCTACAGCCACAGGAGGTTAGCATTCTAGGAGAGTATTCCAAGTTTCCTTCACCCTATTTCAGCCTGATTACTGATTTGAGTCAAAGAAGGCTGCTTGTTTCTGTGCCCAATGACACCACTTGTTCTAACAAAAAGAAATTATTTGGGAGAAGATCAAATTATTTACTTCTCTTCCTTCCAACTGACCTTGCCCCGACTCTGTTCCACAGTTGCCTAAAAGGTTCACTCTCCCTCTCCCAAATGACTGCAGCGAAGGGGTATACACTCAGAATAAGTACCACTGGCCACCTTCAACACTAGTAAAACAAAGAGTCTGGACACAGACTCAGCTTGTCCAACAGCTTGCACTGCAGGGTTAATCTCATAATACTACCCCTCTCCCGTTTTTTCTATGTCCTCCCCACCTTTCTTTAAAATAAATAATAAAATCACTTACTGATATTCTTCTGAAAGACTTAAATTCAAGATAGGTAAGATGATCTGACAGCTCCTCCGGCTCAAGGTGATCAAAAAGAAGCGAGACTTTCCGTTTCTTACTGGTGTTGGCCTTTACACGCTGTGTCAGCTTTCTAGACCAATCCCTAGAATTTCTTTTTGATAAATTTTAAAACAGAATTACACTGAGTTATTTTCTGCAGAGCAAACATTTCCTCTCTCCCTAACACAAAAGTAACATTTCTTACTGCAATAAAAAATGAATTATTTTAATTTCTGAACAGCAAGCTCCTTTCATGCATTAGAGATTATACGACAAAACATTGTTAGTCTTTATTATATTGATGTAGCATGTAAGTACAATACAGCATGAGACTATATATTGCACTTTCAGAATTGCTCTCCGTAACTTTATCTACACTGAACACATCCAGTGCTCCTCCATCTAATAATTTTTACAGATTTTCTTGACCAGCCTCTGAGTATGAACTGTCCTCCTATGCTATTTGCCCACAGAGTAACGAAATTTCATTGAATTTGAAAAACTAGCTATTCTCTTTCACAACCAGATAATTACTTATCTTTGGTGTTAAAAATATAATCACACTTTTTTTTACATCATCTGTTACCCAGTCAAAACATATTCTCTTTTCTCATAGACTTCAAGTGATCTTTCAAAATTATTAGGCCTCTACAAATTTTCTAAGTTCCCTGGACAGAGTAAAATTTATCTAGCATAGAGAATCAGCACAAAGTCTACACAGCAGCTGAATTCAACCTAAGCCATTCTTGAAAGGCATTCTGTTCCTCTACGTAATACATATTTCATCTATAATGATGTCTAAACTCTTCTAAGGATAGATAACATGACTTATTAAAATTAACCCACTATAGGGTTAACCCACTATGCTATACTGAAGAGACATTATATTGGAACAAAGGAAATTCAGAGCAAAAGTCTGTTTTCTAAGCATATTGAGACTTTGGCACTCACATTTGAGTTGTGTCAATTAGACGACAGTGTAACTCCTCACCATTAGCTTTAACCAGTTCTTGAAATTCCTCCATAGTTGTGGATAGTTTTGAGTCCATTTTGAACATAACCCAGAACTCTGTAATCCAGTACCTATTGCACATTGAAAATATAGAAACACAAAAATAAAGGTTTTGCTCTAACATCAGTAAGG
>Ga0181612_162496_pt1 | contig 11057 bp, 10 predicted proteins | sample HoacroProtozoa21_FD_119630 | JGI IMG/M metagenome (GOLD analysis project Ga0181612, IMG submission 119630) | Hoatzin crop microbial communities from Cojedes, Venezuel. Combined Assembly of Gp0051906, Gp0051904, Gp0051908 | reverse complement strand
GTGATTCTGTGATTCAGACTGAGTATGAAAAGACAAAGGGAATTTTAAGAAGCTTCCCTGCCATTTGGGCTGCTAGTAACAGAGATTCAACTTACATACGGGAATACATCCCTTCTCCAACACTTTTAGGCCTAAAAAATGATTACACACACTCTGCTGTCTTTTAAACAGCCACCAATCAAACCATCTCACACAACAGCCGTTTTCTCCTCTTTCTCTTTTTTGCAAGCTTAGTTCAACAGTACAAAAACCACACATATTACTGCCTTTAAGGTTTACTAATGGAGCCTGATAGATTCACTAATTCAAGAGTCAAAGTGAAAACCCAGCTTCTTCTCTCCGATCCGTACGGGCTCTGCTAGATTTCTAAGAGTAAAGCAAGAGTAAAGCAAGCACACAAGACAGAAGTCAAAGGCTTATATTGTTTCTCTTGCTCTGTAAACAATATTCTGACAAAACAGGCACATCAGCAACACACACATACCCCTCCTAAAGGCTATTCTTTTGTTTGGAAGCAAGTTTTAGAAAAGCCCATACATTTTCCGTATTTCAGTTCTGAGCAACAAGCTATACAAAGTTTGCCTCAAAAATCTAAGGGCATTTTTATAAGTCTGCTTCGGTATTAGAGGACTACCTTCTGCACAGAAGTCATTCTACACTTCACAAAGGAAGGAAGTGCTCTGCTAACATCAGCTAATCAATAAACCACGCAAAGCACAGTCAGTCAAGCATGACTCAAGTCAAACACATAAAAATCCATCCCAGTGCAGAGTCGGAAAAGAACTGTCTTAAATAACAGAGGATAAGTGACTGCTAGTTCTAGTGCCCCCAGATAAAACACCCTACCTGCACAAACAAGTAGACAAGTCCCAGAGGTGGAATAATGACAGCAGCTATAGGTGTGGCCAGCAGAATGATGATACAAGCCCCAATGACGTTAAACGTCGAGCCCATGAACATCTTGATGATTGGTGGAATGGTGGAGTCAATGGTGTCTAACTCCTTAGAGAAACGGTTCACCAGATTTCCACTAGGTGTGCGTTCAAAGAAACTCACTGGAGACCGGAGGACATTGTGCAGCAGGTTAAGGTGCAGGTGTCGTGAGGCAAATATTCCCCCTATTGACACAACCATCGAGTAGCCAAACACAGCAATACCTAGAAAAGACGACTTGTTTTTAACTGCTTCCACCTCTCACACAAAACATTTTCCTTCATTTTGTCATCACTTAGCATTAGCATGTTTCTAAATCCTGTGAACTGGGTTTCACTACAGGTAGACTCAGCAATTACTCCAAATAACTGAAAAAAAAAAAATCATCAGTGAAAACTCTAAATTTCTCTCACGGAAGGAGTGGTTTCTCCATTACAAAATTTTGTGTAATACTTGAGTACTTTCCTCAAGTAAAGACCACTACATTTTCAGGTGGCATTTAGTTTTTATTGCAGGATTTTTATGGCAATTCTGCAGTGGGGTACCTAGGTTGTTAGGTTTCATGGCAAACACATTTTGACCACAAAGAGGACACATAAAAAGCTGCTAAGCTGACCTCCCCATAGTGCCCTGGATGGGCCCTCAAACAGTCAGCGGAACACAGCTCAGCCAGGCTGTGGCTGCAAGGGAGACAGCACAAGCTGTGGCCTCCTGTGACAAACCGCTCCTGCGAATCAGGCTAGCACAGTGTGTTTTTACACGTCAAGGAGCTATTCCCTGGTTCAAACACTTTGTCACCAACTGCTGGCTCATCAGCCCCTCCAAAGCACTGTCATTCTTGTTGTAGTACAAACTAAAGAAAACCATACTCACTAACTGAATAATTTTATAGGTTTGTTTGCTTGCCTTTTTTTTTCTCCACTGGTGTTACTCACCTTCTACAAAGACAAAAAAACACCCACACTCAAATTCTTAGCGAACTGCTGCAGCAGTTCTGGGGATACAAGGTAACCAAGAGCCTTAGAAACATTCTGAACCAGCTAATCTTAAAACAGGTAAGACCAAGCAAACCTTGAGAAATTCCCAGTGCTCCATACACTCCCAGTCTGACATTTGTGTACTGCTGTGTCCCATTGGTAACAGGATCATCTGTCCATAAACTTAGCCAGTAGTTGGAAGCCAAGGAGGCTACATGATTACACATAAAGAGAAAAATGCTCAAGAAGGAGATAAAGAGTCCAATTGCTTTCATGTAGTCCCAGTATACCGTTGCCTTTACCTGAAAACAGAAGGAAAAGAAATATTATTCATTTGGCAGATTAAGTTTCAAAACCTGCAATCCCCCTTCTTCAACCCCTATTTAAAGTCAGTATTCCTGCATCAGGCCATAAAAACACAACAGTTGCGCTCTAAAGAGCCACTGCTTGGGAACACAAGCTGCAAAGCATTCTGTGGAGATGTGCCAAACCCAACATCCCTCCAGGGCAGGCACACATCTTCTTTCCCTTGTCTTCCACAGGAAGGCAAGGGTAGGAATAGCACTGCATGAAGTAACACAGAGCATCAGTGGCAGAGCCAAAAACTTCACCGAGTTGTTCCAGTTTTTGGCGCTCTCTTTTTACCACAACATTATGTAGCCTTTAATTAAATCCCTGCTCCGCATGTCTTGTATCCTCTGATCTATCTTTAACCAGAGGATTCAGGCAATACTGCTAGGAGGTGTAACTGCCATTTTCCCAGGAACCTCACTCTCAGATTTCTCAGAAAGCCCTGGGTATCCTGGGATTAGATACTTGTGTCTATAGTGGGAACTTGGCTTAAATTCATCTGAGTCAATTCCAGCTCCTTACGCTGCAGGGCAGATTTCATTAGGTCACCTAATTTGTCACAACCTCTCTCCAAGAAATAGCTGCAAGGTTTTCACCACTTCTTTTAAACTTTGATGTGGTCAGGCCCATCATCTTAAATAAAAGTTTTGGTGTCAGCACTCTTTCTGCAAGCAAACCTGGGGCTCAGCTTTGGGACCGGAGGGCACAGCAACACTTCCATGCAGTACTACACAACACACACAGAGTCCAAGAACCCACTCAGACCTTCCTCACCCCCATTACATGGTCTTTGGAAGCTATCTTCTGAACCCTGCGGATTTTTCTGAAAGAGAGTGCAGCAAGCAGGAACAGGGGACCTTACCCTCCCAGTTTTTGCTGTGTCCGCCTCCGTCAGTCTCCAGGAATTCTTCTCAGCAGGCGGCTTCTGCAGCTCTGCTGTGCTGCTCTGGTGCTGTGACTTCCCGGTGTCTCTGCTGTATGTTGAAGAGTTACTGAGCTGCCTGTTTGAAGACATTTGTTTTTTCAGTCTTAGCATGGTACAGATAAGGTGTTTACTTCATAGACAGACTTCAACAGCCCATGGCTCCAAGTCAGTGGCTTACATTATCCTGGTGATAATCAGTCTCCTAACCAGTCATCATCAGGCCAGTGGTTACCAGTGCTTCTCTCCTCCCCTCACAGTGTGCTCCTAATCCTCCCTGATGGCATTCCATTCTCAAGTATCCGTCTTCAGATACAAGTAACAGGCTAGTCAAAGAAATCTTGGTTAAGCAACCACTCCTGAGAGAAAAATGCTTGGTGATCACCAACATCGGCCTTTACAAACCCTATCACCATATAGAGTGCAGCTGCTGAAATGCAAAAAGGGCGCCCACACCAGCATCAAAGCTGGCAACTGTACACCCAGGCACTCATTAGTTTCCAGAAATACAGTAGATGAAGGCATAGATTATGAGATTGATTTTGGGAAGGTATAATCAGAGTGATCGCCTTTGGCCTCTCTCAAGCATAACAGCAGCTGTACTAGGTCAGACTAAGGTCCACTCAGCACTTCATCTCATCTGACAGCAGACAACTGCAGAAGCCTTAGGAAAGTGTATGAAAGTTGGACTAGCCAACATGACGCCCTCCCCTTTATGCGAGCCAAACCCATGGTATCTTGCTTACAACACAATTGTTTCTTCACATGTAAACAAGAGTAGCAGAAGAGCTCTGTGTGTGCAGACACACACATACAACAGTCTGTACCAGCAACTGGAGCACGGCTGCAGCCTCAGAGGCTCGTATGCCCATGTATTAGCCAACTAGGGAGACCGGGATCCAGAGGCAGCTCTTGGGCAGACTGATGTCTGAGCCCAGCCAGTGGAGGGATCCATCTTGTACACACACATATATTCTCATTAGTGAACCTCCATCCTGCTCAGCCACAGATGGGAACAGGACAAGGCCTTGGCATGGGTGCTCTTAAGTGTCCATGATCTGCGTGGCTGGCCATGTATACATATGGTGTGCATGTACACTCTATGTGCATGTGCCTGCTGGGAGTACATCTTGCTACTGTTGGACCTGGAGCCACAGAGCAGCAGCAGCCTCACCTCTCTCAGACTGCTGGATCTGGCACGACACATTCTCGTCTAACAAATACCATAAACACCAAGTTACTGCTTGTCCACAACTGAATAACAGGATGGAAATGGAAGCAAGCAAGCAAGCAAGCAAGCAAGACTACACACCTATGCATCAACTTTCCAGGGACTTCATTCACAAGGACTCCATTTTCTATAGGCTTTCCTTCCTTTCCAGATGGACTATTTGTACCTGGGGGGTGTGAAATAGTAAACATGAAAATGGTAATCAAAAAGATACAAAGGTTTCATTTCAATCCTAAATGCCAGGTGCAGTCCTAATGTGCAAACAAAGGGGGGAATACAACTAAGTATTTACATATACTAACAGATAATTGAGCAGGTGAACAAATCAGTTTAATTCTGACCCAAGCAGGACTAGTTGCAAAGACAGTGAACATTTATTTTTTTTATTTTCTACCAAATGTAGGTCAGTAATAATAATGTAATATAATTATGAGGACATACTTGATGTTAAAGCGCGCAATATCAAGCCACACTATGACTCTCACTGTGGAAAAAAACCCAAAACAATCCAAACACTCCTTTTCAAACCACATCTTTTACACAATTAACTATAAATTATTTTCAGTTTAGAACCTAATGAAATGACATTCTAGTAAATGATGGAGTGAAGCTGTAAGAACAGAAGGCATGTGCTACGAACTTTCTTCACCATAAGGGTGGTGAAACACTGGAACAGGTTGCCCGGAGAAGTTGTGGCTGCCCCCTCCCTGGCAGTGTTCAAGGCCAGGTTGGATGGAGCTCTGAGCAACCTGGTCTAGTGGAAGATGTCCCTGCTCATGGCAGGGGGGTTGGGACCAGATGATCTTTAAGGTCTCTTCCGACTCTTACCGTTCTATGATTCTCTAAGTCCAGGCTTCAGGGTCTGCATTTTGCAAGGGGCAGAGTGAAGGCAGGCAGAACTCTCAGCTTCCCACTTGTTTCCCATACTTGGCTGCTCCAAGCTCACAGTCATCTACAATCGGTTTTCATGGTCACCCCTGGACTGCTCTGTTCCACAGCAGCACTAGGCCCATGCCTATCAGGGAAGGGGTTTACAGACACCTACTAAGGCCTAACCTCTGCCCTGCTCTGCAGAAACACTTCAGATCTTCAAATACCAGAAAGTCATTAACAGCTCATGGTAGGGAGTAGGATCTATTTCACCATGTTTTCACCTAAAGGAAAAGATGCCTGTAACCAACATCTCTGTCTTCACTGTGGTTTAATTATGTCACAACCTGCAGTACTAACCTGCAAAGCCATCCTGCTCCTCAGGAGCAAGGGACCAAAGCCAGCATTCTCCCTGCCCTGAGCTGGAAGCGGTACCACCCAGCCAAGCTAAAGTAAATTTTAACAGTATGCCTATATGTTTTGATGGCACCCTCAAAAGCCAAGGAATTATCTAGCACTGATATGTTGCAGCAACAAGAACTGAGCTGTTCTTTCAAGAAATTCATATCCAACAATAGGAGCTATTTTCCTAGCTCGACTTCTACACTAAAAGCTAGAATCTACTATATTTACCATGCTAACAGCAAAGCACATGCATCTTTTTCCCAGCACTTCCGCCCTTAGAATGTATAATCCATCTGTTAGTAAATTAGCTTGGCCTGAGGGATTATGTAGCATTCTCACTCACTCACTGTATGGCACCAATTACACACACAAATCTCAGTTTCAGTCATATTTTAGACATTTCAAAATCCCTCACTCCAAACTACCAGTGAACTCACTGATGTAATTTAATTATTACACGTTGTTTGTGCCAAGACATGACAGTTAGGATTAACCACATAGCCTCCCCATTCCTGATCCCCAGCAAAACCACAGTTCTTCCAGGGCTCTTACTCTTTAGGCTTATTCTCTATACTTGAAGTGCTTAATAAAGTACATTATAGGAAGCCAAAGTAACACCATATTTCTATTCAAGGCAGATTCACATTTAGGCTCTTGCTGGAAATAAATACAAATTTTCCTCTGGACCTAAACTGAGGATGTTCTTCCATTTAATTCTGGTGCTTTTCAAATAGAAACCCCTTGATTTCTTTCACGTACTCCTATTGTATCTACAGTGGCTTGAAGGCAAAAACATCACTTTGCTAGCTGCTGTGAAGAATTTGAGTCCCATTCCTTTTTCAGTCCTACATGCTTTTCTCCAATCTTTTCTCTCTACTTCATCACTCAACTATCTGTTTATTCATGGGGGAGAGGAATGATAAAGCACACGTACTTAACCTTCTAAACACCTTATCTGGGTACTGAACTCAACAGTAATCCTGCTACTTCATTTATTGAAAAAAAAATTCTCAATCAAGAAAATTCTGCAGTAAAAATGTATCATTTTCCATAATATTATTCAGCAACAGCTAATGAGATGTGTGTACCACCTAGCCAAATTTCCCAGTGCCTTTGGACTGGGATTTATTGAACTGGTCCTATGCAACCAGCAGGCACTCTCACTAATATTTAGGTTCGTATAGCAATTCCAGCTGTCCAATGTAAATGCAAATGCCCATCACAGTATGAGGAGTGCAAATTCTCTGACATCCAGCCAGACACCCCAGACAACTGTTCTCCTGTCCAAGACTGTTCTGCTTGCTCGGTCTTCTAGAAGGCCACAGCTCAAAAACTCTGGAATCATTTTTATGTTATTCATCAAAATAGAATTTAAATCAATTCTGAGCACAACTACTCATCTAAGCTTTTACGGCACATACAACTGATGAGAGAATTTAGTTTCTGTATCCTGATCAGATTATAATTTGCCTATCAATTCTCTCTGAATCTGAAATAGTATTCAATTCCTTATAAATGCTATTTAATTATGATTTTCCTAAACATCTACTCTAACGCTCACCACAACATAATCACTGGCCAACTGCAGAGCCACAAGACTATCTGGTATGAAGAATGAAGAGATTTTTGATACACAAAACCAGCCAAAAATCTAGCAGACACTTTCTCTGAGGTGAAGAACCCTAGGCAGTGGTAATATTGAAGCCTTACTGAAAATAAGTATCTTACACTACAGCACATGAGACTTGCATAATCCCAAATAAGAACCCTTCTGCTAAGAAGAAAGAGCACTAAGGTGCATCTTTTATTTTGTTATTTTAAATTAGGAGAAAAGGAAAATCCAGAAACAAGACCAATTTTACTTACACAACTATGGTAGGAACTCTCTTTGCTTAGAAAGCCTTGCTTCATAAAATGTGTACATAAAGAATAGAGGGGGCCTAAATTCCACCCCACGTTATTCCTCTGACAGTTCAATTAAAGGAACAGCCAGCATTTCAGTCAACGAGATTATGTATTTTCTTTTACAAGAGGCAAACTGAAGTAGGTACATTGTGCTATGAAGATTTCGTAATTTTGAATGACAGTGAATTTTGTAGCCTAGTATCTCAAAGCAAAATACTAGCAGACAAATTAGATGATTACACACCCTCTTCTCCAGTGCTTTTTTCATTACAACAGAAATTCTAGTCTAGGTTGAATCAAATTAAATACTAACTCATAACAACAAAAAATATTACCAAAAGGTCAAACTACGTAAAACAATATGATCATAGTTACCAATGTGCACAACATAAAATATATGGTGACTGCTAATAAAAAGCACCACTTGTAAGTTATCTCAGTGTCCCACATATTGCAGCTATTTTATACTGTTCCGCACAGGGAAACATATGAACTATTGCTGAATAACAACTGCTAATCTATGTTAATTCCTATATGATAATTGTTTAAATGCTGGTTAAGTAGTCAGGTGAGTTGTAGCCGATGGGATAATTACACACGTTTTTTATTATGACACAAACTGAAACCTTTACCTTTATGTTTATGTTGTCTTTACGCAACATAAGAAACTCACCCACAGACATGCATCATTTCTGATGAGCTGAGATATAGTCCATTTCTGCCAGGCAACAGTATCTCATACTGGCATTTCATAAACAGCTTAATAATTAGTTCTCGTAAAAATGACACTAACTATAGCATCCACCCAGATTAATTTATACAACTGCAGAAAAAAACAAATACCTGAATCATCTTCTCATGCCCAGACTCACTTGACACAAAAACAGACCAAAATAAACTCTGCTCTTTTCCCTAGCACAAAGTAGTACAAAACAAGTAACTGCAAAAGCAGGTAGAACAGTGTCAATAAAATTTCTGGCAAATGTACGTTCTTGCAATTAGAGAAACAGCCAAAAGATACATGAAAACAGCCAACAAAATACTGATGGCAAGCAAGGAAAGAACCAGCCAAGAGAACACACAGTTTGGTTTCCTATCCGAGGAAGGAGAGAAAGAAGAGAGGTGAATTTCCACCTGGAACAAACTCATAAAATAGTCCAGAGCACAGAACTCTGGCAGCTGTATTCGCTGTTACACTGAATCAATATCCTGGTCAAATTTGCCAACACTCATGAAAGCATCTGTTTTCTGCATTCATATCTATGTAAATATTCAAGAAACACAGCTCCCTCCTAGGCAGTGGAGTAGCTTGCATACAGCGAAGAGCAGAATTCTCTAACCAAAAAGGAACCACAATAGGTAGGGTTTCCCAGCAGCTCTCTGCAAGAGTAAGTGGACAGAACAAACTTTTCTATCAGCATGCTATCAGCACGCACAGTCCACACGCAGAACCATTCACAACTAACCACGTCCACCATTTCACCAGCTGTACTGCACAGTAAATTGATCCTATGTGCACAAAGCAGCAGAGTGACTGAAAAAGGAAAATTTTCTATGCATCTAGTGATACATGAAGCGTATATAATTTCAAAAATGTGTGGAATAATACAATAAAGCATTAAAAAATCTGCAACAAAATAGAAACAAAAGAAAATACAAGCACAAAGGAAGAAAAAAGGAGGGGGAAAAATGAATTCATCAATAAAACTGTACCACTATAGAAAGAAAGAGCTGCCCTCAGAAAATCAACCGAAAGGCAATCAGAAAACTAAGCCAAACTTTCATGAGTAAGTCAGCTACATGGTTATAAATCTAAAAAAAAAAAGTAGTAAAATGCAACTAATGCTTTCAAAACATAAAAAAATCACAATTCCACACAATCTAGGTCTACAAGAGTCACCTGAACAAAACAGCCCACAGGAATACTTTCTAAGCAGTTTTACTTTACACAAATTTGGAACGGGAAAGTCACAGGATGATGCGCTCACTAGTCCTCAAAAGAATGAGAGAGCACTATCAAAACATGTAATATCTACTTATGCCAAAATATATGAAAGACTATATAAATCTCTGCCAAAGCCATCATGAATTTGCTGAAAATTATTATTCTGATCATAGCTATGTTATTATCCAGCGTGTCTGCAGTAATGCAATACAGACAACTCATTGTATAAGAACATATTTCCACATGAACATTCTAGACTGCATTTGTGTTGCTTACCTCTAAATTTAATATCCATATCATTAATCAGAATCAGAATAAATAAAATAGGTGAAAAATTTTCCTGACAGTTCAGTCCAGAGTTGTAGTAAAACACAGATAGTACAATGTTGTTTTCATAACATTTACTGTGGCCAGGAAACTACTTAATTAGTGTAAAGGAATTAAAAGTATGTTGCAAAATACTACTACATTGTGCTTTTAGTGATGACAGACTGGCTGTGAAATTAGAAGAGACTGTAAAGACATCAGTGCTAGCTAAGAAGAATCAGTTTTAAGGTAAAGAGATTAATTAAAAGATCAGCAATTAGATCAGCAGAGGATACAGTGAGAGAATTTAATAAGCAAGCAAATTGCACAGACTGGTCTCCATTCTGGTGCCAACTGATGGTTGGCAAGTGATTCTATTCCTATGGAAAATTTTGTATTATTTTTCATTAGTTGCATTACAGTTATATCTAGAGAATGCACTGTAAGAACTCTTACAAAGCAGTTTCTTGAAATATTCCAAAAGACATTAAGACACTAGAATGTCTTGACAATATTTTCATAGAAGTAAACATAACACTGAATGACTGAGTGACATCTTCAAAATGACACAGTAGTCTGTGTAGAAAATTGCACCAAAAATACTAAGATCAATATGAATGAAAACATGCATGAGCTCCAGCAGAAACAGCAAAGCAACAGTTTCAAAAAATGGCCTGTGTTGGTAACAAAGGCCACAGCTCATTACAACAAAACTGAGGAACATGATGTTTATGTCAAGATCAGAACACCTGCACTGCATCACGACTCACCAGGGGAAGACTCTGCACCCTGGCAAAAGCCAGAGGGCAATGTGGCTACAGCAGGTCACGCCTATCGTTCCCTTCCCTGCTGGTGCAACAGGAAGACAGACTGTTGCCATGAAGTTACCTCTAACAAGAAAAAACAGACAATGTGCAGAAACTCTACATTGGATTTATTGAGTGAGCTTCTGAGTCAAAAAGTCACTCCTAAATAGCTATTAGGTTAGAACAGATCTGTTAAAATCACAGAATCACAGCATGGTAGGGGTTGGAAGGGACCTCTGTGGGTCATCTAGTCAAACCCTCCTGCCGAAGCAGGGTCATCTACAGTAGGCCGCAGAGGACCTTGTCCAGGCAGGTCTTGAATATCTCCAGAGAAGGAGACTCCACAACCTCCCTGGGCAGCCTGTTCCAGGGCTCCGTCACCCTCAGAGCAAAGAAGTTATTCCTC
>Ga0181612_156088_pt1 | contig 11057 bp, 7 predicted proteins | sample HoacroProtozoa21_FD_119630 | JGI IMG/M metagenome (GOLD analysis project Ga0181612, IMG submission 119630) | Hoatzin crop microbial communities from Cojedes, Venezuel. Combined Assembly of Gp0051906, Gp0051904, Gp0051908 | reverse complement strand
GACTGCAACCCCTATTCCCCATCCCCCTCCACCACTTGGGAGCAGGAGGTAGAGGAGATGGGAATGAAGGAGTGAAGCTGAGCCTGGGAAGAAGGAGGGGGGGGGGGGGGGTTGGTAAAGGTAATTTGTTTTAGTTTTCTCTTTGTTCCTCATCCTCCTACTCAAGTTTCAACCGACAATAAGTTCATTTGATTTTCTCCAGGTCGAGCCTCTTTTTCCCGTGACAGAGTCATGGTGAGTGATCTCCCTGTCTTTATCTGAACCCTCCAGTTTGGCCATTTCATTTTTCACCCCTGTTCTCTGGAGGAGCAAGAGTGAGGGAGGGGCTGGCTGGGGGTCTGGCAGCTGGCCAAGGCCAACCCACCACAGCAGATTACCTAAACATGACATAGTTCCAGCATGAATTGCTCATTTCTTTCACCAGCTCAGGTCCAGAGGAACTTCTTACCTCATGCCAAGAGCCAAGTGTCTATTTTTCATGCATCTCGGCAGGTTTTACTTCTGCTTCTGTTTCAAAACACCCACCCAGGAGTACATTTGCCAGATGTGCAGCCTCAAAACTCAGCGGCCTCCTGAAGATCTACAGAGTTCAGATATACCCAAAATGCTCTTGTGGGGGGTCATCTTAGGTGTAGCCTCATCCCTGCTAGACATGGATGCAATCTATAAGAAGCCCTTGAGCTTTCTTTCTGATGCATTTTGGAGAACAACCTTTCATGTGTTTCCACCAGCAGAAGGCTTCTCACGTCTGCTTTTGCCCCGATAAAGGAGATGCGGTCTTCTAGTAGGACAACAGTGCCACGGACTCACTCTTTCTACACACTCTCTACTAGAAAGACATCCAGAGGGAGAGTTTCTGCTCAGAGAACATCAGGAGCCACGGCAGGATAATTTGAACAGCTGAAGTGAAGGCAAAAAAGCTTAATGTGTAAGATTTTTATTTTAAAGTTTGCCTTTTCTGTGGGCAAAAGAGCACTCCCTTCCTTGTTCCTCTCCATCCCCGCAAAAATTGAAAGGGAAGAAGTTTATAACAAAGTACAAGAATGTGTTTTTGAACTATTAGCTTTCACACTTCTCTGTCTTTTCTTGCAGTGGTAAAGCAAAAAAAAATACCTTCCTGTTGTTCTGCTAAAAAGAAAGGATCTGAATTGGCTGACCAAAACTAGACACTCAGAGCACTTTGCTTGTGTTAACCATTAAGCCCAATCTAAACTCCTGCTGGTGCTGGTTTAGATCAGCAGCACATACCGCTAACATAGTATCACCTTCGAAAAGCTTCCTTCCTGTTGCTGCAGTGAGATAAACAAACGTGTAGGCCAGAGTAACATATCAAGAACTACAGTGAACATTCAAATAGCCAACGTGCCAGTCACAGAATCATGAATCACAGAATCACACAATGTTGCTGAGGGTACACTCTAACTCTTCATCCAACTCACTGATGAAGAAGTTGAACAAGACTGGGCCCAGTACTGAGCCCTGGGGGACACCGCTAGTTACAGGCCTTCAACTAGACACAGTGCTGCTGATGACAACCCTCTGAGCTCTGCCACTCAGCCACTTCTCTGTCCACCTCACTGACCACTCATGCACCCCACACTTCCTGAGCTTGCATAGGAGGATATTATGGGAGACACTGTCAAAATCCTTGCTGAAGTCGAGGTAGACAACATCCGCTGCTCTACCCCCATCTACCCAGCCACTCATGCCATTATAGAAAGCTATCAGATTGGACAAGCATGATTTCCCCTTGGTGAATCCATGCTGACTACTCCTGATAACCTTCTTTTCTTCCACTTGCTTCATGATGGCCTCCAGGATAAGCTGCTCCATCACCTTTCCCGGGATGGAGGTGAAACTCCTTCATATCTAGACCACTTCTTCATTAATTGTCACACACTTTCTCAAAGATCGTCATTATTAATTTTGTCATAATTAGATTAAGGGTGAAGGAAGATCTTATCTATGCTGAGTGCCAGGTAAGTGCAAACTAACACTTTAACATGACTGGGGTTTTTTTGAGTAAATAATGGAAATTCTATCAATATTAATTCTGCCTACTATGAAGGTATGCAATGAAAGAGAGATTACAGTATTAATATGGAGAAATCACATTCTGTATTCTCTGTCTAGTGCATGTTTGCTAGTTTGATATAATTACTAAATCAAGCAGTGATAAAAGGGTTGCATTTTAATTTATCCAGCAATGCCTGGCTTTTTGCCAAACGAATAGGCTCACTGCTCTTATACTGGCAGTATACCAGCTTGTTTAAGTTAGGATTAAGTTTTATTCATTCACTAAAACTTATCTGGTCTCTTAGGAACTCCGTATTATCACTGGAAGGAAAGGAGATGGAAGAATATAACTGTAGGAAAAGAAGGTTCTGTTGGTTTTACTGGTATCTTAAATTCTACATTCATCTTTCTAGTGCTTGGGAGGCTACATTGGTGTATGTTGAATAATAGGTGGTTCTCATGCAAGCACTGACTACTCCACATTTTTGGCCATGTTTTGGATACTTCCCTACATTAAATAAAGCAGATGCTCATGCATACTTGGAACCAATAGTCTTCTTCAAAATTAGTTTGCTATACGGTCATTTGCATTAGCAGTTACCTTTTTATAATTTCCTTCTAAGCATATGAGTCACTTAAATCCAAGAGTAGCTCTTGGACACTAGTTTTCACCCTAATATTACCTTACTCTTACAAATTAATTTCTTGTATAATACATGTCAGGAAAACATAATGCCTAATAGACGTACATCAAAAATTTTATCGACACAGCTTAGAACAGAGTACAAGAATTTCTTTCACTCAGGATTTTCACTGGTATGCCTTTTTTCCTGCCAATATCATGTTAAGATTTTAAAATTTTTTTCCATAGGAAATGACAGCTTGTTTCTCTTTTGATTTTTTTTTTCCCTGTAAAACTAGGATATTCATCACAGCCATCATGGAATTATGGCTTGGAGGAAAAAGAAGAAAGATATTCCATTTAGAACTTCATGTAGAACATCAATTTTATTTTCTAGAGTGAATTCAAACCAGTCAAGCACAGGTTTCTTCATGACCACAGCCTTTGGTGGATTCTTAAAATAGCACTCATTACAGATATTGCATCAAAAAGAATTTAGAGTTGTTTTCTCCAATTAAAATAATTGCGAAATTTAGCTGAAAATTATTTCCAAATAGTGTCTCCCTGAAAAAGAACATGAACTTACATGCCACGACAGCCTGTCTGTTCTCCCTTGCGTGCTAAAACTCTTCCCAGCATGGTTCTCACAAGACCAAGTTTTTAACTCCTCTTCAGATGTTCCCTCATAAAACCAGTTATTGCCAGAGGTCTATACATTTTGCTGAAAACCAGCAAAATCCCTGTCTGATCTGTAATGCACCGCTATACTCTGTCCGCAGAAGCAGCAGCATGCCATGCTCAGGAGCAGTGAGCCTTACTGTCAAATCTTGGTTTTGCTTATTGTGCAAGAAGGTAGCATTAGGTCTGGATGCATTCATTATCAATGAAATGTACTATTCCAACCAAATTACTTTTCAGCCTAAGAATACAAATTTCTGTTTTGAAAATAATAAAGCTCCTTGGGGTTTTTTAGGTTACAATGGTCATTATGACCTGAATATCATTGTCAGCACTGACTTATTAACAACTATTATTATACTTTATTTGTAATATTGACAGAACATTCACAGAACTCTAGCTGCATTGGGACTGTACGTTGTATAAACAGAATTTAAATAATAATCTGAGATATGGATGCTTGCCACAGGCAGCGAGTGACAATTACCCAGAATCTGCTTTGCAGGACTCCCTCCTTCCCTGTCAGACAAGAACTCCCTTTGCCTCTAGAAGAACAGGATTTTCTGAAGGAAAATGTGGGTCGCATCCACCTGTGGGGCTGAGGAAGACAAGGAGGGGAAGGGGAGTGCATAAGGTCCCCTAAGAGCAGGAGCAAAGAGGAGGCGTTACGGCCACCCACCGAGGGAGGCCAAGGCAGTGTGGAAGTGCGGGTGGGTGGTGTCTCTTCCTGCCCCAAACCCATCACTGCTCTTCTTGTTGCATCACTTAACTTCTTGCAAGTGTCAACAAGTGTCTTTCTATAATACATCTACTATGTATTTGCTAGAAGTATTACACATCTGTATGTCTTCAGAGATCACTGTGGTGATGGTGCCAAGAAGTTATACAAACAATTCTTGTCAGAAGCAAATACATAAAGACTCCTCATCTCTTGCTCTGAACATTTTTTTTTCTATTGTGATGAATAAACGTCTCACAAACTGCTCTGCAATAAACTCCACCTGGCTGCATTTTTTTAAAAAAGAATAAATTGGTAGCATTATGGTCTTCATTTTCTTCACTCTGTGGAAGAGAGTCATTAAAAACAACCAATATCAAAAGGGGTTCCGTCATTTAATTTCACTTTTCGCTGGGTTTGGTGATGCGATGCCTGTAAAAGTCACAGCAGGAGTAATTTAACTCCCCTCCCCAGTCTCCTTCTCTCATAGTTACAAATGGTGAGTAGTTGCAGACTGCAGCAGCACCAAACTTAGAAAACATGAGATAAACAGAAGCTGCACAAGTGCCAAGTGTGCCTCATTTGTAAATTTTCTCCTTCCTCTCTCTCTCCCTTCCTTCTTCATTCCCTCTTTCCTCTTCCTCCCTTTCCCTTTCCTTTTTTGCTCTTCCTCCATTTGCTCTCTTCCTCTCTCTTAATCTCTCTGTGGGATTTCTATGAACTCTGGAATAAGGACTCTGGAAACTACCGTTAACACTTTTCCTCTTGTCAGTAGCACCCACCACTTTTTTTTTTTTCTTTTTCTTCCCCTCTTATAACTCCTCTTTTACTGGAAGACAACAGAAATCTGGAATGATCCTTTTATTCATTTTTAACATATCTCTTTTTTGAAGGAGAGAGTAGAAAGAAACATAGGTTATTATCCACTACTTGCTTGTGCAATTTAAAGCTTTTGTCCATGTCAGCGTTTGTCCTTATGGTCACAGAATCACAGAATGGTAGGGGTTGGAAGGGACCTCTGTGGGTCATCTAGTCCAACCCTCCTGCTGAAGCAAGGTCACCTACAGTAGGCTGTAGTGGTCACAACTTACAAGCCAACATTTACTTCTGAATTACAAGTAACGGATACAGAGCACCCTGAAGTCAGAACTGGAGACAACAATAATGTGTCAGGACACCGCAGTGCGGTAATTGGCAGCACACACTGAAGTGTGAACGTCACCCATGTCCCTTTTTACCTGGCAGTATGGAGGGTGTAAGAGAGAAAAGCAGTACCGTTTCGTCTGGCACCAGGGACCACCTCAAACAATGTGTGCTGCAAGACCTCGTGGAACTGAGACGGCAGCTAACGGAAAAGAGCTGCCAACAGCCACCAGCCCTACACCCATGCTCACATGCTCATCATCACAGCACGAAGAAGAAGAATACATGGAGAAAAATGACACAGAATATTATTATCATTATTGTTATCATCATCAAACATTACGTGGACCCAAGCTGTACTGACTGCTACACATGAGGAAAACCTAACTTTTTAGGATGTTATGACTGTCCTACCACACTTCTAGCTATACATGGCATATGAACATTAAATTACAGCAATTAAGATAAAATAACATCAGTGGTATCCCCATTCAGTATACCTGTTCCTTTTGTGAGATGCTAGAGCTTGGTTTTGTACAGCAAATGCTGACTGGATTCTGCCACATTTCTCCGTGCTGACTTTCAGGCTGGGACCATGAGGTAATGGGCCTTGTTGCAGTCCACAGTTTCTGGTTCCACTGGGTCACACAGGGTAAGAATTTCCATTTAGGAAAACAATCAGAGAGGATCCACCACAGGATAAATGTTCCGATCAGCTGTTTTGACCCAAGCTGTCAGGTGTAAATGCACATGCAGTTTCACCTAAGCGAAGCCCTACACCATGAGGAAGGCTGTGCTCATGCTGAAAAGGATATCTTCTCAGCAGCAGCAGCAGCATGCCTCGGCTCCTCACCTGCCGGTGCTCACGCTGCACTATCCGTGCATGCTATTTACACAGTGCGTTTGCTTTGTTTTGGAAGTATGGGGATATCGTCTCCGCTTTGCAGAGAGCAAACTGAGGCAAAGAAGGTAAAATGCCATGCTTGAGCAGACGCTGCCAGGTTCGGTTCCCAGGTCTCACGATTCTCAGTCTCCTGTTGAATCATCAGAATACCTCAGGTCTCCAGGTGAATGCTTCTCCTCACCCGTAAGCGTTGCCTGGGCCGTACACGGCACGCAAGGGGCTGCGCCCGGGTCTACAGGCGACTGCAAGCCGACCTACCCACATGCTTCAGGTCCCACCAAGACTGCAACAGCTCCCTGCATAACTTCCTCGCGGCAACATAAGACTTAGAGCTAACCTTCTTTCTCTTGAAAGAGCTTTAGAAATGCAAACATGCTCTTGTTCACACAAAACACCCTTGAGTAAAGTATTACTACCTCTACCTTACAGATGAGGAACTGAGACAGACCCGTTTCATACCTCTTTGAAAACTCTCAGTCGCAGGAATAGCTAGAAAAGACGTGACAGATTGCTCCTTTGCCAAATCAACTGCTTTTTATATTGACTAATATATGATTTTTTTCTTAACAGCTCCTTCCATCTTCTCTGTCCTATCAGCTTCTCCATTTGTATTTTATTTTGTTTCTAAATTCCCTAGGGCAGGTGTCATATTCCTGCTCTATACTCATACAGTACCTTATGCAATGAAACCCTGGTCACTGACAAATGCGCTTAGATGTTGTTGATATATAAATAATAAATGATAGCAATTTCCGATTATACAGCATCCCCACGCATCAGTTTAACCTAAGATCACAGTTTTGTTTAGATATCCAACACATGTAAAAGCCCATTTAGAGGATCAATGTGTCCATGGAATGACATAAGTATAATGTGTAATTTAAATGGCTATATTTCCCACAACTAGTTAGGTATTTCTCAAATGGTTGCAAAATTTCTGAATTATATTGGTATCACATCAATAGGCATAGTACCAACATATAATCCCTCAGTGGAAAGTTTATGGACAAGTACTGAGGTAGATTTTCCCCCTCATTTTACTTGGATGTGACTTTGTTATTATGATATAAAACCATTACAATAATATTTGTCCCTTCAAGAAACAACTGGAAGAGTATTTTTCACTTACTCAAACTTCTATTATGGAGAATTTACTAAGCAATTCATCAAAGTAAATAAAATGCTTGTGAAGATGCCTTCAACAGGTACACGTTATTTGCACATGACAGCACTACACTAGCTTAAAAATATCCATACATCCTTAAAACCAAAGTCTTTCTAGAATGCCTTTTTATTTTCTTAAAACATTCTTGTTTTCTTTCTTCTACCCATGAATAACTGGAAGTTATTTGAGGAAGTGTAGAAAGTTTACAAGCAAAGACTATGCTGCTTTATATGAAAGAACCTCTTAAATTTTAATCACCTCATGAAAAATGGAATAAGTTAGGGAAAACAGTCCAGTGGGTGTCACTGCTGAACTCACAACCAGCACTAGTCAAGCAAAGAAGACAGCTTCACATATTTTGCTCTCGGAAAACACCGAAGCAAAATCAAACTTCCAGACTGTAGTTAATTAGTTTCTTCACAAAATATTCCTACCCTTGAAAAGAAAACAATAGCCTTTCAGACACATTTTTATAAATTTTTTTTAAATCTTTTTTTTTTGTAAAATCTTCTCAATTTTTTTCTAAATCTTACTAAAGTATCTGTGTTGGAAAATAAGGCAGACCCAGTGAGAGTACTTTCCTAAAGTTCACTTCTAGCACTGTATCCAAATGTAGCCTTGTAATTGCATAGAAATTAAAAAAAAAAAGCGAAGAGAGCAAGAAAGTAAAATTCTTGAATTAAGTCTTATCTTGAGACGGTAAGCACATGCAACTGCAGGCTTCCTAGGACTTCCACAGTCATTTATGCAATACAGAAATACTGAATGGAGTTTTGGAAGGAGCAACAGCAAATCTTCCTCTGGCCCTCTGCCACACCAGAGTATTTAGCAGTTTGCTGCTGTTCTGTCACTGTATCCCTCCAGTTTAAGTCATGCATTTATTTCCTGCTCTGGAGTGATCAAAGCTTTTCCATCCAAGACAGAACATTATAATTGCCAATTTCAAAGGTTTTTAGGAAGTTGCTCCATAGATTTAAAATCATTAGTAACAGCCTTAGTGCTCATCTAGTGAATTATATCTTCCAAGTGTTACACAAGCGTTCATTAATTATAGGTTTGAATAAGCCTTTAAGGTTTTGGCTGTACTGGGAGCCATGTAACATGCTCCACCTCAGCTGAAAGCCTCGGAGATACAGGGCTTTAGGGAGGCTTAGTGACTCACCAGGGAAATGAATCTGCTGTCTCCATGCCATCTAAAGCAGCTGATGTGCTACAAAAAGGAGCACATGCTGTATTTTCTTCCAGGACACTGCAGATGTTGCTCACTCAGTTGCCATACCTGCCTGCAGCAGAAAATCTCCTGCTATTCCAACAGGGGTGGTGCAAATGCATACGTTTCCTACACAGACTAATCATACAGCTGTAGAGTTTTGTTTTCTGGAAGGGATACAATACACTTTTGTGTCTAACTGGTTCAGCTTCTGCAACACAAAAAGACAGGAATGGGTCCAAGACTGAAAGATGCACAGACTTCATGGATCCGGGGTAAGTAGCTGGCTATTCAGAGCTGCCCAGAAGACCTAGATAAGCATCAGACCGACCCATTCAGGAGACAGCGGCAACATTCTTCAGCAGGTTTCAAAACTACAGGAGACAACAGAAGTCCTGGTGTTTTTCACATTGGATAGGAGCTAGATAAAAGGCAGAAATAATTAAACTGACAGGGACTGGAACCCCATGTCTCACTCTTCTCACCAAGAGACATAACCCAGCATGGTCCAACTGCTGAACCAAGGCTTTAATCCAGCCTGCAGAACGTATTTTCTGGCCTGCCTCCTATCTCCTGTTGCAGACAGAGCTGCCTCTGCAGCCAAATGTCTTCGTCCACATTTGCATCCATCCGAGCAGAGACACACTACTGCAGCCACAGAGAGCCAGCAATGTGGAGAGGCACAGTGGGGGGAGATGGAGGAGTCACAGCGGAAGTGGGGGAACAGGGGTTTGCTGCTTGCACACGGCAGCAGCTGCTGCTTCTGGGGCAGGGTAGGGGACACAGTGAAGAAAGGAGGGTGAAAATCTAGTCCAGTGCCTGCAAATGCTGCGCTGCACCGCCTTACCTTGCCCACTAGACTGGATAGCTAGGTTTTCTCTTTCGAGCTTAATTTTTACCATTCCCACCTTCAGCCTGGGTATAGATGAGCACCGTAGCCCATCCACAACCACTGTACTCTGTCACCCCACGGACAATACTGGTCTCCACAGCTGTGGCTCAGACCCCCCCTTACATGGGAAAGGCACTGCCATCTCCTGTTTCTTTGGCAAATGCTGTACTATTAGATGATCATGAGAAGTCTCCAGTATCAACATCTTCACAGAATCACAGAATGTTCCGGGTTGGAAGGGACCTCTGTGGGTCATCTAGTCCAACCCCCCTGCCGAAGCAGGGTCACCTAGAGCAGGCTGCTTTAGGAGTGGTAAGATCAACAATTCTGAACTCTGAATATTTTTTGTTGGGTCCAGCCATTTAAACAAAGTGTTTCAGCACAGTTATTCCCAATATGTGTCCCACTGAGGCACTTCCCAGTTTGTTACTTCTTTATACTTTCTTATCCGCACTGATTTTTTTTTTGCCAGGCTTGCATGTTCAGCACTGGGCACGCTGGCTGCTACGAATCCCAGTCTAGGTGCCCATAACTCTCGTGCTCTGTACACATCAAGCACGATGCCTAACCCAGCATTCTGAGTTCCACTGCATGGTGACTAAATCGCTCCTTTGATTTAATTGTAAAGCTACTCTGAGTGGGTCAAACTTACTGTTGCTTTGAAACGAACAGATTTCAGGGGACCAGGGTTTCATATGTTTAGAAAAACTCTTGCACATCCAAGGAATTCTTTAACTAATGAACAAAACACTCTCAATAATTATAAGCTTTCCACAAAAACCTCAATTACTGTTTTATTCAAATGCACTGTTTACAGTTGTGATAGAATATGTGGATCATATTAGAAGAAGCTGATTAATTCATTTTACCCAATTCATCAAAAACAGGACTACATTTTCTGGTTGCTCCATTCACATTTTCTTCTATTTCACTCCACTGCATGTAACCTGAAACTATCCATTATGCATCACCATCTCATTAGCTTCACCTGACTTAGCTGAACCTATCCGCTCCCATTCAGCAAGGCAATAAAGGTATTTTTAATCTGCTCTAAATTGCACTTCCAATTTGTTTTAATATGATGAATCTCTTCTCCTACTGTAAACACTTAAATAGTTGCGAAAGCTAATCAGATCATTTAAGATATGCACATATTCCTAATGAACAGTATATATCTGTTCCTGCTGTCATCTTTCCCTTCATGAGTACAGCCACTACTCTGACAAATTTCTAACAGATTCTGTGTCAGCATCTTATCACCTCACACAAAATGGCTGGAATTTCCCATACAGACAGTGAAGACTCCTGCCACATGGAAACTTACTTTCTCTGCTGATTCATGCGTTACAAATCCCACAGTGGCTAGCACAAACCAAAAAAGACTGAAAAATACTCAGATTAAAGGATAGCTTTCCATAATTCTGGCAGCCGACATGCCTGAGGGTTCGGATGCCATCCAGAGGGACCTGGACCAGCTTGAGAAGTGAGCCCGTGTGAAGCTCATGAGGTTCAACTAGGCCAAATGCAGGGTCCTGCAGCTGGGTTGGGGCAAACCTCACTATCAATATAGGCTGGAGGTGCAGGGATTGAGAGCAGCCCTAAGAAGGACTTGGTAGTACTTGAGGGATGAAAAGCTGGGCATGAGCCGACAATGCGCGCTTCCAGCCCAGAAGGCCAACTGTATCCTGGGCTGCATCAAGAGAAGCATG
>Ga0181612_153906_pt1 | contig 11057 bp, 9 predicted proteins | sample HoacroProtozoa21_FD_119630 | JGI IMG/M metagenome (GOLD analysis project Ga0181612, IMG submission 119630) | Hoatzin crop microbial communities from Cojedes, Venezuel. Combined Assembly of Gp0051906, Gp0051904, Gp0051908 | reverse complement strand
TGTGAGCCGCTCCCAAAAAGCCCCGGAATATCGTACATAAGCTATACAACCCCAGAAGCAGATGCTGTAGCACAGCTGGCAAACCCAGGCACATGGCGGTCTTTCATTCAGCGATCTTATTTTATAATGTTGACAGAGAAATTCCTCCATGTTCATTTGCAGGTCTGCTGTCAGTGTTGTGATATTTATATTACAGATGTCTTTACATAATATTTATATATCAGTATTGTTTTCATTAACCTACTTTCCTATCTGGCAGTTGGCAATGACGATGGCACCCGGTAATTGTAGATTTAAATGAAGCTGTTGTGCTCTTTGAGGCAACAGGTACCTATATTTCTGGTGGATGTAAAGGCAAGGTAGTAAGGTAAGTACGTGGTGGTTATGCTTATTTATCCATGCCTACATACTAGGCTAAGGGAATCTCAACAAGTTTAAAAATGTGTAGTGCTTCATTCTTTTGTCTGATGGCAAGTCAGAGGATTGCTAGCTTTGAGTAAAGACTTACCCCACCCAAAATTTAGACATGCTGACAAATTACTGCTCTAAACTAATAGCAGTGTTGAAGACCTCTCTGCTAACACTATCAGATAAGTACATCTACAATCTCTGCTTCCCACATTTGATGCTTCTTAAGGGCTTGCCTACACAACAAAGTTGTTCTTACATTGATTTTAAAAAATTTCATTTGGTTTATGAGTGATTTATTTCCACCTCGTTAAAATAGATTCTTTTGAAAAATGGGTGTTTATATAAAACATTGCATGTATGCAAGTATAAAAGCTCTGCAAAAACCAACACCATCCAGGTTCTGACTTGGATAGGAAAGACATTGTTGTACAATTTCCAGTCTTGGACTCAGATGAAGGTTTGCGCTTTGTTTTGGTTCTTTTTAAAGAAATTAAAATGTCTCTAGGCATTTTAAATTAATGCTAAATTAAAAAAAATATGATTGATATATATATGTGTGTATATAAAACCATATATATATATGCACACATACATATACACATCTTCTGTTGGCACAACTAATGCTTTTATTCAGAGGTTCTCATCTGCTTAAAGGCTCGTTCAATGAATATAACGAAGAGAAGTGTGTGCTGTCTGAGACACTCTATCTGTTTCTAGATTGAAGTGCTTTCCTCTGTGAAATACAGAATGTTTAATCGTTCCTTATCATTGACACGGCTGTAGCTGCTGTGACACATCCTTCCTCTGTTGTCCATCCAATGCTCTAACGCCAAAGTTAAACAAGAATTGGCACAAGTGAGATTTCTCTTATTCTGCGGTGTAGAAGAATAGCCAGTCATGCTTTGTATAAATTACTTCATAGTCACAGTTATATATGATATAGTTTCCTAATGAGGCCAATTCCCTAGGCAACAGCCCAACCCTGTAAATGTCTAAGCACAGGAATACAGCCAGCAGGATGTCTAATTCAGTTGAATTCAATGGAGATGATTCGGTACTCATAATCACCTCACCTCCATAAGCTGTATGCATGTTGTAAGTAATGTATTCAGACAGAAACAAGTATTTAAATGCTCCTTCTTCAGTGAATTATTTCAAAATCTCCTCATTTTCCCTGTGTATTTTACCATCCACGTTTTGAAAAATGGTTTCTCTCCTGAAAGTCAAAACAACCTTCAAGAAAAACAACTAAGAAATTATGCTGAGGGAGCTCTAAGTATATTTCATACAATGCCTTGTGGTTTGAGCAACCAAAGAAGTCTACTTGTGACCATTTTTTGTTCGTGGAATAAAACCAAGTTTCAGCCTTTCAGATCTCAGGTCTCACAAACTGATCTACATTTCTTCTGGCTTGCCTCACCATCATCCCACCTCTTCTGCCCCATGTCTCTATTCATCTGTGTAATAATACTTTCATTGCAAATCAGTAGGATATTTTGTCTTGTTAGTCCTTTCAGGCAACGTCACGTGCACTTTTGCATGTGTCACCACAGATGCACGTATTGCACCTTGATCAAAAATTAGGCCTAACTGATTTCTTCCAAGAAGGCTATGAGGTAACTACGTGTGGTGATGATTTAGCTCATTTTACATTCACCATATGTCTGGGGCACCACGAAGTTTGCCTGTGTCCTGACAATATCCACAAACCTGAAATCCACTGTCCATTGGAGCTGATAATTGCCAGTGTAGGTCACTACGGTATTACTGCGAAGACCTGTGTGAAACGGCCCTAAGACGGAAAGAAAATAGACTTAGAAGGTATTTCTGTATCACTGCCTCCCAGCCGTGCTGAGTGCTGCTCAGCCCGTCCCTGTCCAGGAACCTGGTGTCTGAGCAACTTTGCAATGCTAATAAAAAGAGCAATCAATTTTTACTCCTCCTAAAAGACAATGCAAAGCATATATGCCTCAAAACCAAGCTTTCAAACAAAGTAGACAGTGTGATGGTTTTACTAGGTCGCAAACATGTGATTCATTACAACCCAGCTTATGTGATAGGACAGAGCACACCTGTACGTTGGTTGCACTTTCGCTCCCACTGAACCCACTGCACCATGTAATATTAAACTGCTAGACATGCTAATGACAAGAAGCTTGAGGAACGTATGGGTACGTTGCTCCCTGTCTGTCAGAAAACCGCCTAGGGAAATGAGGTCAGCTATCTGCTCAGAAATTGTGCTTGAGCATGAGGGAGCCTAGATTTGTTTCTGTAGATTACAGGGGGTTTGGCCTTGCTTCCACTGAAAGTGGAGCAAAGATCTTTATGCACTTTCATTAAAGTAGGGTCAGCAGCTTTAAAAAGCAGAAGGACACAAGAAGCGTAGCGACTTGCTATTTGAGCTGAATACTAAAGTTTCTTTTAAGTGTATGTAGTGTTCAGTTGTGCAGTGGTAAACGAAGGACTGAAAAATTCACCTGTTTGGTTTTGCCTGAATTATCCTTCCACTGCCTTGCATTTACCCTTGATTATCCTACTGCCAAAATCATCTGATCCAGTGGAGAGACATTATCGGATACAAATGTATGTTACCAGGAATAAAGAAAAACGACTTTCCTTTAGTTGTCTAGAGGGACTGGTAAGCTTTTATGCTCAATGTTTTAGCTACATCTTTAATGTCCTGAATCGGAGATTTTCTTTTTTGCTCAGGCAGATTTGAACTGCCTTTTAGTAACATAGGGGAGGAAGTCCTCCCAGCTACGGCTATTCTCTCTGCTGGACCATTGATTTGGTACATGGGCTCGTTTTAGCTAACTGTAAGCTGGGGAGAAAAATAAATAGATGTTGAAAGAAAGCCTCTATGATTATGTCTGTTTGGAACCAGAATATCCTGGACCTGATCTCTCCTACATAATGTGTGAAAAGACCTGCAATTTGCTTGCCCTTCTAACTCCTGTAAAGATAAGCAGGAACAAAGTCTGTTCTTTTACACAAAGTCTCACCGGGGAGGTTAGGGAGAGTTTTCCAGCAGATCCAAATGGAAGAAGCTTTTGATGGAATGCCCTTCCACCTAAAGGCCTTTAGTGGGAAGTTCCTAAAAAATGCTGCAGAATCTAGATGACTAATTACCGAGGTTGTCTGAGGACTTAACCACAACACAATACAAACATGTAAAGTCTGCAGTACAGTGTGCAAGGTCTAAGAACTAATCATCATACAAGGAAGAAACTGTTTTCCATTTCCTCTGTTTAGATTTTTGGGTAGTCTGCCACTGAACTGTGAACTAGCCTGGGAAAGCTGGGACTCTTCCATCTCTCGTGTTTAAAGTCACGCTGTCCAGCTCCGGATTTGGGCGGAGGATGAAGCCGCTCATTCTGGGGCAACTCACTGACGGCTGGAAGACATTAGAGTTGTTGACATCTGTAAAGAATTTCAGAAATTATGAGGACATATAGTGATGAGCAACACAGAGGCCACATCAGACCAGAGCTTCATGGTCACCCAGGAGTTGTGTAACTGAGGAAGATACATGGATTCTTTCCAGAACATGTCAAATCCAGCCCATCTGTACCGAAGCAGGACTGAGAAATGCGTACAGTGTTCAAGCAGCCATTCGAGCAAAAACTCAGTCAGAATGTCCCTCTTACAACTCTGTGATGTGTAGTTCTGCCTTTACTCTGGTGGGCCCCTTCACACATCTATAGCAGCACATTTCTCCTCATTGTCTTTAACAAGGACAGACTTAAATCCACATATTAAATCCCACCATCCTTGTGCTGATTCTTTTATTATTGTGTTTTCCTTCCTCCACAGCATCCTCCCTCTTTTGTCTTTGTTCTCATTCCTAGGCAGGTGGGAGAGCTAATCAATTAATCCTCTTATTACCGGGAGGTAGAAACATCTAGCTGAAAAGCAGGGCCATTACAAGTAGTCAGCTGAGGTATTGCAGGCACTGGGTGGGAAATGCTTCATCAGAAGCCTGGGTCCTCACAGGTGTCAGGCAACAACGGTTTCATCCTTGGATCCTGCTGCTCCAACCGCTGTAGAAGCTCCCCATCAGATGTCTGGTCCCTCATGGTGACCACAGAGAGATTGTCTATTCTGGGTTTGCAGGAGCCTGTGGTGTTTTGCAGCACAAGGGAAGGCTTTTTGTATGCTGAGCTGCTACACTTCATACAGTATTTTGATTGCGTCTCAATCCTTTCCTGCCACTGCCCCATGCGCTAAAGTATTGATTGAAAAGCTACCATTGTAGCTTGCCTGGTGGCTTACATCCATGTAAATGAGGCATAAAATCCCAGCAAACCAGGCTGCCATAAATTTATCCATGTCTGATGAACACCTTGATGAGCATGAGTAATGAAGACAGAGGAGAGCAGTGAAGGAGACTGGAGAGAGCTCACAGAGGCCAGTGCTGCACAGGTGTTAATTGTGGCATCTTGCTTTGGTTGTACACCAAATTATGTTCTCTCTTTCTATTACTATAATAAACTGTTTCCACCTCTCTCCCCCCCATGCTTCCTGCATTTCTGTAAGATGTTTTTCTTTGCTATAGGTCCTCTTTCCTACATAAAATACATCAACTAGAAATTAAATTCCCTTTTTTCTTCAAAAAATGAACTAGAAATATGACCAGCTGCAAATTCATCCATTTTTTGTGGGGAAGAGGTTACAGTCATATTTGCCTGTCTTTCTAAATTTTGTTTCCTTTTACACACCATCATGAATAGGACTTGCACAAACAAGAAGAATTGACTAACTAAAGAGTAAAGACACTGAAACTTAAAATATCAAGAGAGCTGTCAAACATAGTGAGTAAGTGGGGAGGAGTAGAAATTTTCTGCTAATCTCTTTCAGCTATTGTAAACATATCTCACTTGCAACAGCACATTTTATCAACAGATGCTGGCTGTTCTTGTCTTTAATTGCTGCTGTCACTTTAGCTTCTAGCAGTTCCTGCTGCTATGGCTCAGGCGTTAAAAGGACACCTCTCCACTAACCTCTTCTTGCTCTGCTGTCCCCCTGTCTTGGGGGGTGTCTGTGTGTGGGTGTGCTTTCTTTGCAGCTTCCCATCTCTGCTGCCGTGCTTGCACCATGGTGTGGGTGTGTGTAGGTGGGTGGTGTAATCCCTTCATGCTAAGGCTGCACTGCTGACTCGAGGGACCAAAAATGTTGTCTCCCACCTGGTCCTGATCCTGGGAGGCCACAGGAGAACTGTGTGGCAGGTGCTGCTTAAAGAAAGCTCTTCTCATGGTCAGACAGGATCCTCTTTTTATCCTGCACAAACTGGGGCAAAGTATTTTTCTCCACATCTTCCTCTCAATTCCTGCCTCTTTGCTGCTTTTCTTTTCCTACCCCCACCACTGCCGCTTCTTTCTCCCATGGGACTGGCAGAATCTCAGAGGAAATAAGTAAAGCTTTCCTAATATAGAAGCTCATCTTCTCTGAAACCGCTTCTCATTCTGTTAATGGAGTTCTGGAATCGTTTCAGTTCTCTCCCTACACAAATACTTTATTCTTTTCCTCTGATAGTTGTCCAAGCACCAGTGTCATCAGTTTTCTTAGCTTTATTAGCTTGTTTTGCAAAGAAATGCACAGCCAGTCTAACAAAATAATAATAAAAAATTGGCTGGAGAGTTTTATGGTTACGTAGTCTCTTTAAGAAAATAAATATGCGTCTAGAGACATCTTTCTGAGGCCATTCCTTCACAAATATATGTGCTCTACATACAAATATCAACAGAAGACAACACAGGATGCTTAACAGTTCTACACATGCTCCTTCCCCCTTCCTCTCTTACCCTGATATATGTTTGGCCAAGGGCTCTTCTTTCAGAGCCTTTCCACTGTTGTAGATGTGACATCAGTGCTGAATATTTGCAAATCCATACTTAAAATTTTATATAACAAAAGCATGAAGTGCCTGCAAATCCTCCGTGTGGAAGGGAGTGCTTTTTCTGTGCCTCCCTCCCCCACAGTTACACTTGTTCTGGGGAGAAGCAAGGGAAGTGCAGAGCAGCAGACGTGGAAACGCTCTTGTTCTGCAATGAGAAAAGGGTTTTCCACCAGGGAGAAGGTGCGGGGTAGTACCAGGGGACAGGTGGACCTGCCGTGCTCAGCACTGGTTCAGTAGGGGTGCAGGAGGGAAGCTCAGGTACCCTCCTGTCCCCTCAAAAGCCCAACTTCGAAACAGGAGAGGAGGAGTTGAGCAGGGAGCCTTCCACCCTCAAAATAGAAATTGTGGGGGGCAAGGATGCACTAAGCAAGAATGCTTGGGAGGGTGGGAAGTTAGTGGGAAGAGGACGAGAAGTTCTTCAGAAAGGTGGCATCTGAGGAGGCTACGGCTGAACGCAGAATTACAGGCGGCCAATAATAGGAGAAATGCCTGCAGTCACCTTCAGAGAGAATGAGTTACACAGAGCACGTGAAACGATCTGGGTAAGCGCATGCTCAAAACACTCCACCTGCATTTTGGAGGCATCCATTAACACCATCTACCTTCCTTGTGCTGTACCATAGCTGCCCAGGGTGTGCTTTCCTGCCCATCCTCTTCCAGAGACAACACGTGCAAAAATAGGAACTGACTGAGACAAGGACCACGCAAGACATGGACAACTGCTGGCAGGCAGTGCCCTGTCTAAATGACTTCTCCCAAATGCACAGGAGGGGGGATAGGCAAAGAGTCACCGGAATGGGCTTCCATTTCACACAACCTCTTCCAGTAAAGACTAATGGACTTCCCGGTCAGAGCGTGTCTCAGACCTGCAGGTACAGAGTTTCCAGGCAGGTTGTGGCATCTGGCCTGTTGGGTGTCCTGCTCCTTCGTGACTCATGAGGATGCCAACAAGACAGTTGCTTACCTGCAGTAGAGTCCAGCCAAAACCAAAAGCGAAGGCAAGGAAAAGAAACTGGATCCCTGCTAGCCCAACTTGGTTGTGTGAAGTGTAGTCTGGGAAACTGTCCTAATAAAGGCTACCCATGCTAGCTCAGAAAGTCAGAGTGGGGATTTGGCGACAGCTGCATGCACAGAGTGTAGAGACAGGAAAAGCCTGAGCCGAAAAAGAGTGCTCTCCAGCAGGAACACAGAATTAAGGTGCTACTTTTATGCTGTGTTTTTATTAGTGGCATCTCAAAAATATCGCTTTCAGCATGTCTTTTTCACTTCTCCCACAGAAGCATGAAAATTAACATCAGCTAACAAAATTTTCTATTGCTCTGGAGGAAATGTTGTTCAGAGGTGTTTATACATCATGTGTCTCGTTTGCCTTTTTTTTATGTTATCTAAGTCTGGTCATAATGAAATTCCTGTGGGCTTTTTTGTAATTTGAAGGTATGATTTAATTCTTTCACCCCTCCCAGAGTTTAAGACCCACACATACCCCAAAAAACAAAACACAAGATCATTCACGCAGAGTAATTTTCCACCAAATTTCACACTGGGCATGATATGCCAGCTCAGATAAAATATAGAAGTGGAAGCCACGTGGTGTGGCACACAGCTCCCAGGCATCGACAGCAAGCTTGCCCGCAGATGGCTTGCAAACATCTTCACCCTTCAGATTCTGCCATGTGCAGGTGACCAGCTGTGCTGCTCGTGGATGTGAGATGGGGTCACATTCGGGGGTCACTATTCATTCCCTACCTGTCCTTTATGCCAAGGAAGAGGTGTTTGAGCTCATGCCTTCTTCTGGCTGCTTCCTTGACACCTAGAGAGGCTGGAAACGGCCTGCCCCCACCACTTATCTTGCAACCCGAGTGGGCCAAGGAGACATTGTGACTGCATATCTAGCTGCACACACCTCTGCAGTTAGAGTGGGAGGAGAAGGAACAGTCAAGCCCTAAGCTCCTGCAGCCCTTTCCCTGCTCACTGAAAGCCCAGGCCACCACACCTGCTTGCCTTCACCTGCTCCGTAGCTGCACAGGAGCCACAACTAGTTGTTTTCTCCCAGGCTGAAGTGCTACCACTTACAGGTAGCTTATGCAATCCTGTATGTGAGTTAGCTCTAACCCAAACAGGAATCTAATCAGGGTGAAGGTCAATTCCTGTGAAAATATCCTATGCTGCTGCTTGGTCTATCCTTCAAATTACTCAAGGTCAGTTGTTATTTAATCATGCTTCCTTCCATGATTTTTCCCTCCAGTATTAAGAAAAGCAATCAGACAACGAAGCGTATGTATCTTGTTTTCTTGGATTGTTTCTCAGCTTTTTCCTAAATTGTCGCTGCCCCTTTGGACTTCGGCAGTGGAGTGGCTGCCAGGTTTCCACAGAGATGCAAAACAAATTCTGTGCAATAAAATATCATCTCTACATAATTTAAGCCCCAAATGTACATGGTGACAGTTTTATGTTTGAATAATATGAAAATCCAAGATATTGGATGCGAGTATAATTTAGGATCAAGAGCTGAAAATATTTCTGTGCCCTGGAATCCAGTTAAAATCCACCGTTGCAGATGCTGTGTTTTGGTGGTGAAGTATTGCTTGCCTCTGATTGCTGCAGGGTAAGAGCTTTACTTTCCTAACCCAGGATTTAGTGCTTTCCGCCCCCTGTAAAGTGCAACTAACAATGCCCTCTATGTGAGCTCTGGTAGCTGATGGGACAAGGGGGACATGGCTGCAGTGGGGAGAGGGAAAAGGGGGAGAACAGAGGGGAAAAAAAGGGACGTCTGCAATGGGTAAACAGATCCCCAACTTGCCTTCTGAAAGAGATGAAGGCTGGATATTGGGCCAAAACCCCAATTAGATTGCGGCAGTGGAGCTCCAGTGATTTTGAAGGAGCTGAGCCAGCCTGAACCATCTGAGAAGCTGGCCTGCAGTCTTGCATCTGGTGCCCAAAGTGGTTGGAGCAGGGGAAGTTTGAAACTGTACTCCTCACGTACTGTGGAGGGGCCTGTGGGAATAATGTTTGCTTTGGAATGGAAACAGGTTAGTGTAGACCTAGCAGGTCCTGCAGTGAAAGGCTCCTTTCTGCTCTGAGTGATGGTAACTTCTATGAAGAGAGCAAATTCATTCGGAGATATGGCTTAACCCACATCCTCCTTTAATTCATAGGTCCTTGCACAGTGCAGACCTCAAGGCGAATCCATGTGGATACTCTTGCCCTTGTTCTCATCCCTTGATGTCCTGTGCTTCCCCGCAGGGCACAGATCTTGTAGTGTTTTCCCTGGATACCTATTCCAGACTCTCTCTTTAGGTACTCACCAGCAGAGAGAGTCCGTGTTGGGAGCTGATAAACTCTGATGCATTTCCAATGGCTCGTTCTGTAGCTGTGGGTCTGGGTTAGGGAAAAGCAGCTGCTGCATTTCCTCCATCTTCCCTTTGCCGTACAGAAAGTCCCTAAGAGGGAGTCTGTGCTCAGATTTTCCCATTTCTGGCATGCTTTCTGAAATTTGCTCTCTTCTTCATTCCCATCCTCTTCTCTTTTCCCATGATACCACTCTGGCTCTCTCTGGTTAGAAAGATTAACTTCTCCCAGCATGTGAAATTAAGAAGTAGCTCCAAGGAAAAAGCAGAGGTAGATAAGAGGCTTTTGTCACCATGGGCAGCCTGGTGCAAAATGTTTCAAGCAATGCAGAAAGGCCTGAACAAGGGAGGGATGCAGTAGAGCTAGCATCTCAGAATCCACCTCTCGAAGGCCACCTTCTTCCAAAGAGATGACTAGCAGGGCAGAGGACAGGTGGACAGGGAATGGTGCCTGATTTCTTCTCTGATATAAGAACTAGAGGACAAAAAAAAAAGAACAGCAGGCAACAGGTTTAAAATAGACAGATACTACATTATGCAACTCATAGTAAGTGGTTTGCCGGTTTAATCACAGAATTATGTGAAGATCAAAAAATTGCATGGATTCAAAAAGTGACTAGCAAATACAATAAATTAGAAGAAAACAACTCTGATGCTGGGAATCCCTGGGGCACAAAACGTGGGGAACAGGGAACTACTGAAGGAAATACCACTTTGTGTTTGCCCTGCTGCCACTTTCTCCTGTAAGCATCTATGTACTGGCCATCCTCGCAGGGGCTGGTGGGCCTTGGGCGGATCCAGTGCAGCCACTGAGACATCCAAAGGCGCAGTCAGTCTGGTTCTATGTGCCACCAGACTGGAAGCACTGTTCTTTTCAGGGACTCTGAACATAGCAGGCTAGATCATCTTTCTAACAAGAGTAACTACTGCCATGGAATTGGCAATTCCAGATAATCCGTCTAGATAATCTGAAAGCATTTTCCTTGCAGGTAGAGGAAAATGAATGCCCATGATAAATACTAACTGTACTTCTGTACGAAAATGCATCTAGCTGATGCATATTTAGTATGAGAGAGTCCTTGTACATGCTTGATTCAATGGTAAGATGGATACGTGGCCAGTCGTAGAGATACGCCAGTCATTCCTTGCTCACTTCCTCTGGACTCATGGTGTGCTGATACTCCTCACCTGACTGCAGCCATGGAAAAGCATCGCAGGTGGGAAAATCAAGGCGTTTTAAAAACCAGCACTGAGTGCATTTTGTGTGACAAAACTCCAAAGACAACCTTTTCCCATCAGCAATTCACAGCATCATAGAGTCATAGAATGCTTTGGGTTGGAAGAGACCTTTTGAGGTCATCTAGCCCAACCCCCCTGCAGTGAGCAGGGACATCTTCAACTAG
>Ga0181612_150286_pt1 | contig 11057 bp, 13 predicted proteins | sample HoacroProtozoa21_FD_119630 | JGI IMG/M metagenome (GOLD analysis project Ga0181612, IMG submission 119630) | Hoatzin crop microbial communities from Cojedes, Venezuel. Combined Assembly of Gp0051906, Gp0051904, Gp0051908 | reverse complement strand
CTGAGCTCTGCCGGCCGCTGGCGGGACCGGCACTCAGCAGCACGCTGCACTGCGGTGCGACCAGGCTTAATCTACAGTGACTAAAAGGCAATAATCAAGTAATTCCCCGGTGCTACGTGAGAGTCACTTGTCAGGTTGTAATCGAATTCTGCAGCACACCCAGTGCTCTGGCTCCAAATTCCAGTTCCAATAAATTTTCAGCACAACATGAAATGCCTGCCCCATGCAGTAGCCACCTGAAAGCCTCAGCGCAGCGGAGCTGGAGTCCAGGACCGTCCCTCACACTTGCTCTCCTCGCCACGTGTTCTCCTGAGGCTTCGCAGACCAATTCCCTCGGGACAAGGTGGTTGTTAACAAACCTCCCTGGGGCTCAGGAGCCCTAAAAATTCAGCTTCTCATAATGACATTGTGCAAAGATGAGGAAGTTCTCTGTATTCCCCTTTCCCTGAGGATAATTACGACGTGGGGTCCCTGCCCCTAGATCACAGCACCATCAGCACGGGGGATCCCACCTTCAGCAGAGGCGGCTGACAGGACAAAAGCACAAATGGGGGTCAGAGGGGTCAGAGAGGAAGCTACCTGGAGATGTGACCTGCAGAGGACAACGTGCTGCGCTGTACCAAGGCTGCCTGGCACACCTGCCAGCTGAGAACCCTGATGGACAAACATGAAGTAAATTGTACTTGTTTCGTGCACATCAGTCGAAAGGAAACGGGTTGGAGCCGTAAAAATCCCTTTATGAAGGGCTGATTTCCTCACTACACGGGTGTGGGAAGGATGTTTCAAAATGCGCCAGGCTCCCAGAGGCCACTGAAATGGGGACGCCTGGACTCAACAGAGGTCGTTTATCACCCGTGAGTGTAATTCCAGTTCTGGTGCAGGAACTCGGCACGTGCCGGCCCGATGCCGCAGAGGCACCCTGCAGAAACACCTCCCCGTCTGCCTCCCCAGTGCCTGGCTGCCGAAGGCGTGCGGGAAGAGCTCCGATGTGTCCACATTAAATTTGCCCCGCACGATCCGTTCTATCCAGAATCCGCGCACCCACGCGGCTCTCCCAGCTCAGCCCGTGCCAGCGGCTCCGTTGCCGCACTCTGTGGACGTGGAGGCAGCAAATGCAACAGCACTTACTGGAATTTATTTTAAAGCCTTACTTTAAAGTCAGCGCTTGCTCGTTCACCCTCCATCTCGCACACAGCGTGATTTGTGGGAGCGCAAGAGCAGTGATGAGCTCATTAATTAATCAATCTCAATACGTGGTGTTACTGCTGTGCAGGTACCTGCTCCGAATCACGTTGCTATGTTCTGTGATGCTTCCCAGATTATCCAGTGGTGAAGCAGCTGAAGGGGCCCTCTCAGCTGCACCAGCGAGGTGCTCCGAGGACTGCAGCACAGCACCTTGGTGGGGTACTCATTGAAATTAGCAGAAGTGTAAGCCTGTGGAGGCCAGCTTCTTTCCAAGTTCTTTTTAGAGCCTACCACCCTCTCCTTCCCTTCTCTGCTCCATTACCGTCAGAGTAAACTGCTGCTCGTCAGCAGCTGGGCCGGCTGGCTTGTTAACTAGCAGGTGTGCTCGGTCCTGCTTACGTGCAGATTTGGCCGCCTTGTTTGGTAGTCAAATTGTTTGAGGTATTTTTCCTTATCCAAAGTTGTCTGAGAGGACAGCAAGAAGACGCTCGTCTCCGGAGGTCGGAGAGGTGCTCTGGACAGCATCAGCTGAGGCAGCTGAAGCTGCCAACTGCAGCCACTGGTGAGGAGGAGTCAGGCTCTTCCTCGTGTGTTTCCGAAAGACCCCCCCAGTGGTCAGTGCCGCGGGGAGTGCAGTGAGCCAGACCCTTCCCTTCTCATGGGGTCTGGATGGGAAAGTGAAGGCTACGCGCAGTCAAATCCAGCACTTGGGATGCCCGGGATTCCCTCACTGTATCTGCGCTCATCTGGATCTCTCTGGGTTAATAACCTAATCCCGGAGACAACCCCCTCCGATACGCCAATCGTACCTCTCAGGCTGGTCCCTGTCTCCCTTTATGGGACGCACCAAGCCGGCTGAAGCTCATTTACCTTCATGAAATTCTGAGCTGCTTTGAGCTCTCTGAGACTGCCTGTCATCTGAGCACCTTTCAAAGAGCAGCCTGCAGATAAAGCCAGAGAACGGCAATGGAATTCCTTTGGTTCTTGACATCTTTTCATTGGGAATAAAAATGGAAAGTCATAATGCAGTCGGTAGCTCTAGTGAAGGTTTAGTATTCAGCAGTCTTGTGGTGTTTTTCCAGTTAAGAAACAAAACCACAAAATTATTTTGGATTCAGGAGGGTGACTCTTTCACATTAAAAATGTACTTATTTTGGTGCCTGTCATGAGGAACTCTGACAATGCAAAACCCCTCACTGCTGAGATGAAAGTGGCTGCGTTTTCTGCAGCACACAAGGATCCCAGAATGAGCACTGCTTGTGTTCTGCTTTTGTAAGTGCGATTTAAAGAGCAGAATTGTGAGACACCTTCCGAATACCTGGCTAACGCTTTCACTTTGGTTGTACTCCCTACCAGGCTCAGCACGGAGCATAAACACCAAACTGGATTCTGCCCAGGTGGGCAGATCACACTGACCGGTGCTTCTGGTGTGGGCTCACCTGCACTGCGGAGAAGAACACAGCCATCACCTCTCCTTGACTCTTGGTGAGGGATCGCAGGACATCAAGGGACAGGATATTTGTTGTCCCCTCCCATATGGACAGCACCTGTGGGGTAGCAAAGGCTGGAAGAGCATGAAGCAGCCTTTTGGAGCAACTGCAGTGAAGGGGGACAAGAGGAAACAAAGCCATGGGCCAAGGCTAAGGGGCATCGAGGAAATCTCCCGAGATTTCTTGCCTCACCACCAGCAGAAAGGAGCAGTGGTGATGCCAGCCAGGGGCCCGGCTCCATTACTGAGCTAGGAAACAACCCCAGCACCGGGAACAGATCATGTTCCCTCCCTGATGATGAGTGGGCTCAGCAGGAAGGCAACTGGGGAAGAGCTGTCATGCCTGGAGCCAGTCGGGGGGGGGTTGTCTTTGTCTTTGAGCATGTCTTTGACACACAGGAGCTTCTGCTGCTGCTTTCTTACCAGAGTGTCGCGGATGATGACTGGCAAGCCTGTATCCTCCATGTAACCTTGTCCTCCGAAGCTCTCCATTGCCTCAACAACCACGGCAGAAGCCTGCAAAATGTGGAGAGCTGACGTGATCCGTTGCACAAGGGGAAAGAGCAGCCAGAAGCTCTAACCTGGCTCAGCAGTTGCTGCTGGGACGGGACTGTCGGGATCCCGCTGATTAGCCGGGGCACGTTGCTCTTTATGTGCGGGAGGAGCAGCCCGCGGACTGGAGACTGAGTAACACCGAGAGGACCTGCAGGAACAGTCCGACCTGGGGAGGAGGCGCAGGGAGAGGCTGGCCTCGCGAGGTAAGGATGGACCTGTGGTTTGCTTGGTGCATGGGAGTAAGTGTCTGCAGTCCAGGAGAGTCTTTACCTTCCACGTGCCTGTGGTGTGCAAGCTTCTGTGTATTTAAGCTGAGGACAGTCAGAAGAGGGACAGACCCCTGGAGTTAAGGCTAATGGTAAGCTATGAACAACCTTCTATGTATTCGTAACGAGAGGAAAGATGTTCCCTGTGGCCCAGTGTCCCACCTTGGTCTCGGGGCAGCCACAGCAGCATTCCTCTGCGACACGTGGAGTGCTCACTCCATCCGTCCTGATCGGACGGCTGATCTGTGGCCTTGAGAGCAAAGGGACAGGTCTCCGACCCACCATCTCCAGCCCAAGCGCAGAGCAGTAACTGCTGCAGGCCCTGCGGCTAGAGCTTGGTGCCGGTACCCCCTGCCATCGCTGCCCTTCACGTTGGCCGTGTTGGTCACGCCGCTTTCCAGCGCTACAGTTGCTACTGTGCCGCGCAGCCCCACTCCAGGCTCAAAGCGGCTGTTCCGTACCTGCTTCCCAGTGTACAGCTTGGCGACTGGTATCAGCAGCCTCATGAGAAGCTGGTCTTGCTCACTCGCCATGTTGGTTTCTGCAAGTCCGAGCAGCCGAACGATCTCCATAAGCAGAAGGAAAGCCCCTCGTGTCTGCACCTGCGAGCAGAGGAGTGGGGAGCTTCACTGGCAAGGTCTTTTGACTCAGGCTGATTCCAGCCTGGTCTGCTGAGGTGCCATGAGACTGTCTTGAAGGGCTGTGCAACACTTGGACCTGGGCAAAAGGCCACCCCTGCCCCGACAGACCCACAGCTTCAGAGACAAAGGCCACTGAGCAGTCAAGGCACAAAGCCTGACACAGTAATGGTAATCTGGAGCTGCCTCTCCTGGACACCGCAGTCCCGCATGAGGAAAGGGGCAATGCCACTTCATCAGCCCTACTCGGAGACTTACCACCGCTCCTGTCAGGCATCCAGGTCACAAATCCACATCCTTTGCGAGGGTAAGGGACACGAGACCGCACATCTGATGGCCAACCTCTGAGCACCAGGATCTGCAAGGTCTTTGGCAGATTTCTTGCCAAGCAACTTACTTCCCTGGCATTTGTGATTTGGGAAGCATCGGGATACGGAGCTCCATAGCCCCTGTGCATAATGATGTGCTGTCGGACTATACAGGATATGGCCTTTCAGGGATGGAGTTCTGGCCACAGGCTAGGAGATGCTGGAGCTTTAAGTTATCTTTGACAGATGTTGACCACTTTCCCTCTACCCACCTTGCAAGAGGATTTTTAAATACCATTTTAAAAATTTACATGGATCTACTGCAGCCCAAGGGCAAGCGTTGGTGTTGCACCACTTAAGAAAAGTAGTGCCTGGATGGGTTAGAGGAGGAGAACTGTGTGCCTTCTTCTAACCCACAGGTTCAGCTTGGCTCCCAAATGCCTCACCTCCATCCGGGCTATCGTCTGCATGTGCAGGGGATGGTCCTTGAGGAGCTTCCCAAAGGCAACCCGCCGACAGGCGTACTCCCTGCTCAGACTGATCATCCTGGAGAGAATACGGCCAGGGAAAGGAGTCAGACCAGAAACCTTCCACTTCCGAGCGTTCCCTTCCAGCCACCCCCACTGGAAGAACCCTGCTCAGCTGCAGCACACCAGCCTAGGTCACCCACCCACAGGCCAACGTTCTCCAGCACTGCTGGCTTCCAGACCTATGCCAGTAAAGGCATTAGGTGTCCGTCGGCTGCAATGCCAAGCATTGCAAAGTCCCCTTGTCCCGATAAGCTGCTCCTTCAGCTCTGGGGGGATCCATGCTGCCTTTACCTTCTCATGTAAGATACTGCACCAATGACGTTGTGGATCCGAGTTATGTTCAGCATGTTGGAGATGGAGGCCACTCCACGACCCTCTGTGGAGATCTGAGAGCGTCAAGGAATAAAGGAACGAAATCTTCAGTCGGTACCACTCCCAAAACCCCCGTGACTGCTCTGCCTTGCCAAGCCAGCCCAGTCCCAAGAGGAAGGTGAAACCTTACGTACTAGCTCTGCTTTAGCTCCATCTAGCCACAGCTCCGCCGTTGCCATCTGCCGCGTGCCCAGCTTGTCTTTCAGCCTTTGCACTTGGATGCTGTTCAGCTTCCCCTCCTCATCTCGAACCTTCAGGAAGAACAGGGACAGGCCGCTGGAACCCTGGGGCCGTTAAAAAAAGCATGCAAAGAGGATTTAATTACAGTGACACAAGGAAGAAAAAGAATGTTCCTGCTCCTGCACCCATTCCACCAAACAGACCTGTTTTACTTGTCCTTCAGCATCTGCTACCCTGGCCAGGGTTAACGTCACATCTGAATCAGCAGCCGAGGTAAACCATTTAAAACCATAGAGATGGTATGTGCCATCTGGCTGCTTTCTGGCCACCGTCTCGGTGCCGTTAGCTGCAAGAAAGGAGAAGATCATCTTGGCTTTATGGGAACTTCTGTATCAATCAGTGCTGATTTTCAGTTTAAGCAGCAGCTCTTAAGTCACCTCTTGCTATCAAGATGGAGTATGGATTAGCTGCTGATCTCTTTCGTTGACCCTGGATAAGCAATGCAGCCAGAATTAAGTACTAGGAAAGAAATACGCTCTGTTTAATTGCGAGCCTTTCCAGCAATTGCTCCAGGTTAGCTGCTGGTCATGAAGTGCTTTGTGAGCAGAACGCACCACAGCGTATAATCCAATGTGTCCATTGCTGTAGGAGCTACCACGGCCAAGAACAACAAAGGGCGCTGTGGAATCAGGAGTCCTGCAATGATGCACATCTTTCACCTCACAGCTGACCCTTTCACTTCTTCCACTGGGAAACCAACTGCAGCTTCATCAGATGGAGGTGACTCTCCTTCCACATTTCTGTCTCTGCAGCCGAGTTCTGAGGTTTCCTGGCTCATCATGCTATTGCTGTCATTAGCCAGGGAATAAGAGTTGAAGGCCACGAATGCTTTCTCAGTCCCTGCTGGGATGGCTCTGACTGTCTTGCTCAAGGTTTGGATGATAGAGGTAGACATCGGTGTGTCATCTGTGCAAAGAACACAGCTCTGTACCTGCCGGCGTGCACACTGTGTGCATCAGTGGAGAGAAGTTGGGCCTTTTGCTGGTTAAAAAGCAGAGCTATGCAGAGGATTTGGGTGACTTCTGCTGAAGTTTCCTACATCAGCTACCTGGCTTTCCAAGTTCCCCGCACCCTTCATTGTCTCTGTTCCTGCTAACACATCTAGCTGCTGCTGCAGTTGCTTCCCACCTCAGAACACATACCGACATCTGAGCCTCCCCTGCGCTCAGTCATCCACTGGCCAGAGGTCCAGAACTTTTTGGGGTCACGGGATGTCAGACGGTCAAAAGCACTTTTCAGAGATGCAGGAGTACCTAGTGACTGTTTTGGGGGAGGGAAAAGAAACTAAGATGACTACAACACAGTAGATGAAATTAGGCAGTTGCCTTAACTAGCACTGGTGTCTCCTAGCTCTGAACGGACGGTCTGCAAGCGGGCGAGCGAGGCACTGCGTGTGCCGCACTGCGGTGCGTCGGCGCGTACTGCCGCGAGCCTGCCCAACTGCCCAGCTCGCTCCCGGCTGCTGGAGCCCTGCGCAGACAGAAGGTGCCGGCCGGTGTCACGAAGGGGAGTGCTGAGCAGCCCTACCCCCTCGGATTTCTGCGCCGCTGGACATCTGGGCAGAGATCTTTCAAAACAGCACGTGTGCTAGGGCGTCGGCACATGTCCACATGTGCTGGCTGTCACCAGCACCCGAAGAGCGGCAGGAAAGAGGTAACTGCCTTATTCTTTTTTTCTTTTTGTTGAACTAAAATGCCCAGGGCTAGCAACTTCAGGGCTAGCTTTTCTCGGCACCCTACATAGCCAGTTATGTGGTGCAAACGGTATCATCAAGACGCAGAGCCAGACCTTCAGACTGGGAAAGGTTAATTTACACCAGGTATGGATCTGGCCCAAGACATCCAACTGCCACTCCACACAAGGGACAGGAGAACAAACTACCTTGCAGTAAACACACAGGGGACACCTTTCCAGCTACCTGCAGTGCCACAGGTTTCATGTGCAGCAAAGGCCTCATACGAGTGTTGTATGTAAACAGAAAAGCTAGCCTTGGCACAAAGCCTGTGTCACTAAAGGAGAGGCAGTGGGAGACGGCGCTGAGTCACAGAGCAAGGAAGGGCCAGATGGCAGGCCAGCTCTCCTCCTCCTCGGCCGGTGCTCCAGTCTCTACCCAGTGCTGCCAGGGAGTGGGCTGTGCCCTGGAGACCGCCTGAGCTCATACCTCAATGACTTTGGCTGCCCCATCAGTCATGGCCAGCGGGCAGCTGAAGCCTCCAGAGGCGCTTGAGAACAGGTACAGCTTGACAGCCTGATGCAGACGGCTAGGGAAGAGAGAGTGGTAACAGGCAGGTTATGGAGCAGTTCAGCAGCAGGAGGATAAAACGTCTTGACTAGGAAGAGAGGGACAAAATACAGACCAAACAGGTGAGAATCAGACCGCTCATTTCTGAGAGGGCAAAAACTGTTTCAGCCGGGAAGAGAGGAGCAGCAGGGTTTCTCTGTCCCAGAGGGACCACCAGTGCACGGCTGGGGGAAGGCGTTGCTGGCCAGCTGGTGCACATTAAGTGCAGTTTTTAAAAATAAGAATTGCGGGTCTGTCTCCAGAGGCTGGAATACAGTGAAGCTGCAAGTAAAATCCCAGACCTTTATCTGCGTTACAACTAATGCATGTAAAGCTGGAGCAGTGCAGGGAGCTGCCAGGCCCCAGAATCAGGAAGGTGACATGAAGGAATATTAAGATCAACTGCAGACCATTAGTTACGGCTTGTCATTGCCGATGTGGAACATTACAGTGGACAGACACTGCTGTTCAGTACAGCAGTAGGTGTGCTTTGTCCATGCATCATCTGCTACCCATTACACAGCAAGTTCAGTCCTGGAGGATGCTCGGTATACGCTGCTGAGAACAACCAGCAAGGCACCGAGTCACTCCCATTCTCCCCCAGTTACCTCCAGTTGGAGTATCTTCTCTCATACGCCTCAGCAATCAGCCCCTCTTCAGCTGCAACCTCTTTCATCCTTCTCCAGGCCGAGCAGGTGACGATGCGATCCACCCGCTGCCCCCAGGCATCGTACTGCTGAAACACGGGGGGCTTCAACTCGCATTCCCATCCTAGAGGTATGATCTTGGTGAGCAGACGGTTTCCAAACCTCTCCAGGTCCTGGCTCACCTCCTCCAGCACCTGTGAAGCCACAAGAAGAGCCCTTCAGCATGGCCCTGGACGGCAAGGAGCCTTGGCCCTAGCTGGAGAGGCAGCAGACTGGCCACCGGTCTTGCGGTGCTAGTGGTCTCGTGCCACTCGGCCCTTCCGTGTGGTCTGTGACGCAGCAGGACAGCTTGCCTCTTCGCCTCGGCTGGCACAGCTGTGCTCAGCTGTCACCTTTCTTTTTTTCTAAAACCATTTTTTCAAGTTACTTTTGGCAGCATCTTTGCATTTTACGAAAGACAGAAGAGCTTTAGTATCAGGGCTGAGAACGGCACAGATGCACACGAGCAGGGGGGTTGGACGAGACGGTCTCCAGAGCTCCTTCCAACCTCAGCCACCCGTGATTTACTGCTGCAGCAGAATGCCAGGGGAAGAGCTGCCAAAAGCAGAGGGCCTTCGTCTGTATTGGAAAACTTCCACTGGCTCGGTAGTTACCTGCCCATCCGATTAGAAAAGGAGGGACGGTGCAATCATTTGCACTTCAGCCTGGCACGCAGGGTGTCTAGAGTCAAATCTCTGCATCCAGCTTCCTGAAGGGCCCTGGGTGAGGATTCACGGGCCCTCCTTCCCATCGGGCTTGGCTGCCTGGGACGGAGCAGCCTGTCCGTAGCTAACGGGGGGAACCGGCACCCGCAGAGGAGGGATTCATTCCAACCCTCCCGGGTACCTCTCTTAAGGTGACAGGAGTTGCCTTCTGCAAGTGCTCTTCACCGTCTGTGGCCAAAGCCTAGCGAAGCTGCCCAGACTTAAATAACCTGACTTACAGATGATTAAAATCAGGCCAGGTGGACACAACAGCTAGCACTGTCGGACCCTCGTTAGCATAAATACATCCAAGACTGTAATGAGGGTCACAGAAGCACCTGATCTTTCATCAGAGGAGTATTATTTGCTGCTCTCCAGCCTCTCAAGAGATGCTTGTTTCCTCCTCAATACAACAATAGTGGAGATGAATGCCATAGTTGCTGTACCCAAACCGGTGCAACTATAAATCACATTAATTTGATATTCATGAAATACAAACACTGCTTCTTCCTTTCCCTGCTTCCCCCTGTATTGACTTTTCATTAAACCCCATCCTGTGTGATTGATCCCTTCACCATGCTGCCGTTCAGCATCTGTAATGAGGATCCAGCGCACGCTGTCCAGTCAGGAGTCTGGAAGTCTCCTTCCTCAAACCAGCCAGTTTTCCCTCAGCTGAATGGTGAAATACCCCCATTAAAAATCACAAAATGCCTCCTGTGCGCTGGTGGTGGAGCTCAGCTGGGATGGGTGTATGCCTCCAACGCTTATCATCTCTTGACAGCACTTTGAAAGTTGTTTTAGAGGCATAACCTAAGAATCCAAGGTTCATGGAGTTCACTGACCCCTGAAGCAGAAGAACCTTTGAACTGTTTAGCTGGCAGTTTTTGTGGGCAGAAGAGTATGAGTCTACCAGACAGGTCTTGTGGTCAGCACACTACGGTGAACTCAAACTACAAGAGTCCCTTCACACCCACACTTTCTGAAAACCCCCAGATGCCTGTGAGCTCGTGCCCCGAGCACACGCAGCCTTACAAACCCCCCCTGTGCTGCCCAAGGGAGTGTGTTGATTTCCAAGGCAAAAGAACCAAATCAGAGCGCCTGCATTTGTGACTGCCGAATGTAACATGCAGGAGGCTGGGTGCTCCATGAGACGTACACCAGGATACGGAGGGGGCATCTGCAGGCCATCGGGCTCAGGGCTGAAGCCACCGCCTAGCAGCAGCTGCCAGGTGGTCTCGGTCACCCTGATCTGTCCTGTGATGTCCCAGGGATGAATATGCTGGAAATGTGCGAATTGCTGCACACGAAGAGTGCAAACAGATCATCCTTTACATTAAAGGGCGTATCTTCAGGGGGATCGAAGACCAACAGATACCTCTCTTCTGCCTTGCCCAGACAAAGCAGGTGCTGCCTTCTGTGTTCTCCAGAAATCGCCTTCAAAGCAAGCAATCTTTTCCTCCGTTCCAGGAAAATTTCTGTGTTCACTGGCGAACGCAGGCGAACAGTACAGCAGGAATCGACCGCCAGCAGGGCGTCTGCTTTGGTGGGACGCAGAAAGCTGGGTCTGCGGCTGCTCCCCTGCAGAGGAAGGTGCTCCCCAGGCCGCAGAGAAGCGGGTGCTGCAGGCAGCAGGCAGCAGCGGCAGGGCTCTCCTTCCAGCAGCAAGGCAACACTGCCCCGCGGGGACCAGCACCGAAACGGGAGCGAGAGGCTGCTGGTTCTCTAGACCATTTTGCAGCCGCTTTCTCTCTTTGGGGAAGGAGCCGAGAGCAGCTCTCAACCTTGGCGAAAGGCATCACTGAT
>Ga0181612_128175_pt1 | contig 11057 bp, 4 predicted proteins | sample HoacroProtozoa21_FD_119630 | JGI IMG/M metagenome (GOLD analysis project Ga0181612, IMG submission 119630) | Hoatzin crop microbial communities from Cojedes, Venezuel. Combined Assembly of Gp0051906, Gp0051904, Gp0051908 | reverse complement strand
TCGTTGTTGTTCCTGTTTTCCCTCTGTTTGCTGCTCTGTTAAACTGCCCTTATCCCGACCCACCAGTTTCTGCCTCTTTCTTTCCATTCTCCTCCGCACGCCGGCGGGGGGAGGGGCGGCCGCGTGGCGCTTTTGTTGCCGGTGGCAGCCGAAACCAAAACACTGTCCTTTGTGGTAGCTTGGAGTGCTCCCTTGTCAGTTCAGATCTCTCTCTACTAGTGCGGATCAGTTACATTCCTGATGGATAATCCCCAGGATATTCCAAGAGTTTGAAATTTAGACTTTGGACCAGGGGCCATCTTTGTTCTGTCCATTCTCATCTGCTGCAGAGGAATCTTTTCTAGCCGGTTCTTATAACCTTGTCAATGGTTGCAGTCTTGGAGAGTCTGCTGAGTTAGCTTCTCTTTAGAAAAATTTTGCATAATTCTAAGCACTTCATAAAGCTCTGTTAAAGCAACAGAGCCTTAACACACATTGCTGTGTTGAAAAATGTTAGACATAAGGACATTGTCAGCTGCTTTGCTGAATAAGGGTTACAGCCTTAACACAACTTTTTTTGCTCTCTGGTAGTGTGCGCTACACTTGTAGGGTTAAAACAGGCGGTGATAGGAGTGAGGAGAAATAGCTCATCTTGCAAAGGTTAGCTTAGTTTATCAGCCATTCTCCTAAACTACCCTTATTCATTAAAAGCAAATGATGTTCCACTAATAAAATGTGATCCTTGCTTACACAAATTTATTCTGACACAGCCTTTAATAAATTGGAAGGAGAAAGTGCCAAAACCCCTCCGTTGTGCACATCTCTGGTATACGATACTGATACGCTTTGACACCTGCACATTTCAGTTTACATCAAAGGTCACTTTAAACTGGGAGGGAAAAAGAGTTTAGCATAAAGTCAGCAAGTTTACTTTAGGTTTTTTACAACAAAAGTACCACTTTAGGAAGTCTTTTCTTAAAAAAAAAAAAAAGCTATGCTGTGTACTTCAGACCTGTATGCCTGAAAAAGTAGCAGAAAAAACTGTTTGAGGAAAGATTCTGCTACAGAGAAGCAGGTGGGAATTGCTATATCCCACCTGACCCCACAATTGCTACCCTGGTTGTGTCCCTGGTTGATAACTGGTGATCAAAACATCCTATAATAGCCAGAGTTGGGTGAAGCATCTCTGTGTCGTGTGCTGCCATGTTTGGTAGCCTGGCTGAAGCCTAGAAATGCAAAGCAGTGTGTAATAGAAAAGGCTTTGGGCCCACCATAAGAAATGAATTCTGTTCTTCTTCATTGATAAGCTTTAGGTTCATGATACTAAGAAAACAGGTGGGTTCCTGTGACTCCTGCTTGGTTTTACTCAGTCCAATAAAAGCGAATGTGAAATGTTGACTCTGTGTATGGCATCATGGTGGTGGCACTTCTGGTTTATTTGTAGCAGGACTGAAAATGGATTAAGGAGAGCGTTGAAAGCTTTTATCTGAACCCACAGCAATTTCCTCCACTGAAAAGAACGCTTGGTGCGCGGCCAGCAGAGATGAGTGTCCAGTAAAAGAGAGATGTATTAAAGTTTCTGTAAGATGCTTCCTGTAGCTTTGTAGAAGAGTCAGCTGGGGAAGGTCTGAAACTGGGTCAAAGTTAAACAGAAAACCAGAGTTTCATGTTGCTGAAGCACTTGTATTTAGAAAGTTTTTTTTTAAAAAATCAATTTAATCTTATTTCATTGTGTAGTCAATTTACTGAACATCATGTGAAATGGGATCCTCATTCTGCAAACATCTTCACCTTCTTATGGGTTATAAATACGTGTTGATGTTGGAAGACAATACAGTATATTATGTCTGCAGAATGGCCTGAAGGTCAGCCTCTTTGACAAAGATGGGGAATACAAAAAAAAAAAATTCAGATAATAAGTTGAGGATATTCTGTAAACAGTTGTTGATCTGTGTTGACAAGGTTTTGGGAGATAATCGTGAATGAGGTGATAGGGCAGATTGCTTTAATGTTTTTCACTGAGGGAAGAGAACTTGAAAAATTGTTCTGGAAAGAGAGGCAGCAATATGAGGTTTCATGCATGTGAAATGATATCTAATGCTAATTTTTTCTTTTTTTATTTTTTTAATAAAGGGATAAAGCTTCACTTCAAAATTAGAAAGGGATTACACCCTTGAACAGGTCGAGAAGAAGGCCTGATCCTATGAGAGTTTCTATAAGTCTTGGCATCACATAGTTTCAGCAGAGGAGTGTTCTCTGGTAAACATATGACCAAATTACAGGCTCCTTTACCTTTAATATCTGCTTATGTATTGGAAATCATGCAGAGCTCTATGTACGTAGTCGCTTTAAGCCCCCAAAACTTGTTTTATTTTTTCTTTTCATCCCTAATGGTTAATCAGAAGCACTACACAGAGTTGAGAAACATGATTTTCCTTAAGCAAAATAAATATAATGTTCAGGAAAGAAATTGGATTTAATTTTCCTCCCTGGTTACCTAGGAAGACATCAAGGGCAAATTTATCTTGTCAGCTCCTTGTGTGCTGATCTCTGAAGAAATGAGTGAAATCTCCTGTGGGATGAACTTTTTTACTGTTGCTTCTCAGACTTCATCTCTAGCCCTGAAGTATTTAACTCCAGGTTTTGTAGTCTCTGTTACATTTTAAAGTACAGACCTGTGATAAAAAGGAGGGTGGCTGGGTTCAAAGGCAGGATTACAGACATTTTTCTACTTCCAGCAGCTGGAGACTGCAAATACAAATTTCTCTTCCTGAACACAAGCTGCTTTGAGCTTCTCCTCCAGCACTGTCATCTAGTCTAATTCTTGTGTCCTGGAGCCTCCTTGCTGCCGCAGCGAGAGCCGTGAACTCCCAGTTTCCCTCCCCAGGCCTCCCTAGGAGGTTTTGGAGAACGCTGCTTCTTTCCGTGCCATGCTCTTTCCTCATCCCAAAGCAATAGGATTGGGCAGTAGCTGTTGGTATGGTGCTGGCTTTCACTGCTGCCAGTCCTGTGACAGAGTATTGGTTTATTGGGATGGAAAGGGTGGTGGAAATGTCCTGATTTCATACTGAAGTGAGAGTGCTATAGCTTACAGCCATGCTGAGAGAAGCTGTACTCTGAGGCTCAGTCAGCAGCTCTCCGCTCCATTCTGCCAAAGCTCTGGAGCATGGGCACCTTGGTGGAGGCAATGCTGCCCGGTCCTACACCAGCACTGCCTCAGCTACCTGAAATCAGTTTCAGCTGAACTTGAAAAACAGCAGCCTCTTATTCTGGGTGTGTTTTCACCTCTGATATATCACAGTTCATGGTGCTCTGAACTCTGCTTTGGTTTGTGTGATGCAGCTCCCCAGAGAGGCCAACCGCTGCCTTGTCAAAGTAAATGCCCTTCGTGGAAGGAGAGGCACTCTGAATTTCAAATGCTGCTTCTCTCTAATAGAGCCTGATAGACGGAGACTGCTTCATGTTCCTGTGCCTCATGACCTGACAGAGTCAGCAGCTCCCTGTGCTTACTGACAAAAACTTTCCGAGATGGGCTTTTGCCCTGCTTCTGACATGCACCCTCCTTTCTCCCACAAACCATTAGGTGGTTGACCTTAGCCACCCCTCCATTCTCATCAGTTCTTTAATGGGCAATTAATTTGAGTTTAGCAGTCTATAAGGAGAGTGATTTACCTTCTTTTTTACCCAGTAGTTCAGGCAGCTTGTCTTTTCAAGGTGGTCTAGATTGTGCTTGCTATTAGTTTCTTGGGTTAAACTCCACTTGTCTTATTTCTAACCAGTAAAAAAAATATTTAAGTAGGGTTAAGAGGGCAGGAATGTTGTCAGTGACTTCTGTGGAGTTAGGAGTTCAACCCCTCAATACTTGATTTTCTGTGTTTATGAAAAATTGCTACTGCTGTTTTGGGAATAGGAGGCTAATGTAAAAGCAGGATGCAAAACCAGTAATGCTTCAGAGCTTTCATGTACAGTACACAACTTCTAAAGTGCTGGACATAACTGGGGGGAATGTAATTCTCTGCCTAACATTGCACCTCCTGGACATCTTACTATCACTTCTGTTTCTTGTCTTCCTGTCTCCTTGGAATTCAAAATATAAAACTACATGTTAAAGGAAACGGGATTACTCTCTCCTTTGGCAGGTTAGTTATAGGAGATCAAGATTTGTGCCTTTCAGGTTTAAAAACAAAATCATTTATTGTTTCTGTCTTTGGCTGCTTCAGGAAAAGACCAGAACTTTTTCACAAATAGTTGCTTTATTTTTGCTTAACCTGAATCGGAATACATGCTGGCTTTTTTCAGTATGTAAGACGAGTAAAGATTATAATTCATTTATCACAAGAGGTTGAACAGTGTTTTTGTAAGTACAACCTATGGATCACGCTGTTATAGCTGAGTGTTTACATACATGGAGATATTTAGAGCTGTGTTGAAAGCCTCTCCGTGACAAAAGAACTTTACCCTGAGTATTAGCTGATGGACAGGATTTGTGGTCGCTGCAATTAGATCCAGCAACAATTGTAAATAACCTGGCTGTTCAGTTGTGTTACACAGAACTTGAGAAATGTAATAGTTGTGATGTTTTTCCTGTAAGTCATGTCAAAAAGATACCTATGATGAACTATACAGGCTGTTTGTGCAACCACAGGTGCTACTACTGTGTAGTAAGAAGCAATCGGAGTGGCTGATCTTGCAGACATGACAGACATAGCAAAGGAAATTTTCACCTTTATACTATTTCATAATAAATCATCCAATATGACCTTACGACCCACTGGAATTGCCAGCTTCTTGTTCACTGGGTATGACTTTGTATTTGTGTGGGATGGGTCTTTCTTGATACCTTCTAACTGATGATATTACAGCAAAAAGAAATTATTTTAAAGACAGCAAAACTGGTTCCACTTTCCTTGGCTTCACCTAGCCTAGAAAATGGATGCTGATTGATTAGACTTTCAAGATTATTCCTCTGCAAAGTATCCTACACCTGTTTTGATCTGAATGAAAACCAGAGAGTGAATGTTCTACACCTACTTCCAGACAGCTGCAGAAGGACAGAACTGCAATGAAATGTGTTGTTTTAAAGTCTCTCTTCGTACACTAGACATCTTGGGTCCTCACTGCTCTGAATTTTCCATCTTAATTTTCTGGAAAGCTGAAGTTTTAAATCAAGTTAGTGGCAGGGCTCCCTTTTGGGAAATGTGTGTAATTTGTGACCTATATTTATATGGATGTTCATTGACAGTAGTTTAAGGACTTGGTTCCTTTCATGCTGAGCTGACTGAGGGTGCTTGCATGGTCTGTAACTGCACCTCAACTGGTTCTGTGCTCCAGATAAGCTGGATTCTTACCTTCTGTCTTTGACACATTCAGAGAAAAATGTATCTGCAGTTTCTGCAAGTGGCTTAATGCTTCATGAGCAGGAAAAGTCTGGCTTATTTTGGGGTTTTACCCACTTGCTGCTTGGCTCCAGAGCAAGGCAATTGAAACCCAAGTCTTGTTGCATTCTGAGAGAAAATGGGATGTAAAAGGGAACTATGAAAATGAAAAATCTTCTGGTGGAAGGCAGGGTGTGAGTTTGCTACTTCAAGTATATAATAATTCTAAGAATGTCTTGTAGAACACTCATCAAGATCTTATGAGAGAGGAAAAATTGCTCAGAAAGCCAATAATTTGCATTAATGCACTGTAACATGAAGCTATTGCTCAGTGGCAACTGGTCCGTTAGTGTCTTTGCTGTAGTGAATCTGCTGCTGCAGACATGACTGCGGCTTGGTTTTGAAGAATTACTGTCAAGCTTTGTAAGTCATAACTAAGTAATAGAGTGCAATTGTCTCACTGAAGCACAACCTTATAAAAACTCCACTGCTCTAAGCTTAGCATATCAATTGTGTGCTAAAGATAAGTTGGTAAATAATCAAAGTTTTATGAGGCTTCTCACAGACAGTGTAATATGTAACACAAACAAATACGTTTAGAAGTGGCAAAGAGTAGAGAGCAGAAAGGATAATGTCTGGTATTTTGGTAGCTTGACCTTTCAAATCTTCTTTGTCATTTGGGAAAACAAATTCCACTGTCAATAGACTTGCTTACATATCAATAAAGTAACACCGAATTCCAGTAGAAAAGTGCATGCAAGAAGTAAATCCTCTTGAAGCGAGTGATGTTCAAATCCTACATGTCCTTGACAGCCTATATGCTATTCTGATTCCCGCCAATTTCAAATGGAGCATTCCCCGAGCAAAGACTGCCTTGACACACTGGTGTTGCACCTATGTTTCTTCAAGATCAAAGGTTAACAAAGTGTGAGGATAAATTCCCATAGGAGTACTCCAGGGGCTGCAGATGGGCAGGAGAGAGTCCCAGCTGTGGGGAGTGGACAATGCTCCCCTCTGCAGAGAGCCAGTCCTCACAAAGGCATTAACTGCATAAAAAGCACCCATTTACTTCAGACTCCTCTCCACGAACCACTCGACAATGACCCACAATTAGACAATACCATGGAACCTTTATTTCTCAAATGGTTTTGTGGGTTCAGGAAAAACTAGGCAGATGGTTGCAGACAGTCCAGTCCGCTAGTGCTGTAGTTCATTTGGAATCTACTCCCTTGGCCCAGACAAGAGGCAGAAGAGCTCTGAACACTGCTAACAGTTCCCTTGATCTCCTCTGAGACCTCTCATACTGCTTAAATGCAGTGACTAAGGCATACCTCAGGGGTCCCAGAGCCTCTCGTATTTTTCCCTTATAAGGGTTAATCTACCTTTGATAGTCAAAAAGGAAGTACATATTAAGAAAAACATTTCCTTTCTAACGTGATGTAACCGCCTGTTAATTTTGAGATAAACCCCTCTTCTCCAGAATGCTGCTACAAGTATGAGAGAAGGCAGAAAAAATGATTCAATTTTCAGTGCTTCAAATGACTGGAGACCCTTCTAGATCTAAGAAAGAGGAAGAGAACTTCCCTCCTGAGTAGACGCCTTATGATACCTCCATTTCCACTCAGAATCCTTCCCTCTAGTGCACAAGCAGGAACCTCATATATCCTCCCATTTAAAGCGCAATATTCCTTTTCACTTGGTTAAACAAGGATTTTCAACAGCTCCTGAGGGAAATACAGCTTAATTCAATCTAATGCTGAATGATGGATGCAATACTAAAATTAACAGCATCTCTTCCGCAGGACCTTTGGTTCTATCTTTGCTGCCACCACTTGAAGTCCTCCACCTATTAATAATGCAGTGAAAAGCAGCAGCGATGGTAGGAGTCAAAGTGCTGTTTAATAACTCATCTGGGTGCAGACCTGAAATTCAGGCTCCAATGTCCTCTCTGAGTTGAGGCAGCACAGATATTCTCTAACTCCGAGTGAACAGAGTCCTAAGCCTTTACATGTTAAACACATTCAATGTTTCCAGTTAATTTCATCTGACGTCAATCAAAGCTCCACTAAAATCACTCTCGGGGAAGGTGGTGGGAAGGGAGGGGAGTTGCAATACTTCTTAGCTGGCTTTGAGTTCTTTGCATTAAGAAAAATCACAGAACGCATCTGGGAAAAAGGAAAGACCTGTGTCCAAACCAGTTCTTTCTGAAGGTTACATTGCCTGCTCCACTTCCATTGGGAAAGTGTAGGAGAATGGGAGAAATGGTTTTGACTATACTATAACAGAAGAAGAGTTTTTCAAAAGAGATTTGTGGGCTTCATTTCTAGGTAAGCTCAAACAAAAATACCATGAGCTGAGTAACATCCTTTAGTCTGAAGAATTATTAAATTGGATACAGTTCTGTGCTCATAGACTAAATCGCAGTGAGTTTGCTTATCTGGAAACTGTTGAAGCAAGGTGCTCTGAGTTGCCAAGAGCTGTCCAGTTATTAGCTGGGCAGTACTTGCAGAAAGCAGTAATTCTTACTTGGTGAATTATCCACTCTCGAATGAGAAGGAGACACGAAAGAGGGAGAAGAAAGGATACTTTAGTGCTTATAGAGAGAAAGCAAGCTGCAAGCTACCTGTGGATAGTCTGTTCTGTGGGGCAAATGAAACAACTATATATTTAGATGGCATGAAAATATGTTTGAACTATAATAAAATGGGATGCAGGTCTTGCCAAGTGTCCTAACAATAAAAAGGGTGGTGGGGGTCAGCTTTTTTTTTTGGATGAGACTAAGGGAGCTTTCATGAGTTTTGCCAGCATTCCTATCTGATCGCCTACACCGCACCAGAGAATGGATCCATACTTTCGACTAGTCTGAGGAGAGAGAAGTCTCCACGCTGGTCACAACTCTGGGCATTATAATGGACTTCCCAATTTTCTTATCCTAGTGACTGAAAGGTTCCTTGGCCTGGGAAAATCGCTAGTGGCTGCTAGCCCACCAGCCGAGTTAGCCTGCTGTGGTTCGTCCCGTGATTCCGCCTCCATTTCTTTCTGCACAGATGCAATCAGACTTGGTCCCTGTGCCATTTTGCCTGTGTCAGTTCTCTTCATTATTTGTTTTTTTCAAGTTTCTCTCCCTTAAGAGAAGAGGCTTGTGCCAAGAGGTTGGGATGTGGCGCTTGCAGAAGAAAGCAGAGGCCCAAGAAGAGGCACCAGAGGCAAAAAGGGAGAGAAGGGGCTGCTCCCCACCTCATTTAGTGGCTCTGGTTCTCTTCCACTGCTTCCCCAGTCACATTACTCCTTTACACTGTTCTCTGCAGGTGCCAGTTCCCACTTGTCTGTGCCTATATTTGATCTGTTTACTGCATTCACTGGGGCTGACAGACATCATGTCTTGTTGGTGCCTCATAGTTCATTTTTAAGTGTTAAATGAGGTATATAATCCTATTATGATTATTCCTGCCTTCCCTCATTTTTCCCCCCCTTAAATTAAAATTGCTTAACAACTTTAATCAAACTCAACCAAGCTCTTGACTAAACTAGGAAATGTTGAGAACATCTCATTGCATTTCAATTTAGTATGTTTTAATGGGAAGTAGGAGGTACAGATGCTATTGAAAAGCATGAATAAGCCCTGAGAGACTTGGCAGAACACTATCATGAGAAGGAAAGAGTTGAATGCACGATTCTATAATCCATGCGTTGCCAGAAGCAATGGCCACATGCCACAAGCCTTCATGTGCAGCCAAACTCTATCAACTGCACTAACTGCTATAACTAATCCTATTTACTGTCATCACTCACCCTAAAAAAAAAAGGAAGTTGCAAAGTGTGAGCTTCCTATTACCTATATGTCTGGTCTTGTATCTTGCCTTTCCAATGTGATTATGTAGGTAAGTACCGAGTTCTTTGCTAGATGTACTGGAGAATTATTTGAAAGGGAAATATTGCCCATTAATTCTAGAGAAAACGTCAACTTGTTTGTTGGTGCGGAGAGGAAGGCCCTCTGTAGAAATATGTAACATAAAAGCAGAAACATCTAAAAAGTACAAAGGAGCTATGAAGACCAAGTGAAACCAACCACTTTTCAACACAACTGCTGATACTTGTGTGCATTCTGAACAGTAAACCAATGTCACCTGAGTTAGCTCATAAATGTTTCAGCAGCAGGAAACTCTGGCGGTTAAACTGAGGATATAATGCTAAGCATTTGTTTTAAAAAGAAAAAAAAATTAATGCAGATTACTCAGTTCTGAACCACAATGTATCGAATGTTTCTGTGGAAATGAGAAAGTCATGAGCAGCTCTCAATGGCCCTAAAGGCAACTTCTTTTTTAATCTCTCAGATTCTTAGGAGGTGAGAATATTCAGTTATGAATTGTTCAGTGTGTCGTTCAAAGCTCTGTGGAGGTTTAGGCTGACTGCCGAGAGGGTTGCTGTGCCTTTACTGTGAGCAGAGACCTGGTAGCTCTCTCCTGGAGTGCAATGTGAAGCTGTGGGAATTGCCACCCAAAGGCAGGAACAAGCAGTACCGGAAATGTGCACCTGGGGTCTGCTGGTGCACCGTGCTGTGTGGACGTAGGGACACCTATAGAAGCTAATACTGGACTTGAAGCCCAAATGGCCAGAGAATGGGTAGAACTCATTCACTGCGGCTGACACAGGGTGAGCTTTAATGGGTCCATCTGCAGGGACTGGAGTTCACCTCCCCTGTGATGGGTCTCTGCTCAGTTGTCCTCTAGCAGGTGGGTTTAAACCAGTCTGCAAGTGGGCAGCTGAATTCTAGGCACACACTTCCCTTTACCAGAGAAAACAAGTCCTTAAGTTGTGGGCAGGTGCCTTGGATCAAGTGATACCTTAAACTGCTGCACACTAAATCTTGTCTGTTAACAGCCCTCTCTAATGAGATACAGCACTCTCTGCACTGCACCGTTATCTTCTAGTGCAGGTCTACAACAAGGAAAGCTCAGTGGGTAAGCAAGGGAGAACTTGCTCTTGTTCTAATAAAAGATAGGATATATTCAGGCATTTTTGTTCACTTCAGAGTTTATCCTGTCTGTCTGGAGTGTTCAGTGGCAGATCAGGCTGACCATCCCGTTGGCACATCTGCATCCTGCTAAGCTTTCAGTCTTCCCTTCCCCAGTACATGTCTTAATAAATGAAAATATTCTCATTGCTCAGATTCAAAACATGTTTGTTCTGTATATTGGACCACAGTCCTTATGTGCTGAGCTACTGTTCTGTCTCACCTCACTTAAATTGCATTCTAGCTCAGCTTATTCAAATGGAAAATGAATTCTGACAACTGGCATCTCTTCATTATCCTGATTGGTGTAAATCTAAAATTTATGGTTTGAACATTAGCGAAGCCGTTGGATTCGGAAACTACCTCATCCTATTATCCGTTTAATAGAAAGCACTTTTCACTTTTTCTAAGCGAAAATTTGAAGAATTACCTTTTTTCCTATGTAGCTTCAGCTTTTTTCTCTTTCTCCATTCAAAAGTGTGCCAAACGATCTACTGCTTGTGCAGCCTATCAATGAAACTGTTGTAAGACATCGCTGTGCTCACTGATTCTGTCTTCATAGAATTCAGAAAATACACCAACAGAGAGAGTTTCTGACTACTAAATGTGCTACGCAGTCGAAAATAAAACAAGGAGAAGTTGAAGGAAAATTAGGAATATAGAATCACAGAATGGTAGGGGTTGGAAGG
>Ga0181612_120175_pt1 | contig 11057 bp, 4 predicted proteins | sample HoacroProtozoa21_FD_119630 | JGI IMG/M metagenome (GOLD analysis project Ga0181612, IMG submission 119630) | Hoatzin crop microbial communities from Cojedes, Venezuel. Combined Assembly of Gp0051906, Gp0051904, Gp0051908 | reverse complement strand
TTTCATGTTCAGATATACTAGAAGATATCAGAGGAGAAGTTTCTGTCAGTGAGTTAACACCTGCATAGCTTTGAAATTAATTGTTTAGTATGCTCATTACTCTTAGAAAAAATAAATATGTTCTTATTACATTCACTTGGTGAACCTATGTATCTTGCAATACACTTAATGTTACTTGCTGTGAGGGAGATTACAACTCTTTTTAAGCAAATTGGGTAGATTAATGGGATGGAGTGGGTTAAATTGCTCTCCACGTGCATTCCCTAGCGTGCCTAACCTACTCCTGAATTTTAGTTGGTATATAGAGAAGAGTTTAGCTGAGGTTATGCTCTGTGAAGCAACTGGGGTAAAATAGGATATAACCTGTGTGTTGCAGGGGCTGGGCTAGGTAAATGTGCTGTATGCTAGAACAAAGCAAATAATACATGGGATCATGTTTTGTGCCCATAACCATAGTCTGCATGTGAACAGTTGCATTTTCAGCGGCTTCATTGTGGCTGTGTGTGTATTGATCTGTGGTGAACTTCAGCAAGAGTTTTGGGGCTATTCAAAAGAAACTTCACCAATAAGCTAGAGAAAGTGGACAGAATCCATGAAAACAACAAATTGCTTTGTCTTATTAAGAAGCCTATACAGTTTTAATACTACAATGTGTGACAGAGCCTGAAGAGGGTTTTTCTAATCCTTATTCTGGTTTTGATTTACCAGTAACAAAGATGAGGATTACTAAGGACTGAATACTCCTGATGCAGCTCACTGATTTCATTATGAGTTCTTCCAAAAGTAACCTTAACTACTGAATTTTTACCAAATTTGCTGTTTCAAATGAGAGATAAGGTCCATGTAACCAGGACACCTTGCTAAGGTTGTTACTTTGAGAGGGAGGAATAAAAAAGCTGAAGATTTCAAAGTTTAGTAATTTAAAGAAAATCTTTCAAAATTTGCAGTAATGTCATATATTTTACAAAGACAAGGCTAGACCAGCAGAATTTTTTTATGACTGCCTGATGATAGGTAGTCCCACCTATGATGTAAATTGTACTTTTTTTCTTAACACCATCCCCTCTGTGCCCCACACCCTGATTGGTGTTGTAGTGTTCCTAATAAGCATAGTGCTTCCATAACTTTATTTTGCTGAGTATGCGTTTAATTAAAAATCAGATTTAATTGCAATAGCTTCCTGTGATTTCAGCTAAAAGGTGCCTTTATGAGTTGGGAATAAGAGTGTGACACTTTTAATGAAATGAGATTTCTATACCAGAAATTTATGTTGGATCACTGCAGAGCATGTGCCAAACCTTTCTTGATTTACCTGAAAATGCTGTATTGGAAACAGGACTCCCAAATGCAGAATGTGTTCTATCCCAAATGACTGCCTTGAAATCACTTATTTTGGAGTCATATTAATTCAACTTCTTGATAAATTACTCACTGTAGTATAACATGCTGTTTTAAAGCTTTTACAGCCTTTTCATTAATACATGATAGTGAAGATTAGAGCTAGTATTTTTTGTGTAGACTTCTTAATCATAGCCTTTAAAGTAGAAGCTGAGCAATAAACATCTAATGAATAGCTTATGGCAAGTTTATTCTCAGAAGCTATGTTACTGTGTTGGCACAGATCAACATAACCATTTATCACTAAATTAACAGAATTTTAAAAACTGTAGCTATCATGCATGCTAGTCATTCTCAATGTACATTACATATCAGTACTATATAGCATTTTAGGATACTTGCAACCTACATCAATATATGTTAGTCATGATGAATATGTTCCCTTTTAGAAGAGGATGTCTTGGAGAATTAAACCACTCTTTAATATTTTTTAGCTCATAATAAGTTTCATCTTTTAAAAGGCATAAAAGAAATCATTGTCGTGGGTTAGTACTGAAGGAATTCCTTAAGGTAGTTGCATTTGAGGAAGTCATCTGCAGTATGTATTGAGTTGTGTTCAGTAAAAACAGGCCACTTGGCTTTCTTCCCAAAGAGAAGTCTTCAGATTAATCTGTGAAAATAATAAAAGAAAGTATAGTATTTTGATGGTGCCCATAATCATCAGCGTTGTGCAAAGCTGCAAACTTAACTCTACTATGCATGTTGTACAGCTGTGCCACATGTGTGTACTCAACATGGGCTGAATTTACTTCTGTGTACTGACTTATAGCCGTATTTCTTTCTCCATCAACCACAGTACGTAAATATATTTATACAAAAATACAGCAGTGTTCTATTCTGATTGCAGCCATTAATGATAATGGATTTATACCTACTTTATTTTTAATGAAATAAATGTGGCCATGTATGTAAAACAGTAAATATATAATTCATAAGTTCTCCATTATTATACAAATAGCATCTTAATGTGAAATCCAAAGTTCACTAGTGCTCTGAAAAGTGATGTGTTATGTACCCACATCCTCCACTGGGGAACTTGAGTCTTGTCCTTTCAACATCTGGAGAGATCAAACAACAGTTCATCTGGCAAGAATAGAGAATCTATGTAGCAGAATAAGCATGGGATTGGGACAAGCAAGATCACAGATGCCCAAATAATTCCACTTACCAATGAGCTCTTTCCCTGGTCAGATGGCCAGTGTGTCTGAGAGACTGGAGGTCTCAGGATTCCCTTCTTTGTGTCCATGGTGGTTTATTTTTTATTTAACTGGGTGTATACGTGAAGTGTTAGTTGCAACACTCTCTCTAGAACTTTCTTCTCAGCAATTTTCCACTTACTGTCTGACCTATCTGAATTTATTTGTTAAATTTACTAAATGTCTGACTAGCGATAAACTGCACCAAAACAACCAGGGAACTTAAATGAATAGGAAGAAAACACCCTCACTAATTTTCGTTTCTGACAGTTTAACAGACCTAGAAGCATTTACATTACTTTCCCATTTAGGCAGTTAACTTCTGAGCGGTTCTTGAACACCGGGGACCTCTAGCTAGAACAGCCACCTTGGCCAACAATCCAAGATTTAGACAGATAGTATATTATTATGGTAGTGGGAATATAAGCAGCTTTTATATTGTATATATGATTTAGTATGTTCTGTGCCAGTTTTATTTCAGATTTAATTCTGGGACATGCTGCGCTATGTAGTCCTTTTGGATTTCTGCAACTGTTGAGCTTGGAGCCATGCTTCTGCTACAGAATTCCAACAGGACCAAACATATGGGGATTCTTCCGTCCTTGGCTTGCCCCACCATTTGTTCCACATTTTAAACCAACTGGTGCTGTACCCAGTGGAGTACATCTGTTGCAGTTTATTACTAGAAATTTGCAATTCATTTCAGTTTGCTAAAATAATTATAATATTCATGGCCAAGAGTACTGCATTAAGCAATTACAAAAGAGAGTGGGCAAAATTTTGCTAAAGTATATGTCTGATTCAGGACCTACTGCCTGATTTGGGTGAGTTGGGCACTCAACAGCCTATCACCAGTGAGTCAGATGTGCTCTGACAGTTGAGTTTGATCATCTTGAGAAATTAAAGTAGCAACTGAGATGCTGTAACTGACATCCCTTATGTGAATGTCCCTGCTCTGTTTTAATTAAGAATGAAATAAATTAGCATAAACCACCACTGAATGTTTGGTTGTCGCATCTTGCCTGAGGTACTCAGCTGGGGAACACCCAGAAATGGAGCAGAGTCTTTACTGCTGGAATTGCAGGGGCGCGTTTGATTACACCCTGTAACTGTTCCTGAAAGTAACAGCGTGGAGGCTGACAAATAGTCTATACCTTTTTGAATGTTGTAACCCGCTTTTTTTGCCTCTTTGTGCTTCGGGCAGTCTGGTAGTTACTGTCTTGGGCTACGTTGTTATTTGCAGGTAGATTTTTCAGGGAGGTGAGATTTCTGTTTTGTGAGAAAAATAGATGCTGATCAGTCCAGAGTAAGCATTAAATAGATGGTTAGAAAATGATCCCTTTCCATTTAAAAAAAAAAAAAGTCCCCATAAAGCAACATAATACAACAGTTTACTTTTTCATCATTATCATCCACTCAAGCAGACTTTTAAAATAAGGAAGCATGCTGATATAATATAACTCCATCATACTCATCATGTTCAGTCTCCATTTCTGTAAGTCAGTCTAGCACATCTTTGACATGTAGTAACAGAATAAGCACACCCTGTTCACCACAGTGGAGAAGTATAGTGCTAAAGTCAAGTTTTTTTAAAGGAAAACTTACAAAACCAATTGCAGGAGTTACAACCAACAATATGCCTGTTTTGGTTCTCTGTCACAGACCCGAGTCTGGATCTGTTGCTTGCATGCTGTTCACACTCACTCTTTGAAATGAATGAGGTCAGTTTTGCTACGGAAATCTGTCATTTGCCTGATTTGAAAAAGAGCTGAGGTTCCAAAAAGCTGATTTAATTTTTCGAGTTACACTAGTATAATGAAAGACATTAGAGACTTCGTTCTGCCTGTGTTGTCAGACCATCACTGTCACTTAAAAGTTCAGCTATATTCCCAACATTTGTTTGTGTCCTTGCAAATAAAAGCATTGTAAGATAGAGGAAGTTAAATTATCAGCTCACTAGGTGTAGAAGCGGGTTCTTGTGAAGGGGAAGTTGGAATTTATACTGAAATGGTGAAACATCCAGAAATAGCCCAGATCCTTTAAGATATTTCTGCTTACTTTGCTTTAGAAGTGTTACTTGAAGTGATATAATGAAGCAGAATTGTGTGTTTCTGCATGCAGTACATAGCAAACATCCGGGAATGGGAACCATTATCATGGCCACTAAGTATAATTCTGTTTTCTAGCAGTCCTAGAAATGTCTTTGCATACTCTAAGTGGTGTGGACAATACAAATCTAAACAAATCTATATGAAGCTGGGCTATAATACTGAGTAATTGTGTTTTAGTTTTGCGCAGCACTGTAGAAAAGTGTGAGGTGTGACTCAAGAGGCTTTGAACTTTTTTGGAAATTTTATCCATATTTTACTATTTTCTGTTTTCTTTCTACAGAATATTCTGGCTTTAAATCCCCGAAAACAGGTGCATGCAACTCTACATTCAACTGCAGCGAAGAAACAAGTCAAGAAGCAATGGAAAAGAAATTCTGACAAAAGCTGTTCAGTAAGTGCATGTTTATTAGTGCATCTGGAACATGCAATAATTTTTTGAGGCTGAAACCTCAGTTGTGTGAGAAATTAAAATTTTGAGTTTTCAGTGTTGTTCGGTAGCCACATTTGACTCCTAGTTCTGTTCCTGTAGATACAAAGTTACTTTGTGATCAGCTATTTACTTTTCAGAACCAAGTACATACCATACCTTTTTCCTTTTTGGGGATTTTGTAAGTGTTTGATGCAACTTTTTCGCCTTTTGTTGTGGAGTCTGATCAGTTTCAAGTATCAAGCAGTATCACAGCTGGCTCTCCACCTCCCGAGCCTCGCAGAGCCACTCGCTCGCCCTGGGTAGCCAGTGTCAGGTGCCTCCTCTGTACCCCGCAGGGCTACTGCACACTTGCTCCTTTTCTTTCTGTTTTCCAAGAGTAACACTGGGTAAAGCAGGACTTCACCATCCTTTCTGAGACTTTTAAAGATAATTTTATTTCAGTACAGAAATAGGGAAACCCATCATATGCACCTATTTTATATACATATGTATGTGTATATATATAGAGATACCTATATATGTACTATATATACATGACCATATGTGTAATGTTATATATAAACATGGAAAACGTAAATTGAAACATGGCTCTGGATTTTAAACTTTGTGCATTGTATTTTTTTAGGAAATAGGTGGTTTTAGAAGAAATATTTTTTTCATTGAACTGTCTGTATTCTTCAGTATTTCTGCCATTAGATATCATCATTTTCTCTCTAGGTATTTAGATTCCTAGTCTCAGTGTGATATTTCACTAATCCTATCAGACTTTGTTGTCTCTTTGATCTCTCATCTGATTAGAAGGTTTGTAGTGCTTCTACTGTCTTCCTACAGATTCTCCTAGATAATCCTCTAAATTCAGACGTCTTTTAGGTAGAGTACTACTTTATCTGCCAACTATTTCCCTTATGGATACAATGTTATGGTGTCTTTTCATAGTGTTATCAAAGCATCTTGTCCCACTAAATAGGAAAATTCAGGTTTGATGGTTGATACTCACTTATTAAAAAAAACACAAACAAAACAATAAACCACAAACCAAAACAAAAAATGTTCCTCAGGTTCTCAAATCCAGTATGACCAACAAATATTTCCTGGGAGGAGCAACCCAGGGTATCCTTAGCATTTCAACCATACCCTAGTATAGTTTCCTGTTTTACAGCATTGATTATAAGAATCTCACTCTTACTGTAGCTAATATTCTCATTTTCTTTATGTATTGTCTTAGATAATGTTGTAGTAACTGGAAACTAATGTACACAAAAAGCTTCTGTTTGTGAACAGGGATGATTATTTTGGGATGTCTGATGCAGTTATTGCCCACAACTGTCTGTTCCTGCTGCACAGATAGTTGAGCTGCTCAGCATGCAGCTCCTGGGCAGCTGCAGTTTACATCATTACGTTTTCACATGACCTGTAATCAATACTGGGCCGTAAACTCCTCCGTTTCAGAAACTTTGTTAGGAAGCTCAGGTAGCCATGCAGCAGGGCAGCTAAGTATCTGTGTAGTAACTTGATTGGCTGTTCCAGTGTAAATTATCCTGGTTAAACTTGAAACTATAGCATACACATATCTATTTTCCTAATGGGTGTGTTAAGACATATTTTTTAAACTTCTAGGCTTTAAGATCACTGTTGTTTATCTCTGACCTTTCCCCCATGTCAGCCTTGTTTGATTTTGGTATTCAGTTTATCCATAAAATGTTTGATATTTGAGGGTTTTGTTGTTAGTTATGAAAGTGCATAGCTTTCTAGAAATTGTCTCTCTTCCCGTGTTCCTGCTCTTAGCTGTGCATGCGTACCTCGTGGTGCCTCAGATGTTCCTGGATCCCCAAGGCCCGAGCTTGGGCTGTGCAAACAACACCGATTTTGTTTCATCGCTAGCTGGCGTGCCTTGGGTGGATTTTCATTTGAAGGAAATTCTGAATGTTGTCAAATATTTCAGGAGGATGTTTTGGCATAGGTTTTCAATCTAATAAACAACTTGGTTTTGTAGTTCTGCATTACTGCATGGAGATCTGTGCAGTCGTTAGGACCCTGCACCGGCAGAGATCTGCTCATGGGTTGCAACTTACAGGGCTAGAGGTTAGAGATAAGCAAATAGGTGTATCTGTACCTGTACACACCTTCATCACAGATAGTTCTTATACTCTATATTATGAATTATTTGGTAGAAACAACACATCATTTAGTTTGCAAGTCATGATAAGAAATCTAAAATACTTGAAGAAACTGTAAAGGGATGGTTCTTATTTATAGGCCGGTAATGGTCCTAGTTTTCAGCACTGTCAAACTTCTTCTTGCTCAGAAATACGTAGTTTACTTTTACTGTTCAAGACTTACCACACAGACTACTCTTCTGTCAGAAAAAGCCCTACAAAACTAAATACAAATCAAGCCTAAACATTTGTCTGGTATCCTGTTACATAAAAGACATTAGGATAAAAGAAGAGACTTTTTACATTCTCTAGATCATTGTTGTTGAGCGGTTTTAATAAACAGAAAACAAAACCATAGAATCTTTTCCTAGCCTTCGAAAAATAAGAAAGCCAATGTAGGAAAGGATACATTGAGAGCAATTTTCTGTTACATTCTGAAAAGCCATTGGCAGTAACATTTAGGCCTGCTAATGAACAGGTCAAGCTGTATTTGAAGTCCATAGGCAATGTACTTGTTTGCATTTCCTTAAAATCTGAATTTGGCTTCTAGCTTTGGATTCTTTTAAAGGTGTACTGATGCTGCTTTTGCAGACTTACTGTTGGAGCGAAGGTGGGAGTATAAAAATACAAAACTAATTAAATTAACAGCCCTCAAAACTCTGAACAAAACCTGCATCTGCTGAGGCTTGCACACAATGTCTAATACAGTTCCAGATGGCAGACTTATATATTTCCTCAGAATAATTACATAAGCGATATTTTAACTCCTAGGCTGCTATGAGATGCTTTGGGTTGCACATTGAACAATTTCTGAAGTGGAAACTGAGTGTCAATATCTTTCCTCAACACTGGAAATGCGTTCGCCTAGGGAAAGGTTCATTTATGCTTTCAATGAGTGATATTGATTATTTACTGTGTTAGCAACCAAATTTTGCTGTGAAAATGATTTATAGCTGTAGGTGCAAGATCAGTCAGCTTTCCTTCAGAAATTTTAACTCGGAGATTTAGATCAGAGTAGGTAAACTCTTTATTGCCGAGTCACCCTCGGTGGCAGTGCTAAATCAAAGCATTAACGCTCTGGTTTCTTCTGAGTCATGCTAAAAGGTGGTCTAAGCAGATGCCACCAGTCTGTCTGGGGAAACAAAGTTTTCTGTTGGTCAGAAGAAATTAAAAGTAGAAGAGTATTCAGGTGGCTATACTAATAATAAATCTTGGAGAAGGAATCAAAATTTAGATTGCATTAGGTCATCAATTTACAGATAAAACTAAAGCAAAGAAATGGACTGTGGATGCTCTGAGGACTTGCTTTGATTTCAGGGTTTTGCTAGTTAGTTCAGGATTATTTAGACATCTGATTTATGTTTTTATTTATACTTTCCAACTGTCTATAATTCTATTTCTGTATGTATTTTATTCTTGCTGACATTTCAATCATAAACTAGACGGTGTGTGTTTTGTGCATTTGCGTTCCACTGAGCACACTGAATTCCATTCCTTACTTTATGAATAGGGTTTCTAAGCATGAGACAAGTTCTGCTTTTACCTTGTACACGTGTGGGTTTGTTATTTTAATGAAATTCACCTCTGCAGTTTTTATAAATTCACGTGTCACTGGAGATTTCAGTGGGACGTTGTAGTCCAGCATTTTTTTTGTAATGAAACCTTGGAGGTACCTACTAAGGATGGGTGAGAAGATGCTATAAACCCACCTATGTATTCAGACTTCAGTTTCTGCATTTAGAAATGATAGTAATAATTGTTCCAGATGGAGGACTTGGAAGTATTTCAGCGAGACAAGAAAAGTGAAAAGGAAATGGAGTTTAGGTTGGTTTGTAGTTAATTGCTATAGCCTGTAACAGTATTGATTTTCTGGCAGTAGTAGCGTTGTTCTTTGTCCTTATGTTTGCTAACCCTGATCAGCGTTGTGCAACAAGAGCTTCTCTTCCTTGAACAAAACATTTTTTAAGCTCAGCTGTTTTTTGCACGGGCATCACTTCTGGGCAAGAGTCTTTAACTGTTCTATAGTTCTTTCTAGCCATTACAGAGAACCAAATTCTTCACCTTGTCTTTTTCTGTGCAACATGAAGTTGCAACTACCAGACTGCTCTGTGCTAATGGCGGAGAATGAGATCTGCAGTTCATTGCAGGATGAACAGATCGCGTTGCTCTTTAAACTCGAAGGACAAGGTTGCCGTATTAAAACAGTAGTAATAAAGAATTTGCTAAAACTTCAAACTGCTTTTCACTTTAATAGTATTTCTGTGGCTGTCACTGCTATATATGAACATCTGTAAAAAGGAATTATTTAAAAAAAAAAGTTTTCTAAGGACCTCTTAGTGTACAAATGTCCAAGCTTGCATAGAAAAACCCATAAATAAGATATTTCTTTCTCAGCTATAATCAGTTTGTTACTCTAAGTATTGCCTTCCAGTGAGATGGAAAAATGCCACGTGATTTTTGTGCCCAATTATGTATAACAGAATAATTAAGTTAGTAGTTCACAAAGAACTGATGGGTTGAAGCAGAAATAGTGCAAATTGCAAACATGTAGATATGAAACCCAGTTCACCCAAGGCCTGAAATCAGGCCTTTTTCAGTGAATAATCTGGCCATCTCTAGATATGTATTGATGAAAGATTATATATTTATAAATAAAAAATAATCCCAAATATTGCAAAACAGAGAACACTGATTAAAGGAAATCAACTCAATTATCTTTATAATCTAAATGTATAGTTTACCTTTGCAAATATTTATTTTTGTCTTCATTGCATATGAATATGCAAGTTTAGCTCTTTACTGAATGAATATACAATGGCAGATGTCTCTCTAATTGCTGCTCTATTCAAACATTAATTGGTAGAACATATGTAGAATTCTACTACTCTGAATAGGTATAGGATAGCAGCAGTCGTTTTAATCACATCACTATTCAGCCACTAATTGGTGTGATGATTAAGGGACATTAGAGGGAGCACTTTGACATCTGATTCTTTGAACTGATGTCTGCTCAGGCTGCACAGTATTCATCATGGCCAGACTGATTTCTTAAATAAAACGCTCTGATTCCCAAATGTGGAAAATATTGCATTAGGATCTGTTGAGGTGATTAGGGAATTTGAGAATGATTCTTTTATTTAAATAGTGATTGACTGTATATGCACAAGCTATTCATATGAATAATACATGGGTTACTGAGTATCAGAAAGAGCTGAGAAATAACATCAAGAGATTTTTCTCTTTTCTCATAGAGTCAATAATTAAATATTAACACACATTTTAAAATGTACCAGTTTAATCATTTAGCAGTCAAATTCCTACTCATGCATTTTTTAGATTAACTAATTACTCTGCATTTTCTCATATTGATACCATATGCTGGCATTTATAACCATTTTACTGCAATAAAGTAGTTTACATGTTTATATGTGATATCACTTATACTTGCTGTAAGAATTGCATATTACAATTCTTGAATTTTTTGTTTCATTTTAGCTTCAAAGTCTTAAGTTATTTTCATTAGAATATCTCAATAGCTCCTAACTTGCCTGAGTGCTACAAATTAGTGCTTTTATGTGCATTTTTGGTGCATGAAATTGTAAATACTAGCTGATGGCAAGTTACGCCAAATCCTTGTTTAGTTGTCTGCAAAAGAATTGTTCTTACCTTGTGGCTCTCCTGGAGTGCTGTGCAAAACCACCTCTGACCTCTTAACTTCCTCTGTTCAGAGTTCTTCAGGTTTGGTGTTCTTCAGGTTTGGTGTTGG